>Ga0105158_1000195_pt1 | contig 27340 bp, 34 predicted proteins | sample LHCtaG_FD_81567 | JGI IMG/M metagenome (GOLD analysis project Ga0105158, IMG submission 81567) | Hot spring microbial communities from Little Hot Creek, USA to study Microbial Dark Matter (Phase II) - LHC4sed_matched | ecosystem: Environmental > Aquatic > Thermal springs > Hot (42-90C) >...
CGCGAGCAGGCATCTGGGCGGCATACTCCTATCAATCAACGGGAAGTACAGGGCTGTCATGAACATAAAGTACGACCGGGCGGTGCGCGAGGCGATGCTAGCCCTAGGAGTTATCTTCCGGGAGTTCAGCAGCCTCGAGTACCCCTCGTCAAACCCCGCCGCCCTGGCGGCTAGGCAGCTGCTCGACGAGTGTCCAGCCTGCAACGCGCTGGTTGACGTAGGTGGTGAGCACGTGGAGCCTGTCGTCTACCTGTTCGGGAACAGGGCAGTTGAAGTAGCTGACCTGGCTGTGAGCCTGGCAGAGGTCTACTACGCTATTTCGAAGAAGCTCGCAGTCAGAGCTGCCGACATCCGCTGAGGGGAACAGCGTAATTAAACGATGCATAAGGATATATAGTGCCCAGAGGTTACATCCTGAGCTAAATGGGGGAGGTTAGAGCTCCTGAGCGTGCTGCAGGTTCGCCGCGTGAGCTAGCTGTCCAGCTGCTCAGAATCCTGGGGCTCACAGGGCTCGAGGCCGAGCTGTATCTACTTCTACTTGAGCGTGGACCTTTGAGCGCGCCTGAGATCTCCGACTTCCTGGCGCGGCATAGGCCCCAGATACACGTGGCCTTGACAAGGCTCTCCTCTAAGGGGTACATCGAGGAGCTAGGCGGTAGGCCGAAGAAGTACAGGGCTGTGGACCCGAGGATTCTTCTCAGTATGTTCACGAGAGAGTTTGATACGCTGGCGAAGAAGGCTCTGGAGTATATGCAGAGCATATCCAAGCCCGCTCCTGGGGAGAAGTTCGGGGTTTGGATAATCCGGGAGCCGGAGGTGACGAAGAGCAGGATGGCTGAACTCTTCGAACAGGCTAGGGTGGATGCCCTGGTCATGGGAGATATAAGGTTCATTCACTTCCTAAGCGATAAGATCGAGAGGGCTGTAAAGAGGGGGGTGAGCGTCTACGTTCTCTCCTACTCCTTGGGGGAGCGGGGGGCTAAGTTCCTGCTGGAGGATCTCCCCTTCATCAGGAAGCTCAGAGTAGCTATATCGGGGGACCTGGTCGTGGTCGTGGACTCGCAGCTGGGCGGGATTCTCAAGGCTAGGCCTACGCTGCCCATGAGGCACGGCTTCCTGCTGGAGGAGCGCGCGCTCGTCGACTACTTGTCTCATGACTTCGTCAACCGGTGGGTTGGTGCCCGTGTAGTCGTGGACGAACCTCTCGAGCTGCCTGCGCGGTTCACCTTCCACAGGCTTGCTCTCTACGAGGCTAGGAGACTCTTAATGGAGAACAGGAAGCTCCGGCTGAGGGCGACCGGCTACGAGATAGACACGGGTGCGAGAGTTACCGTGGAGGGGAGAGTGCTGGATGCCGTCCTGGAGCTTCCAGCGGGCTACGCGCACTTCAAAGTGGACACCGGAGAAGGAGTTGTCAGAGTGGGGGGTCTGGACGCTATAGCGGAGGAGGTCGCGGGAGAGTACTTCGAGCTGTATGAGGAAACCTAAGCGCGCAGCTTGTAGACTACTATCTCGCGGACAAGCTTGGGGGTCACGTAGCGGAGCAGGTTGTGCTTAGGGTAGAGCTCCTCCTCCCGTAAGGTCTCCTTGGAGTGTAAGGTCGATGGAGGGGTCCCGCTCATCGCCTCGATCACGATCTGCCTGACCTCCCTGTAGTAGTCGTCTCCAATAACCCCCAGCTTGTGCTTCGAGTCCATAAGGCTGAGAACAGCCTTGTAGGTTGCCCTGGCTATAGCCTCTCTGTCCATCCACTCGGTCTCGTAGTTCAGCATGCGGTGCCACTCCTTCTCGAGCAGCAGTTGCCTGTGCTCGCTCAGCCTCGTAGCCAGCCTTCTGTAGCCATGCCTGCGCGGCGTGTGGAATGCTGGGCTCCCAGGGTCTAGGAAAGGCGCAAGCGGCGCCACGAAGGCGTCCAGGATCCCTGCCGCCTCGCGGTAGAGCTGCTCGAAGAAAGACCCAAGCCCCGTGACGCTCTCTTCCGTCTGCAGCGGGAGCCCTACCATGAAGTAGAGGTCTAGCCTCTCGAAGGAGAGCTCTCTCACCGCTCTCACGAAGCGCAGCAGCTGCGAGTTCGTGTAAGGTCTCCCGTACTTCATCCTCACGGCTTCCTCGTGCGATTCGGGCGATATCTGCAGGTAGACTCTCTCCCCCGCCTTCCTGTAGAGCTCCAGTACATCCCTGGGCGGCGGTGTGAAGAACTCGAAGAATATCTCGACGTCACTTTTCTCCTCTGCGAGCAGCTTGGCCAGCTTTTCGATAAAAGGCCTGCCGAGCACCTGGAGGTCGTTGACAAAGAATACTGGTGCTCTAAACCTCTCAGTGATCTCTCTGAACTCTCTGACGAGGGTTTCAGGGCTTTTGGTACCGAGCCTTGGCCTTCTGAAGATAGCGCGGTAGGTGAAGCTGCTCCCGCCGCACCCTAGGCAGTTGAAGGGGCACCCCCGGTATGTAATCACGGCCGTAACGGGGTGCTTAAGGAAGCTGCTCCAGGGTAGAGAGTTGGAGATACCGCTTCTGACCATCACCTTCACTACGGTCTCGTAGTTCGGTGCGAGCTCGTCGAGCGTCTCTGGCACGAAGGTTATACCGTTGAACCTCACTCTACCGGAGCCGTCGCGGTAGGCAACGTTGCAGACTTCGTCCAGCCTGTCCAGCTCGCCTCGCTCCGCCTTCTCAACTAGCCGGTAGAAGCAGGGCTCGGTGGTGTCTCCCAGCATGACAGCATTGACGTACGGGTAGTTCTCGAGGATCTCGCGCCAGTAGTACGTCGTGGAGAAACCCCCCAGAACGACAGGGGCTTCCTTAAGTTCTTTAACGAGCTTTGCGAGCTCTAGGGCTCCGTGGGCGTGAACGAGCCAGTGCAGATCCAGCGCGAAAACTTTGGCTTCTACACCCTGGAGAAACCTGGAGGGGTCGAACTTCTCGTTGTTCACCATCCTAGCTGCTATGTTGAAAATTCCGACCCTGAAGCCCCTCTCCTCCAGGTAGGAGGCCAGGGAGAAGAAACCAGCGGGGTACATGTCGAAAATGGGCTTCGAGGGAATGACATCGCTTATGGGACCGTAGTGGACGTACCCCATTCTCCTGAAGTCATAAACGCTTGGCGCGTGAAGCAGAGCTACGTCGAGGTTCTTCAAGACCTGGCACCTCAAAGAAGTGGGCTGTCGAGAGTCAAAAATTATTTGCTTATATCTTTACTTAAGTTAAACCCTCCCGGAGGAAGCTCACTCCGTAGTACACGAGAGCTAGCGCCAGCACTGCTTGTAGGACACGTGCGGCAGAGGGTGCTCTGAGACTGCCCTCCTTGGCGAGCCAGGCCATGAGTGATAGCCACAGGAAGTCCATCCACACGTGTGCCAGGTAGGCGGTCACCAGTACGCTGAGCGAGCTGGAGTAAACGAGTATGTCGGCGATCAGCTTTAGGCCCGCAGTCATCCACCAGGCTAGGAAGTAGGGGTTCAGAGCACTCAGGGAGAATCCCAGGAGCACCGGGTTCCTCGCCACGTTTAGTTGCCGGAACGGCGGGCTCTCTGAGAGCAGGCTTCTGATGCTAAGGGAGGCGTACAGGAGCAGGGCGGCGCCGCCTATTACGGATAGTACTTTCAAAGACGCGTCGCTGAGCAGGCTTAGCAGCCCCAGCCCCAGGAGGAGGTACAGCGGTAATTCGGCGAGCATGTGTCCCAGGGCGGCTAGAGCTCCGTACCGGGCACCACTTCTCCCGCTGCTCACAAGCACTGAGAAGGTGAGTGGTCCTGGAGAGAAAGCTCCTGAGGCAGTCACGCCGACTATCTCAGCGGCGAGAGCGAGAGGGAGCATCGCTCGTGGAGAGGGGAGACTAGAGTATTTACGTGTTCTGCGTCTTAGCAGGTAGAAAGTGCAGGCACTCAGCGAGCTAAGGTATTACTTCTACAGTGTTGTTGAAGGGAGGGTAGTACAGCTCCTCCTTGCTGATTACTCCTCTATCCAGCAACTCCTTGACTCGTGGGGCGATACTCAAGGTTACCTCTATCAAGCCCTTGGTGGCGAGGCATACCTCGCGGAAGCCCTCCTCCCCCCAGAGCCTCTCCATGTAGGCGTAAAGGCACCTCCCGCCGCATAAACGGTAGTAGCTGCACGACCTGCAAGGTTCTCCGATGAGGTACTGTGGGGCCAGCGCCGAGAGATTGTCTAACTGCCCCACCCTGCTCCAGCCCTCGTAGACGGCTATGGGGCAAAGAATCACCTCGCCATTCGTCAACACGGAGAAGCTGTTAACTCCTGCTCCACAGGGGGGCGAGCCGTAGACCTCCCAGAAGTACTGCGAGAGGATGGCCTTGAACGGCGCTATACCCAGCACGGCGCCTTTCTCAGCGCTCTTGAGCCATAGCTTAGCAAGCCTCCTCAAGCCGGGGATGTAGCTCCTATCCCTCCACTCGGGGAAGCTTCGCCACCGGTCGCTCCAGACAACGTCGAGCTGCCAGTGCACGTTGGTGAATAAGCCCGAATCTAGCAGGTGCGTCACATCCAGGTATATATCTGTGTCCTCTGTAACCGTCATCCGCGCTACGAGGTCTCCCCTAAAACCCAGCTCCCTGAGATACCTGGCGGCCTCCATAACCCTGCGGTATACACCTCTGCCCCTGTACTTGTCTGTCAGCTCCTCCCGTCCGTCCACCGAGAGGAGGACTGTGTTGAACTTGAGCCAGTACCTGGGCTCGAGGCTCCGGTAGAGTGTACCATTCGTCTGGATGACAAAGTGCTCAGCCCCGACGTTATCCATGACCCACTTGATAAAGTCGGAGTTCAGCAGCGGCTCCCCTCCGTAAAACGCCACGACTGCGTGAGGATCTTTCTCTATAAGCATCTTCAGCTTCTGGGGGTCGTAGCTCACCCTCCAGGGAACTCTATCACTGCTGAAGCTGCCTCCACAGTACCTGCACGCCAGGTTGCACTGCCCCGTCGTGAAGACTATGTAGAGCATGAAGACTCACTGCGGCTACCCGCGGAGCTTCAGCCTTGGCGGGTAACTACTGCTCTGCGTCCAAGCAACTCCCAACTCCCGTGACTCCAAGGCTACGAAGTAGCCTCTCACAACCAAGGGGTTGGCTCCCACGGGTGCGCAAAAGACTTTGGTGGTGTTGCCCTGCCCTGAGAACTCCATCTTCTTCTCGGGTGGCTTGCCGGGGCTATCCTCTAGCACGTAGGCGGTGTAGCTAACGCCTGGAGATGCGAGCACGATAACCTCGGCGCACTTCCCGGCTTCTATCCAGGTCGTGTTCCAACCCGCCCAGAGCAGCACACCCCCAAAGCGTGGCAACTCGAAGCTTGAAGTCACGCTTTTGCGCGCTACAGGCATTCTTACGATACGGAGCAGGCTTGTTGCAAGCTCTGCTGATGCTCTAGCTGTGCAGGTGCCGCGCGGGGGCTGTTCTGCTCTCATAGAGACTAAGAGGCCGCCCGAGCTCCCCGCGGGCAGGCTGAAATCTGCTATCTGCGAGTTCATCATTGTGCCATCGCACTCCACATTCAAGGTTAGGTTCAGCACGTACACGGGAAGGGGGGCTGGGTTCTCGTAGTAAACTCTAGCAATGATGCGCGAGCCTTCCACAGCGCCTACAGGCTCCACCAGGGTTAGCCTGGCGGAGTTAACAGCATAGTACTCGATGGCCTCGTACATCACCAGGATCACGAGCAAGAGGAAAACCGCTTCACGAAGCACGATCATCCGCGGGCAGGCATCCTGGAGAGCAGCTCCTCAATGCACCGCGCTGGCTTCTCCGGCTGGTCGCACTTGAGGACCGTTAACCCGGGTACCTCCTCGTACCTGAGCCTAAGCTCTTTGAGCAAGCCCTTCTCTTCATGAAACCTTATGAAGGCAAGCTTCTGTCCGAGTGAAACTTTCAGCACGTGCTCACCCTCCTCGATAAGCCGCTCTGTCACGTAGCCCCTCTCTCTGAGGATCCTCTCGACGAGCTCCAAGGCCTCCAGAGGCTTCATACCAAGAAGCAATCTTTAAGCATATTATTAAGGGTTACCGGAGCTACCGAGGCGTATGCTGGGCTTCGTAGGAACAGGGCTTATGGGCTTCCCTATGGCTCGAAGGCTGCTGGAGGCAGGCTATAAGGTTGTAGCCTGGAATAGGACTGTGGAAAAGGCGAGGCCTCTTCAGGAGCTCGGAGCTATGCTGGCTAGCGATCTGAGGGAGGTTGCGGAAAAGGCCGACGTGGTAATGGTGATGGTTTCTGACGATGAGGCCTCCGAGGCTGTTGTAAGGGAGCTTGTTGGCTCTAAGAGTGGCATTTGCGTGGTAAACCACAGCACGGTTTCACCCTCCCACACGCTGCAGGCTCGGCGGCTTGCGGAGGCGGCGGGCTCTACCTACCTAGCTGTCCCTGTGATGGGCGGCCCCTCCGAGGCTCAGAGGGGCGAGCTGCTGGGGATAGCTGGCGGCGACAAGGAGGCCCTCGAGAGGCTGCGCCAGGTTCTCTCGGCATACCTCAGGGAGATAGTCTACGTGGGCTCTCCCGAGGAAGCTGCGGCGGTTAAGCTCGCGGTAAACTCCCTGTACTTCTCCTCAATGGTCGGGCTGGCGGAGGCCATACTGCTGGCAGAAGCCTGGGGCGTGGAGCCTCACAAGTTCTTGCAGGTTGCCAGCAAGCTCTGGGTCAGAGCGATTATTGAGAGGTACGGCGAGAGGCTTCTCTCGGAGGCAAAGCCCCTCAGGTTCAAGATGCGCCTGGCCGCCAAAGACATGTTCTACGCGCTAAAGGCAGGATACGACAGGGGGCAGCCGCTCCCCCACATCGCCGCTCTGGCACAGCTCTTCCTGGAGGCAGCAACACTGGGAGGCATGGGCGAGGAAGACTACACGAACGTGATCCGCTTCCTAAAGAGCAGGGCCGCCTCTACAGCGCAGCGTTCTCAAACCACCTGAGCGCCTTGATCGCGATGTAGTCCTCCAGCTTGACTGGGGAAAAGATGGCAGACCTGGTGACCAGCACTGCGCCCGCTCCTGTCAGGCGAGCCTGAACCTCCCTTGGGACATCCCCCACGGCTATTTCTGCTTCTATACCCGTCACCGCTTCGGGGGGTGCGGAGTCAAAGGCCACGAGGTTGAAGCGTCTGTCGAAGTACCACCTTGCGACAATCCTCCTCTGGTAGTTCCTGGAGATGACCACCGCTGTGTACCCTCCCTGAGGCCTGTATAGCTCCTCGTCTATGTAGACCACTGCCTTGCGCGGGCTCCTGTGCCCAAGCACTGAGTAACCCTCGCTCGCGAGCCCTTTCGCGACCTCCGAGACTATCTCCTCGGGAGTCTTGGCTAGCGCGAGTGAGGGAGGGAGCCTGCCGACAGGCCTCTCGACAATGACCTCCACGACCCTTCTCAGGCTCCTACCGCTCGAAAAGACGAAGTTCCAGGGAACCTGCCACCAGCTACCGAAGCGCTGGAGGGGCTCCCAGTCCTCACCCATCTTGAACCTGGTCCCCATCTTCTCAGTGAAGGTGAACACCGCCCTCAGCTCTGCGGATTCGCCGCTCAGCTGCGCTGCCAGCCCCACAGCCCAGGCTTTGGCGCCTGACCCTGGCAGCACGACGAGAAGCGTGCCCGGCAGGATCGGGCTCTCACCTCTCCTGCTGACCGCCTCTGCAGAAGCCTCGAAGAAGGATTGTACGTTCTCGGGTGTAAAAGCCTCCGAGAGCCTCACCAGCCTCTCGTCCACGTACAGCGCGTCAAGCTGGGAAGCTAACGTCTCGGCGGCCGCACCACCAACCACTACGAGCTCCTCTTTCTCGATCGACTCAATAGAGGAGTTGCAGGGAGCTCTCTCGCCGGACTCGGTGTAGCAGCGCAGAAAGTTGAGGTTCTCGTCGAGCAATGCCTCCCTCAATGGGCCCTTTCTGCTGAAAAGCACGGGGGCTGTCGGGGTACGTACCGGCTCAGGGAGGTATAGGATGTACTCCATCGCCTCTACCTCCTCTGAGCGATGATTGCGTAGAATGGTCCACGCACATTAACCCTTACATCGCGGAACTTCATGTTCTTTAGCTGCGCTGCTGCAGCAGCGGGCTCGGGGTAGGGAGGGATACCCCAGAGGGCGAGCAGCGTTCTTAGCCCCTCCCGGTAGTTGGCCGGCAGCAGGTAAGCAAGAACCCCCCGCGGTTTTAACAACATTGATGCTGCTGACAGCATGGCATCCCAGCCTAAAGTCCAGGAATCCAGGGATCCGAAGAAGACACAGTCCACAGATTCCCTGGGCGCGCCGGTGCTGAAGCGCGGGCCGACCTTGAGAACCTGTCCGCTGATCCCGTACCTCCTGAAGTACTCGTCTACGACCTCGCGCACCAGGGAGATCTCTGCCAGACGCTCCTCCAGGGTCAGAACGACCCTTGCGCCCATCCTGGTGCTGACCCTGGCGGAGAAGATGGGTGTAACGCTGTTAGCGTCTAGGAGGGTGGCCCCGGAAGGCAGAGCGATCACGGAGAGCAGCCATTCAAGAAGGTACTTCACAGCCTCTACCTCGTAGAGAAGTTCGTTGAAGAATATGTGCGACCTCCAGTCTCCCTCGGTGAAGATTCTTTTCAGGGAGAGCAGCCCGTACCTCATGACATCCCGGAAGCGCGTTACCTCCGCTGGGAGGGGAGCGCTCCTTGCCCTCTCGTAAGCGGAAATAATCACGTGGCGAAGCCTGTCTGCAGCTCTCATCAGTTCGTCCCTTTGGGGATGCTCGTACTCCCTAAGCATGGTAACGGCCTCGGGTATCAGCAAGGTGGCAACATCGTAGTAGATGGCCTCGGACATCACGCGACCACCAGGTCTATCACACCTCTCCTGTGCAGGGCTAGGATCGCCTCCGCAGAGGAGAAGAGCACCTGCGGTAACACCCCGCTTAGGAGCTCGCCGACCGTGCTCCCGCCGGACTCGACCACCTTCTGTATAAACTCGCCGTCGTACCTCTCGAAGAGAATGCTGGGCCTGATCTCCCTGAGCAGGTGCACTTCCGGCATCCGCAGCCTTACCGTGATTGTGGAAGCGTTGGACAGTAGCCAGAGCACCTGCCTGGCGTACTCGAAAGGTCTCTCCTCCAGCAGCAGGTCCAAGGCCTTCACGGCGTTGACGTAGTCTCGCAGCTCGCTGGAGTAAGAAGTGTCGAAAACCTCGAGGAGCATCTCGAGCCAGGGTTTAGCGGTTTGATACCCGACATCACGGTTGAAGGCGAGCTCCAGGGTGGTCTCCCCCCTCCTGGCCTTCAGTGATACAGCTGGGGCCAGGGCTTCCGAGCTAACTCTGACCCCCAGTTTCCCCAGCTCGGCCCAGAAGCCGCTTATGTTCCTCAGCCCCTGCATCTCCGACGGAGGCACCCTCACCTCTGCGAGCCCCCTCCTAGTGGGCTGCTGGAGAAGCCTGAATACTCGGGTGCCCCTCTCCCCTCCAAGCCTGTCCAAGTACACTACAAGAACATGATCCCCATGCGGGAGGGCTAGCCCTGCCAGCCCGAGGGGGTTTTGCTCGGCCTCTCTTATCACCTCCTGTGTAACTGGTATGGTGTGCTCGCTGCCGCACTCAGGGCACCGGATCCTCAAAACCCTTATGGCCACGCTCATGCCTGCCCTCCACCCCTACTTATAATTCTTTGAAGCAGCACTATAAAGGGTTTATCTACTTCAAACATTTCCCTCGCAGAGACCTCAAAGTATCCAAGCATTCCATAGCGCCTAGCGTAGTCCTCAGCCACATCCCGGTGGACCACGCGGAGCTCTTTGAGATCAGCCTTATTACCCACCAGGACCGCGGGCACGCCCCCTAGAACCTTCTCCACGAGCCCTCTCCATTTGTCTAGCTCCAGGAAGGTTTCCTCCCTTGTGATGTCGAAAATGTATACTACGCCGGCACTACCTCTCAGAAAGGCCGGGGCGAGTAGCCGGAACCTGTGCTCTCCTCCTATGTCCCAAATCGCGATAGTTCTCTCCATGCCCCCGATGTATATTTTCGTGAAAAAGTGCTGCACCCCTACTGTTAGCCTTTCGCTCGGGTTAAACTGCTGCCCGGAGAACACCTTTGCGAGGCTCGTCTTCCCCACGCCCCCTGCTCCACACAATGATATCTTCAGCACCCTTCCTTGACTCAACATCGATCTAGTTCGTGTGTCATGATGCAACCAGATAAATATAGTGTCATCAAATGCGGATTCGCTTCGTAGGCCTCTCGCTTAGTATCTCTCGAGATACCTTCAGGCTGTGTGCAACCACTCCAGTATTCTCGCTATACCTCTCTCTATGCTGTTCTCATCGACTGCGAAGGATAAGCGCAGGTGCCCCGTGCCGCTGTACTTGGGGAAGGCTGTGCCGGGAAGGGTCACTACGCCCTTCTCATACAGGAGTCTGTCGGCCAGCTCCCTCTCGCTCCTAAGGCCTTTTTCCCTTATAACCTCGGAGAAGTCGGGGAACATGTAGAAAGCTCCTTCGGGCTTCCTCACCCTGACGCCTGGAATCCTGGAGAGCCTCTCGTACATGAGGTCCCTTCTCCTCCTGTAACCCTCCAGGATGCTCCTGAACCAGCTCAGCCCGTGCTTTAGAGCTCTGGCAGCTGCTATTTGGGCAAAGGTCGGCGGGCAGGAGTACATATTGTTCGCGACTACGGATAGCCTCTCCAGAAGCGCAGAGTTCGTAACCACGTAGCCGAGCCTCCACCCCGTCATGCCGAACGTCTTTGAGAAGCCGTTTACATAGTAGACGCAGTCCCTCCACTCGCTGACCTGGAGGGTCGAGAAGTGAGAACCCTCGTACACGAAGCGGTCGTATATCTCATCGCTCAGCACTACGATGCCTTTGCGGCACGCGAACTCCACGATAGCCTCCACATCCCCCTTGTCGATAGTCGTCCCAACGGGGTTCTCGGGGTAGTTGAGCACGATCATCCTGGTCTTCTCACTGACTAGCCCCTCTACGTCCTCGTACCGGACCTTGTATCCGTTGCCGCTGTGCAGCTTAAGGTAGACGGGGCGGGCTCCCACGAACCTGGCTACAGAGTCGTAGAGGGGGTAACCTGGATCCGGTACTATGACCTCGTCTCCGGGCTCTAGAAGCGACAACATGCCCATGAAGACGGCGGCCTTAGCTCCTACGGTGACTGCGATCTCGCTCGGCATCACGTCCACGCCCTGCTCGTTCAAGAGGAACTCGGCGATAGCCTCTCTAAGCTCGGGCATGCCGAGGCTTGGGCCGTAGCCGTTGTAGCCCTCCTTCATCGCGCGGTAAGCCTCCTCTACGACGAAGTCCGGCGGCTGGAAGTCGGGCTGCCCTATGCCGAAGGATATTACATCCACGCCCTTTCTCTTGAGCTCGAGCCCCCGGGCAAGGTAGACAAATGCTTCCTCCGCGCCCAGCCTTAGAACACTCTCGTTAAGCTTGAAGGCTCCTACCGCCTTCATCGAATTCCTAGCAATGCCTCCTAAGCTATATGCTAAGCGTTACATGCTGTCCACTTCGGTTAAAGCGCTGCGTTCACGCAGCCTCTCCTGATGCGGCTGCTGCGGTAAAAATTAATAAGCACTTGGGAAAATTTAATTGGGTGAAACTTTGGAGGATCTGCTAAAGCAGCTGAACGTGGTTCTTGATGCTATAGAGACGGGTATAAAGGAGAAGAAGTTCCCGGAGACTATCAGGCTTTACGTGCAGCAGTTGGATAGGCGCATCAGGGAGTTCCTCACAGCCGTGGAGGTGAGCGTCCAGGAGAATACCATTCAGACGCCGATCAGCCCGAGTTCGCGGAGCGCTCTCTACAACCTGAGGAAGGCTTACTACGCTACTCTCTCCAGGCTTGTTAAAGAAGCGAGAGTGGATAAGAATAGGAGCCTGGAAGAGTGGAGGAGGGCCGTATCGAGGATAATCGAGGAGTACGACAGGAGGGGGCTCTCCGAGACGCCGTCCAAGATAATTTTAAGCTACGAGATCAAGGACGAGGGGGGTGTGAGGTACATAGCTTTGAAAGAGGTGAGGATTTTCTACTTCGAGCTCGAAGGCATACTCAAAGTGGATGTCTCGTCCAGCGAGGCGCCGGCACAGCCAGGCCAGCCTACCTGACCTTAACTCTATAGACCTGCCCGAGGGCTTCCACGAGGAAGCTGGGCGGGGCAGCGCAGATGCCCTTAACCACGATTCGCTTGCCTGCGAGCATGCTGATGAACTCGTCCAGGGTTATTTCCTTCACCTGCTCCTCACCAGAGCTTTTCAGCGTCACCTACACCAAATGTCTGTGGCTGAAAAGTAGTAAGCGTGAAATAGACGTAGGAAAACCATAATATTCTCTCGTTTTCCGCTTAGGAGAGGCCGCGGATGTGCGGGATAGTGGGTATAGCTAGCACATGGGAGCAGGTGTCCTCGATCCTTCTAGAGTGCCTCAGGCGGCTGGAGTACCGTGGCTACGATAGCGCGGGCATGGCCACAGTTTCAGGGGGCAGGATTTTTGTTCGGAAGGGCGCTGGCAAGATAGAGGATGTTGATCGGAGGTTGAACTTCTCCACAATACCTGGAAGCGTGGGTATAGCTCACACGCGATGGGCTACGCACGGTCCACCCACGGACGAGAACGCACACCCGCACATAGACTGTGGCGGTAGGGTTGCGGTCGTCCACAACGGGATCATAGAGAACTACGCCGAGATTAAGCTGTGGCTCGCCTCCCAGGGGCACGTGTTCAGGAGCGACACGGACACAGAGGTCATTGCCCACCTCGTAGAGGAGGGGCTCAGAGCGGGGCTTGAGCCGTACGTGGCATTCAAGCAGGCCGTCAGCAGGCTGAGGGGCAGCTATGCGCTTGCTGTGCTGATCTCGGACACCCCGGACCGGATTTACTTCGCCAGGAAGCTCTCCCCACTGCTCGTGGGGCTGGGCGAGGGGGCGAACTTCGTCGCCTCGGACATCCCGGCGATCATAGACTACACCAGGAGGGTGATCGTGCTCACCGACGGGGAGCTGGGTTACGTTATGCCCTCCGGCGTGTTCGTAGAGCGCGTGGGCATAGGCCCTGTGGATGTTCACAGCAGGGTAATGTTCGTGGACTGGGAGCCCGAGCAGGCCAGGAAGGGGGGCTTCCCCCACTACATGCTCAAGGAGATATACGAGCAGCCCCGCGCCATAGCGGATACTATCAGCGGGTTCGGCGATGACTATGTGAGAGGCTCGGAGACCCTAGCAGGGGGCAGCGTGGTGTACGTCGCAGCCGCGGGTACTAGCTATCACGCGGCGCTATACTTCGCGTTTTTAGCGACGAGGCTCGCCCGGGTGAAGGTCGTCCCCTTCATCTCGAGCGAGTACGAGTCTTACGCGCACGCCGCGACTCCCGGCGACGCCCTCCTAGCGATCTCGCAGAGCGGGGAGACCATCGACACCCTTATGGCTGTTAGGAGCTTCAAGGAGAGAGGCTGCAGAGTTGTATCGTTGACAAATGTTGTGGGCAGTGTTATCTCCAGGGAGAGCGACGTAGCTGTATACATGAAAGCAGGTCCTGAGATAGGTGTAGCTGCCACGAAGACCTTCACCGTTCAGCTCACAGCCTTGACCTGGATGGCGTACAAGCTGGCAGAGGCTAGAGGAGAGGTGGACAGGGGAGAGGTGGTGTCGGCTCTAGAGAGAATTCGCGCTCTTCCCGGGCTCGTGGGGGAAGTCCTGGAAAAGTATGAGGGCTGGGCGAGGGAGCTGGCCGGGGAGTTCTCCACGAAGCAGAGCGCGTACTACCTGGGGCGAGGCTTGGCTCTGCCGATAGCCCTGGAGGGAGCCCTCAAGCTGAAGGAGATTGCATACGTACACGCGGAGGGGTACCCGGCGGGGGAGAGCAAGCATGGTCCGATCGCGCTCGTAGAGCCGGGGTTCCCCGTGGTTTTCGTCTCGGTGGAGGAAAGCCTAGAGAGGAAGCTTAGGGGTAATGTGGAGGAGATGAAGGCAAGAGGTGCTTACACAGTGGGCGTGGTGCCGCTGGGCTCGCAGCTGCTCAGCATCCTTGATAAAGCAGCGGAACTCCCTTCCAGGAATCCTCTGCTTACACCCGTCCTGGGCGTGGTCCCGCTACAGCTGCTAGCCTACTACACAGCCGTGGAGAGGGGGTTAGATCCAGATAAACCGCGCAACCTCGCTAAGACTGTCACCGTGGAGTGAGCACGTGGAGCAGGGGGAGTTTTACCTGGCGGAATCGGTAAATACTGGGCGGGCAGGTTGTTGTGTGACGTGATGAAGGAAGAGACGGCAGACCGGATGACGAGTACACTAGAGGCTGAACCACAGGAGCAGCATGCGTCCTAAGAAGGCTTAAGGGATTTAGTCATACAGCTTTAGACACGGAAATTATCTCCTCGCGCTTTTTTATGCAGTTTTCTAACTCGTAAACAATGTTTATCGTCTCGTTTAGCTTATCCATAAACTCCCTATCCTCCAGTGACATGCTCAGGTTAACAACCCTCTCCACCACCCTTAAGGCTAGGTGCACAAGGTCGTAGTCGCACTTTAAGAGCTCCTCTAACACGCGCTCATCCACCTCCCCCTTCTCGAACGGGCCATCCCTTTTAGCATGCTTCAGCATCTGAGACGCTTTGATCAGCTCAAGCCTTAGGTCGTCGAGCCTAAGCGCCGCGCCTATGTTCTTCTTCCTCATGACCACGATCATGCGCTCAACTCGGCCCTTCGCGCTGTCGAGCATAGAAGCAACCCTCCCCCGAACAAGCGCGTCATCCTCTCTCAGCAGAGCCCTCTGCCGGTAGCCATGGAAACCAGGGATCACCTGCTCGAGCTTCTCCAGGAGAGTTGAAGCAGCCACGGCCACCAGCCCTCCTTGAAGTGGCAAGGGGAGGTATTATTTTTGCCGATTCTTGAGAACCTGAGCCACGAGAGAAAAAACTTTTTTATTTTTTGGCGTTGTTCTCCGGCTTTTACTGCTTGACTCTGCCGATGAACCTGTAGACCGTGGTTCCGCAGTGCGGGCAGGTGCCCTTGTAGGCAAGCCTGCCGTTCTTGAGAGTCACCTGCTGCGGGTTCTTCATCTCCACTGTCTTCCTGCACTTAACGCAGTAGGCCGTGATTTTCTGGCTCATGCCGCTTCACCGTGAGTAAGCTCCAATGGGAGGTATATATTCCTTGCTCCCTAAAATTCTCTTGAACTCTCTCGCAACAATAAAAATCCCGTTATTTGTAAAAAGAGATTTCCAGGTGCCATGCGTTGTCCCGGGTTATTTTGAACAGAGATTTTGTTAGGGGTTTAGGTGCACTAGGGAAAGAAACATATACTTGACCATGTCATAAGCAGAGTTGAGGGAGAATGCAGGCTCCTTGCGAGAGCATCAGCAGGTTGTGGTTGCCTAGGGTTAAAAGCCTCCTTGTTAACATACTCTACCGGGAGTATGATCTCTCACAGGTTCAAATCTCGAAGCTGCTGGGGATAAGCCAGTCGAGCGTGAGCAGGTACCTGAACGAGCAGAGAGGGGTGTGGAAGCAGCTGGACAACCCAGAGCTGCTGGAGTACCTGAGAAGTGTCGCGGAGAGGCTTCTGCGCGAGGAGGCAGGAAAAGAGAACGTTCTCTGCGAGATTTGCAGGTTCCTCAGGAGCCAGATGAGCGCCGAAGCATTAGCCGCTTAACAAGCTCCTTCAACCTGGAGAACGCCTCACCACCTACTTCAACGGCAGCCTTGCTACTGGAGGAAGTAGCATCTACTATAGCTTTGTAGCTCTCGGTCTCCGTGTACCTTTCTCCAGGTTGAAAAGAGAGGGAGATCACATCCTTGTCGGGGTCGACGTTCCTGAGTATAGCTCTGAGAACCTCTGAGGGCGACTTTACATCAACATCCTTATCGACGAATACTACTGTATCCAGCCTGGGGCTTACGCCGAGGGACAAGAGGAACATGCCCAGCTTGAGCAGTTCCTTGGAGCTCGGACGATCAACAGACACGACGATCGTTCTATATGCGTCATCGGGCAGTACCCGCAGATCTCTCACAAAGGGGTAAAATCTGCGTACATATGCTAGAAGCAGGAAGTCTCTCCAATTGGAAAGCTCGGCAACATCGCTAGCTTCGCGGTCAACTACAGAGGTGTAGAAGGTGAAGTTCTTCCTAAGGATTACTTTCCTCAGGCTAACGATGGGTTGGGGGGCTTCCTGTGCTAAGTAGTTGTCCTCCAGTAGGATCCTGCCTCCGGGCCTCGAGTCGCCGGGCTCTATCTCCCCTATAAGTACTGCTTCCGCGCCGATAGGCAGCGGAATTTCGTCTACAAGCTTAGCCACGGGTACATGGGAGCCCGCAAGTAAGCCCGAGAGAAGTAAGAAGTTGAGGGAACTCATCCACTCCATGCTCGCTGCCAGCTGGAGTGCGGGAGGTGCGCCCGTAAGTACTGCTACGATAACCTTGTCTCTACTGCTGGCAGCTTCACTTAACACATGGGATGCTTGTGAACGAGGATGTACTACGAGGAATAGTGTACGCTCGTCAAGTATCCCCACGGGTAGTGATACGGCTGTGAAGTTTTTAGACCTAGAGGGCTTGAGGAGGACAACAGGGTTCACTACATAGGGTACATCCTCCTCTGAGGAATGCTTCAACGCTGGGAATTTCATCACATCTAAGTCATAGCCTCGAACAACTTCGTACTCGCCGGGAGAGATGCTGACAACCCTAGGGAAGTGCTCGGAGAGCCGAGCTATCGAGGCCATCACCGAGAACTTGTCAGCCTGCTCCAGCAGGGGGTTGTCGAATATAGAGAGCCAGAAGAGATACCTTTGCCTTATATCCTCCAAGCTCCCTAGACCCAGCAGCTGCGGCTGCTTCCTATAGTACACACTAGATATCAGCGAGCAGCCCTTGTCCTTGACCCTCCGGAGAAGAACTGCTTTACCGGTGGAAGATGCAAGCTCCCTAATTACCAGGGGGGCTTCCACCTCTGCAGAGATCTCCTCCTCGACGGTTACTATCTCACCCGCCTCCTCCAGCCTCCTCACAGCTTCAGAGAAAGCCAGGTAGGGCAAAGGCCGACCACCGCCCCCCTAGTAGCTTATCGAGAATCTATCCTCTCTTTCGACCCGCTCCCTTGGAATGAAGAGCAAGGGATGAAGTTTTCCGCTATCAGCCAGCCGCAGGATTAGATCCCTAAATTCAGAGGTGTGCTTGATATCTAGCTCGAGAAGCTTCTTGAGTATCTCCCACACGCTCTTCTGTATCTCGACGAGCATCTCCCTAGGCATATGGCCCACTATAAACGGGTCTTGCAACCACTTGTCGAACGCCTCCACGGTCTTGACGATATGCGCGAAAGCTGCCCTTGTCGCGAGTACAAGCTCGAGTCTGTCGGCTTTCTCCAGCTCCTTCTCTATTATCGAGGCGGAGTTGAGGAAGTTCTTCTGGGCCTCCACCCAGTTAGTCAGGTTCGCTGCAAACAGCTTGATGAAGTCCTCCGACGCCATTGCTGGCCAAGCATGCTCAGCTCATAGGGCTCTAAAATAGTTAGCTACGATCTCCGAGCCGGTGAGCCGCAGATGCCCTTGGAGCCAGGGGCTTTCCACCGCGCCGGGTCTAGAAGTAAACTTTTAATTATTACCTCCCTCTAATAAGCATTGCCGAAAGCTTATGAGGGGGTGGACCGGTAGGATATTGTGGGCGGATCTCTCACGTAAGAGCTTCTCGGTGCAGAACTACGACGCAAAGCTAGCTCTCGACTACGTTGGAGGAAGGGGGTTCGCGGCTCGGATACTATGGGATCATCTTCCAGCAGGTGCTGACCCGCTATCCCCGGACAACCTCCTAGTAGTGGCGGCAGGCCCGCTCACCGGGCTCCCGGGGCCTAGCACAGGAAAGCTTGTTGTAGCCTCGAAGAGCCCACTCACGCACGGGTATGGCGACGGTAACATAGGTACACGAGCTGCTGTTGAGATGAGGAAAGCCGGCTACGACGCCGTGGTCGTGAGAGGCAGGGCTGAGAAGCCTGTGTACTTATACATCGAGGACGGTAAAGCGGAGCTCTTCAGCGCGGAGGAGCTATGGGGCTTGGATACGTTTACTGCTCAGAGAAAGCTCGAGGAGAAATATGGCAAAGGGGCGGGGGTTCTCCTTATAGGTCCCGCGGGAGAGAGGAAAGTGGCCTTCGCCACTGTGATTTCGCAGGAGGGGCGTAGCGGGGGGCGTGTCGGGATAGGCGCAGTTATGGGCAGCAAGAACCTGAAAGCCTTTGTCTTCAGGGGATCGTCTGAGCCAGAGGTCGCCGACAAGGAGGCTTTAAAGCGGTTAGCGGCGGATGCCTACAGGGAGGTAAAGCGCAAGCCCGCCTACGCCTTCTGGATGAGGCAGGGCACGATGATGACTATCCAGTGGTCCCAGGAGAACAGCGTGCTCCCAACGTACAACTTCAGTGAGGGAGTTTTCGAGGAGAGTGACTCGATAAACGGCTTCGCGATGGAGAAGCTGAAGGTGAAGCAAAGAGGATGCCCCAACTGCAACATGACCTGCGGCAACTGCATCCTCGACGATGAGGGAGTTGTCTCAGAGCTTGACTACGAGAACGTCGCGATGCTCGGCTCCAACCTGGGGATAGGCGACCTCAGAAAAGTCGCGCGGCTCAACAGGCTGGCGGATATGTGGGGTGTGGACACGATAAACCTCGGCGCTGTGCTGAGCTACGCGGCTGAGCTCTCCCAGAAGAAGCTAATAGGCGAGAAGATCGAATGGGGGGACTTCGACGCGATGCTGAGACTTGCCGAGGATATTGTCGAGAGGAGGGGGCTCGGCGCAGTTCTCTCTGAGGGGCTCCGGGAAGCTTCCGCGAAGCTGGGAGGCGCTGATTTCGCAATGCATGTGAAGGGGCTCAGCGTCTCAGCGTACGACTGCCACGCGGCACCCGCAATGGCCCTGTCCTACGGCGTCAGCCCCATCGGTGCTCACCACAAGGATGCCTGGGTCATATCCTGGGAGGTTGCCCACGGAAGGTTTGAGTACAGCAAGCAGAAGGTGGAGAGAGTCGTCGAGCTGCAGAGAATTAGGGGTGGCCTCTTCGAGACTCTTGTAGCGTGCAGGCTCCCATGGGTCGAGGTCGGGCTCGAGCTGGACTGGTACGTCAGGCTCTTTAACGCGGCTACAGGGTTGAGCTGGACTCTAAGCGACCACATGCGGGTCGCCGACAGGATCTACAGCCTCGTAAGGGCGTTCTGGGTTAGGGAGTACGCAGCCGAGGGAAGGGGGTGGTCGAGGCTCCTCGACTACCCACCCGCTAAGTGGTTTAAGGAGCCTCTGACCAGGGGGCCGCTGAAGGGGGCTAGGCTTGACCTGCTTAAGTACGACGAGATGCTTGGCTACTACTACAGCATCAGAGGCTGGGACTTCCGCGGCGTACCTAGGGAGACCACGCTGGATTCACTGGGCTTGGGAGACGTGAAAGACGAGCTTAAGAAGTACATCCAGCTGGCAAGCTAGGTATGAGTGTGAGAGTAGTTTACCTGGGCTACCTCTCAGACCTCGCGGGCGTCGAGGAAGAGGAAGTAGTGCTCCCCGGCTCAAGAGCTTCCCTTGTAAGGAGTGTTATAAGCTCGAGGGTCCTCTCGCTGGGAGAGAGCGCGATCCTAATCCTTGTCAACGATATGCCTGCCTCCCTTAACTCCCCCGTGAAGCCGGGCGACACGATCAAAGTGCTGCCGCACGTGGGTGGCGGGTGACAATGCCGTGAGCGGCGCAGCGCGCCAAGCTGTAAAGGAGCTGCTGGTAGCCGCCCTCAGAAAGCTCTACGAAAGACTCAACGTGACAAGGGGGCAAATCGCCCTTGCCATGGAGCTTTACGTGATGGAGGATGCCGTCCCAGAGGCCAGAGACCCCGTGAGCGCGGTGTCCGAGGCTATGGCTAGGCTTGGCGCTGATGCCTCTGCAGCTTTAGAGGGCGAGGAGCTGCTCGTGAAGGTGGCGTCCTGCGGCGGCTGCATCTTGCCCGGCGTCTGCCCCCTGCCGTTTTACCTCGCTGCTTACGTAAAGAAGGCTACCGGAAAGCGCGTACTGCTAACCGAGGAGAAACAGGAAACAGAAGGTTACTGCAGCTTCCGCTTCAAAACACTAGACCGCTACTAGCCGAGCACCGTTACTTCAACACGGTCTCCATCTCTCAGCTTTAGTACATCCCGTAGCTTCACGGGCGCTATCACCTCGAGTATATCGTCCCCATGCTTTGTCTTATCGATGTCGAGGACTGCCCCGGATATACTAATACCGTTGCCCGTTATTATCGCCTTGTAGACGGTGACACCGCAGTAGTCGCGCCCATCCATAGAGAACCCCTCGACTCGGTAACCTGCGCGAGACTCCCGAAGCCTCCTCCTGGCCTCCACGCTCTCATCGTCCAGCTTCAGGTTAAGGGTGCCTGTGTAGGGCTCATAGCCAAGTATCTCCCTGAAAGCTTCCAAATACTTAGGGATGCTCATGTAAAACGCACCCTCACCGATACCTGGCACAACCACGCCGCGTAGGCGCGCCAGCGGGGTGGTCTTAAGTACCGAGGAAAGAGTGCTGTGAACCCTATGAAGGAGAGCAAGAGAGCGGGGGGTGAGCTGGTACGAAAACACTCTTCCCATCCTGTGCCTCTCAACGTATCCCTCGTCTTCCGCTAGCTGAAGCAGCTTGTTGAGCTTCCAGGAGCTGACGCTGAGCGTCTTCGCCAGCTCCATCTTGCTGATCCTTCTCGGGGCATAAGCGCAGCCCCTCTGAGCCAGCTCAAGGAGTAAGGGTAGCAGCTCGTAGTCTAGATTCTGCGTCATGGCCTGCTTGCAGATGCTCTACCCACTAATATGTCCTCCTCTCACATGAGGACGTAATACTCCCTTAAAGCCGAGTAGACCTTGAGGAAAAGTATCGACGCGAAAGTAGCCGAGACGAGTGCCGCTGAGAGCACCGAGGCACCGTTGAACAGCGGTACAAGAGTGCCTAGGAGCGTGGAATAAGAGGGGATCAGCATCAGCACGAGGCCTCTCCTACCCTGCGTCTTCGCTAGCCCCTTCCTCAGCACCGAGTATATGAGAGCCGAGATAAAGAAGGCTGACGCCGCCTGAAAGGGCAGCAGCAGCACTAGGGGGTTTTCAAGAAGGATTCCTGCGGCTATGCAGAGCGGCGATAACCCCAGCAGCACGTACGTGCTTCTCTCCGCCTGTACCACAGCTAGGTCGAGGAGGTCCCGCCAGATCATCTCGAAACTGTTAAGCGGAGAGGTAGGCTTAAGGCAATCTTCACCGAACTTAGGTGTAATACGTAGTGGCTACGGTGATCCTGCCGTGGTCGGCGATACCTACACAATTGTAATTTACCCAGTGCAGGTGGACCGCGTCCTCCTCGAGTTCATCGCCCAGCAGTTTAAGAGAGTTTTTAACGCTAAAGTGCTGCTCTCCGGTCAGCTACCTCTGGGAGAGATCCTCAGACACTTCGACGAAGAGCGGGAGCAAATCCGTGCGGACAGGCTCCTCGAGGCGCTGAGGGAAAAGCTGGGGGTTACTCCTCACCAGCGCGTGCTGGTGATTATAGAGGGGGACGGCTACGTAGAGGGTCTGAACTTTGTCTTCGGGGTAGCTGCTGAGGGCTGGGGAGGAGTAGTCTTTACGAAGAGGCTCTACCCCGAGTTCTACGGAGGGATGCCCAACGAGAACCTGCTGAGAGTCAGGCTGTTCAAAGAGGTTCTACACGAGCTCGGCCACAGCTACGGTCTTACGCACTGCACCAACAACTGCGTGATGAGGTTCAGCAACTCGGTATTCGACGTGGACTCCAAAAGCGCGTTCTACTGCCCAAGATGTATTAGAGAGCTGAGCATCCTGGCTCCAGGGCTTCTGCGCATCTGATCATACCAGCCCAAAGAGATAGCTCAGAACCCTGCTGGCCTTTATCCTCTGTATGGGGAGGAGGTCCCATATAATGCCGCTCGGCTTCTTGTACTTAGGCTCGGACACCGTTATAAGTGACGTAGGAGTGGCTATGATGTCTACAGGCACGTCGTGCGGCAGCATCGGTATCCCTCCCTCAAGCATCTGGAGGTCGTGCACTAAGGTCAGCACCGGCGTGTCCACTCCCGCAGCATGCATTTCCCGGAGGAGGGCGTACTCCAGGTCGTAGAGCCCGTCACCCCTGCCAAGCCTGGCGCCGCTTCTGTCGACAGCGACACTTCCAAGAATGATCACGTCCACCCTTGCTCCCTCCAGTAGAAGCGTGCGCTCGCCTCTCAGAAGGACGCCCCTGAGCGTAGACAGCCGCCTCACTTCAGGCTCCCTCAGCTTGGAGCCGTCGAGCACCACGTAGCCTTTGAGGCCGGGCTGGGACATGATTATCGTCTTACCTCTCCTAAGCGCCTCCTCCCGAAGAGGCCTGCTGGCGCCGTCGGAGGTGAAGTAGAGAATCCGAGCCCTCTTGAATAAGTCGAGCTTAGCGATTTTGCTTGCCGCGGCTGCACCTCCCAGGAAGCCCGGCACCTTGCCGTAACACGGCCGCGGGCCCACCACAACTTCACTTGCCTCGAGCTTCAGCCACACCTGCTTCCTCAGCTCGCTCTTAATCCTCTCAGGTGCTGTGGAGCCCTGGGCCATTCGTCCTCAGAAGGCTTTGCGCCCTCCACGTAGTTAAATCATTTCCCACAGGGTGATTCGTAAATTGTCCTACAGTTGTGAGAATGGTGTAGAGGCTCTCCTTATTTACTAACGGTGGTTGATATGCGGTGATGAGCGGGGCTCGGTCGGAGCGCGGCAGCGTTTACGTTACAAAGAGAGAAGACTACACCGCGGTTACCAGGGTTATAAGCGTGAAGCTTCCTGTAGGGCTGATCGAGGTTCTCGACGAGCTTATAGAGAAGGGGTACTTCCAGAATAGGAGCGATGCCATCAGGGAGGCTATCCGCAAGCTCCTCGCCAGCTACAGAGACCTTGACGCACAAAAACTCAGCAGAGGCTTGATGCTAGGTATCAGATAATTTAGTTTTTAGAAATTTAGTGAATTTAATATTTTTAACAGGCCATTCTCCTTTTCCATTTTCTAGCGTTGCCCCTAGGTTACCCGCGCCCCAGCCTTCACCTCCCTCTCTGGCACTAGCAGAACAGGTTTGTCGTCCTCAACTGCTGCGAGAAGCATCCCCTGCGAGACATAGCCCATTATGGTCTTCGGCTCGAGGTTCACGACTACCACGATGCTCTTGCCGACGAGCTGCTCAGGCGTATAGTGTGGCGCAAGCCCCGCTACTATCTGCCTCTCATCACCGCCCACGTCTACCCTGAGAAGAATGAGTTTCTCGCTCCTCTTAATGCGCTCGGCGCTGAGAACCTTGCCTATTCTGATGTCGAGCTGCTTGAAGACCTCAAACTTGACTACGCTCATCGCCCGAGGCACGGCTTCCAAGCTTAACTTTTTATCGCAGAGCCCCGTGAAAGAGGGGGGCTCCCTTGGAGAAGACAGGCGAGATCGACAAGAAGCTGATATTCACGGAGGCAGATCTCATACTCCTAGCTCTGTACGATGGGGAGATGATGATCAGCAAGCTGAAAGAAGCCACGGGGCTCTCGACAACATCGATCTACAACAACGTGAGGAGGCTGCTGAGCGCAGGGCTCGTCGAGGAGAGCAGAAGGGGGAGCCCTGCAAACCGCTTCCTCAAGCTAACGGAGAGGGGGGCTCGCATCGCGGCGCTGCTCAGGAAGCTGGAGGAAGAGCTTTCCCCCAAGGTCCGCGTGCTCACACCCGAGTAAACCGGGTACCCGGGCCGCGCCGCTTAGGCTGTCGAAGACCCTCCGCTCAGCAGGTTGTTCCATACCTTGTCATAGTCGCGCCTAAGCCTCTCGCGAGATACGTGAGCGTACACCTGGGTTGTACTTAAGCTGGAGTGGCCCAGCAACTCCTGAATTTCCCTGAGGTCCAGCCCCATCGCCAAGCTGTGCGTGGCGAAGGAGTGCCTGAGCATGTGGGGGGTCACCTTCTTCTTCAACCCAGCGCTCGCAGCCGCCTTCTTCACGATCCTCTCGACGGTCGTGTAGTGCATGTGCCCCTCGACGGAGGGGAAGAGGTATTCCGCGCTTTCGGGCAACCCTTCCATGTATGCCTTGAATAGCGGCACCAGGGCCTCCGGGAAGTAGACTACTCTCTCCTTACCCCCCTTACCCCTGACTCTGATAGATCTCTTCTCGAGGTCGACATCATCCTTCCTCAGTGATACAAGCTCGCTTACACGAAGCCCCGTGGTGAATAGCAGCAGGATTATAACGCGGTCTCTCAAAGAAGTGCACGCTTCCACCATGCTGGCAACCTCCTCTGGCTCCAGGTAGCGTGGGAGCCTGCGCTCCCTACGAGGTAGCTCGAAGCCGGATATCCTATCGCCGAGCCCGATGAACTCCAGGAAGCGCTTCACAGCAACCGCAGCAGTATATATGCTGCTGGGCTCCCACCCTCTCCTCTTCAGCTCGGCGAGGAACAGATCGATATCCAGCAACGATACCTCGGAGAGGTGCTTCCCGCCCAGAAAGCCTAGGAAGCATGAGAGGATGCTCCTAAAGCTTTTGATGGTTCTACTCGACCTGTTCCGCGCGACCAGGTGAGATATGTATAGCTCCAGTAACTGCGCGTTGGGAATCTCCCTCAGCTTACTGCCGCTCAGCATAGCCCTGTACCGCCCATCGAAACTAGCCCCATAGCTTTTACCTAAACATAGAGGTACAGAAGCAGTACTTGACTACCGCTCCGCCTCCTCGCCGAGCCCTAGCTCCTCAGGCCTTCTCGCGTTGCTCTCCAGGTGCCTTGCCACGTATATCGGAGCACCCACGCGGAGCGCCAGGGCTACGCTGTCGCTCGGCCGGGCATCTATCGAGAACTTCTCCTTCTTACCCCTGGCTTCGCGGCGCAAAACAATGGTAGCAGTGTATACAGAGTTCGCGATGAGAGCATCTATGGTTACCTTCTCCACGGCCACACCGAGAGCTTCCAATATACTTACAATGAGGTCGTGCGTCATCGGCCTCTCGTACTTTATCCCCATGAGAGCACTTTGGATAGCCATTCCCTCGTAAACCCCGATAAATATCGGAAGCACCTTGCCGCGCCACTCTGCAGCCTCAAGCAGCATTACGTAGGCTGCCCCGCCCTGCGTTAGCACGGGATAGACCCCCACAACATCTGCCTTAAGGTACTCAGAAGAGCACTCACCACTCATGAACCTCCCCCCTCGCCTCCTGGAAGAAGCTTGGATTCACCTTCAGCACAACTAGGTTGCCTTTATATCTCGCGAGCGCTCTAGCCCTCTGTACAATCTCGCTGAGGAGGAATACAGGGTTGCTCCTCGCAAAGCTAGCAGCTTCCTCTATGCTCATGGAGGAGACGAGCTTGGCTAGAATCTCCTTGACCACCGTGTTCGCGAGCAAGTCGGTGAAGCAAACCTCACCGTTGCTGATCAGGGAGCCGACGGCAAACCTTGTCAGCTGTGGGTACAAGCCGCCCAGAAGCGGGATGAGCTTGGAGGCTTTCTCTTCGACCGCCCGAGTAGCATCCTCTTCACGCTGGTCTTCAGAAAGCACGAGCTTCACCCGCTGGCCCCACTTAATGCTCCACACCTCCATCCAGCTGGCGAGCACCTTGTCAAAAGCCAAGGGGTTTTCCTCGGCCAGCGTGCTCAGGTAGCCCAACGCGACCTCCCTGCACGTAGGCTCCGTGAGTACCCCCTTTGTGTATGCGGCGTAGTTGACGAGGTCCTCTTTAGCTACATCCCCCATAAAATCGAGCTCTTGCCGTGTCAGGTCGTAGAAGAAACGGGGAAGGTACCTCTGGATGACAAGCTTAAGGAAACCGTCCCCCGAGGCTCCGTACCCCATCAGCGAGCGCCTAGCTTTCATCCAGCAGCACACCTATTTAAAGCGAGCGCGCCGCCGCACAGGGCGCTGCAATATACCGGGTCAGTAGCGAGAAGACTCGTCACAGCTCGAGAGACCGTCGTCACATCATCCCCTGATGGATTGCAGAAGGGTGGGAGAAAAGATTTACGAGGTGTATAGCTTGAAGCGCGCGTCTGCGATTTTCACCCAAGAGCTGGACACGAACGTCGGGTTTAGATCCATCTCCTCGACATAGGGGGCAAGCTCGCTGAGCATAATGGAGGCCTTGCTGATCGTCTCGGCTAGAAGTGCTACGTTCGCTTTCTCCAGCCCTCTGTACCCTTCGAGGAGCCGGTAGCCCTTTATTCTCTGTATCATCCTAAGTGCTTCTTCCACGCTCACTGGTGCTAGCTCGAAGACGACGTCTCTCAGAACCTCCACGAATATCCCTCCCAGCCCGAACGCTATCACAGGACCGAACTGCACGTCATTAAGACCACCTATTATGACCTCGTGGGCATTTCTCACAAGCTCCTGAACAACGAAACCTTTCACGCGCGTCCCAGGAGCTTTACTCCTGACGGCCTGAAGCATCTCCTCCATGCTGCGCTTAAGCTCTTCTGGGGAGCTTATCCCGACCCTCACGCCCCCGACTTCAGTTTTGTGAGTTATGTCGGGTGAATCCAGCTTTAGGACTAGTGGGTAGCCGACCTCCTCGGCTGCCTGGATATCCTCAGGTCCTCTTAGAAAAGCATAGTGAGCCACCGGAAGACCGTAGAGCTTGAGCACTTCAAGAGACTCGGATAAAGACAGAAAGCGCCGCCCCTCCTCAACGTACTTCCCGAAAATTTCCGAGACGTTCATCCACTTCACACTTTGTAGTAGAGGAGAACCTTCTTAAAAGCTGTTGCTGTGTCTATCGCATCCTCGTCTCTCATCCCCGCTAGCGTTGGGAGCGTTACAACGCTGAGTGCCGCGAGCTCAGCCCTAGGCGATGTCCCAGGCTTGTAGACTACTGGTGCACCGCTCCTTAGAGGGCAGAGCCACGGGCAGCCTCTGCCGTAGCCAGCTAGCTGCTGGAACAGGGGGTTCTCGTATATTACTCTCGGGTAGGCAACCGTAACCAGGATGTTCTCAGCCCTTAGGGCCTCGACAATCCTACCCCTGCTTACCCGTATCCTATCCAGCTTGAGGAGCACCTGGTAGATGTGCCACGTGTGCTTGACATAACTCCTGGCTTTGGGGAGATGTACCAGGTCGCCGTCGAGGGAAGATAGCTCGTCCGTGTATATGCGGGCTATCCTCTCCCTCTGCGCATTTAACTCCTCTATCCGCGAAAGCTGGGCCAGGCCTAGGGCTGCCTGGAGCTCCGTCATCCTGTAGTTCCAGCCTAAGAGCACGTGGTAGTACCTCCCCTCCTGCCCTTGGTCGATGAACGCTCTAGCTCTCCTGTACACATCCTCCCTGTTTGTGGTGACCATGCCTCCCTCGCCCGTAGTCATGTTCTTCGTCTGGTAGAAGCTGAAAGC
>Ga0105158_1000196_pt1 | contig 27314 bp, 35 predicted proteins | sample LHCtaG_FD_81567 | JGI IMG/M metagenome (GOLD analysis project Ga0105158, IMG submission 81567) | Hot spring microbial communities from Little Hot Creek, USA to study Microbial Dark Matter (Phase II) - LHC4sed_matched | ecosystem: Environmental > Aquatic > Thermal springs > Hot (42-90C) >...
GAGGGGCCGAGCGTCTCGGACCCCTCGTCCTTGACCGGCTCCATGCCAGCTTTAGAGCAGATGAGACCGCAAAGCTCATAGCAGGACGAGAGGACGTCCATAAGAGCCCCCCTAGTCGGCTGATGGGAGCTACTCAACGAGAGTGGAGGGCGCGGAGTTGGCTAGAGCGAGCAGGTGGTGTGTTTTCTGCGAGATAGTCGCTGGCAACGAGAGGGCCGTGAAGGTCTACGAAGACGAAGTCTGCGTGGCGATAATGGACATAGCCCCTGTGAACAGGGGGCACTTGCTGGTCATACCCAAGAGGCACTACGACACGGTGTTCGAGATGCCCTTCGACGAGGCCGCCCACGTCTTCGGCGTGGCGTGCTTAATGGCCAAGGCCGTCAAGGAGGCCGTGGAGGCCGAGGGGGTCAACATACTCCAGAACAACGGAAGGGCCGCTTGGCAACACATATTCCACGTCCACGTGCACGTGATACCGAGGTGGATTGGCGACAGGATCGAGGTCTACTGGCCCGCTGAGCGGAGCGATTACGACGAACTAGAGGTTATTGCGACTAAGATAAGAGAGAAGGTGGCCGCCTTGACCTCAGAGCGAGTGCCTGGCTCTCACTAGGCTCCGAGTGCCGTGGATCTTCGAGCGTCAAAAAGGTGGAGGTTGTTAGGCCTTCTCTTCTCGGGGTTCCTATTCCTCTTCGACCGGCTTGTAGAGCTCCTCCTTGCTTATGGCCACTTCATTCAATATCTCGCTGGAGACCAGTATGGGCGCATTCGCTATGAAGGCTAGGGCGACTATGTCGCCGGTCCTGCCCTCGACCTCCTTGAGCCCCTCGCCTGTCTCTAGAGCTATCTTCGTCAAGAACCTCGAGCCGCTCATGCCGTAAATCACTGCTCTCTTAACTTTTACATGCAATTGGTTCAAGACGTCGAGCATGAAGCCGTGTATCGTCTCCACGGGCTCTCCATCTAGCATGTACTTGACGCTCAGCGCCTGTGCTCCGTCCATGACCAAGAGCAAGACCCTCTCTTGGGGGTCTTCGAGGAAGGCTACGGGTAGCGGCCCTTGAGGCGTAGCGGTCATGGCTACTCCTGTGACCCTAACCTCCACAAGGTCTTCTCCTAAATTGCCCATTACCCTTCTTAGGGGAGGGCAACGCTCGACTACTTAAACCTATCGACGGTGAGTAGCCCCGTTAGTCTCAGAAGCGCTCGGCTTCTCTCATCGATCGATAAAGCCGGTGTTCATCATCGACGGCCTCGAGGGGCGCTCAACTCGTTAATTCGTTAAGCCCCCTAAGTTAATTTTTCCAATCCGTTGAACCTCATTTGCGACTGAGGGCCCCTACATCTGCATTGAAGGAGGGCCTACTCGAGGCCATCACCTTTGACCCAGACCCTCTTTCACGATGTCGACTATCGCTGGCAAGGCCTCTCCGGCTCTGGCTTGAATCACTACGTCGGCGACGTCGTCGAAAGGCGTCGGCTCCATGTTTATTATGGCGAGCCTCGCCCCCCTCTGCTTAGCGATGGCGGGCAAGTAGGCCGCCGGGTACACCCGCAGAGACGTGCCCACGACCAACATCAAGTCGCACGTCCTGCTCTCCGAGAGGGCCCTCTTGTAGGCTTCCTCGGGCAGGGGCTCGTTGAAGAGCACCACGCTCGGCTTGAGCACGCCTCCACACTCGCACCTCGGCGGTAAGTGATTCCTCTTGGCCATGCCCATCGCCTCCTCCATGGAAATGGTGCGGCCACAGCCCAAGCAAACGGCCTCCCTCATGTTTCCGTGGAGCTCTATGACGTTCTTGGAGCCCGCCTTGAAGTGGAGTCCGTCGACGTTCTGGGTTATTATCGAGCTGAGCTTGCCCATCCTCTCCAGCTCGGCCAGGGCGTAGTGGGCCCTGTTGGGCTCGGCCCTCATCAAGCTCTCCAGCTTATCTATTATGAACTGCCAGAAGAGGTCCGGGAACTGCCTGAAGAACTGGATGGTGCTCGTCTTAGGGTCCACCTGCCTCCAGAGGCCTTGAGGGCCTCTGAAGTCCGGTATACCGCTCTCGGTCGATATGCCAGCCCCCGTCAAGGCCACTGCTTTCTTGGACTCTAAAATCATATCTGCGACGTGCTTAACCTCCCTCACGAGGTTCACGTTCGCTCACTCTGATAGAAGGACGTCTTTAGCTTAATTTATCCCTTGTCCTCTAGTATGCTGAGGAGGGTTGAGCTAGTTGTCCTCCTCGTACCCGACCCTATACGTCAATTGCAAGGTCAATGAGGGGTTCTGCGGCAAGTGCTGCTACGACACGAGAATGCCGCTGACCAAGAGGGACATAGAGAGGATCAAGAGGCTGGGCTTCGCCGAAGAGAGCTTCGTCGACGGGCGAGGCCGCATGCCGAGGCTCAAGAACGTCGACGGGCACTGCGTATTCCTCGACCCTGCCACAAACTCCTGCACAATCTACCCCGATAGGCCCGAGGGGTGCCGCCTATACCCGCTGGTGTATGAGGAGGATGGCGATAGAGTTTCGGTGGACCCCCTGTGCCCGAGGGCTAGCACTATACCTCGAAGGCTCATCAGAGAGCTAAGCGGTGCGCTACTCAACCTGATAGACAGGTTGTACGAGGACTACTTGAGATAAGCGAGGGCCTTGCGACGAAGTCGTGTAAATGAAGCGTTAAAAGAGGGCACCATGCGTTATAGCGGTCGCCTGCACCTCGACGTCAGCTCGTTTGAAGGGCCCTGCCCCTCTCTGTCAGCGAGTACGATGCCGTGGGCCCTGACCTCTTCGCCTCCACGTAGCCCTTCTGGGCCAAGAGCCACAAGTACAGCTCTACTGCCAGAGGTTGCACGCCCGTGGGCGATATCTTATTGAGGCAGTCGACCACGTCCTTGACGGTCTTCTCTCCGGACTTGAGGCAGTTCACTATCTCCTTTACGGCCACATTACCTAATAGCCTCAAAGCCTCCTCCGACACGACCCCCACCCCTTAGATCTGTTCCAGAGGATCTCTACGAACAGCATATAAGAGTTGTCGAAGACATCCTTCGAGGACGGAGCTTCGACTCTTTGGGTTACAGCTTCAGCGCTAGGCCTTTGCTTTAAGGTCGCCTCGAGGTCCTCCTCGAATTAAGTCAGCGTAGAGCGTCCAATCGTGCGGAGGGTAGTTCGGCAACCCTACGTCATTCTGAAATTTGCGCCTTGCGCAGATCTCTAAGACTTAGACGGATGCCAAGCTGACGCTTATGTACCTTATCATGTCCGCTACTTCCTCGCACCTGTCGACGGAGTTCTCCACCTCGTCTACCACTTCCTTGGCTAGGGCGCACCACTTGGGCCCCCTTTCATCGCACTGCGAGAACACGTACTCCAAGAGAGACGTCCTCATATCGTCGACCTCTTCTTCTACGCGCTCTATCGCGTCGGCTGTGCTCAGCGCCCTTTGAGGGCTCTCAGTTATCTCCTTAAGCGCCCGGTTTACTAGGGCCATGGCCTCACGGAGCTTTAGCGCCATGCTTAAGAGCCTCGTCACGTACTCCTTGTCGAAGCGTATCCCTATTTTCGTTGCAATCAATAACCTCCTGGCGGCGGCCTTAGAGTAATCGGCCACGTCGTCCAGCCTCAGTACAAGCCTCATCACGTAGTCCCTGTCGAGGGGCAGCAACGTCGCCCTCGACATGTCGTATATCAAGCCCCTCTTCATCTCATCCGCCTTCCTCTCGGCCGCCATGACCTCGGCGAATATCGAGGTCGTGCTCTCAAGGCGTTCCTCCTCTATCGCTTTGAGCAGGGATATCAGGCTCTCAACGACGCTCGAGACCCTAAGGCAGTGTTCTAAGCACTTGGAAGCTATTTCCTTCTCGATTTTCTTAGATGCCCATATCCAAGTAGCCAAAAGGTTCTCACCAGCAAGGACGCTAGTTTTGTCATGTTGCCAAAGATATATACTTTTCTCATGACGAAGACAAGAGGTGGTGAGCAAGAACGTAGAGACATGACGAAATCCCCATGGTCACGGGCACCGTCAAAAGCCATGATGCTACGATGTAGCCAACGACCTTGAGGTTTATCCCTCTCAAGCTCTTAGCCTTTGCCATGCCAGCGCCCATTATCGCCGAGACGCTCGCGTGAGTCGTCGAGATGGGCATGCCGAAGCCCCAGAGCATGTAGGGGATCGTCGTGAAGAGCCACACCGTCATCGCAAGGGAAAAGCCTGCGGCTACGCCGCTCGGGCGGTCCAACCTCGTGAGCCTGAAGGCGGTCGTCTGCACCACCCTCCTGCCCAAGGTGAGGCCTCCTATGGCTATGAAGACACCGCCCAAGAAGGAGAGTAAGAGCATGGTCTCGTGAGTCGGCAATCCGAGTTGTCTCTCGGTTATCGTCAAGTAGACCCCAGTAGCGTTCGCCACGTCGTTCGCCCCAAAGGCGTAAGCGGCGAAAGCCACCGAGACCACGTGGAGAACTATCAGCAACTTTTCGCTCTTACCCCTCTTCACGAGGAACCTCTGAAGTCTAACGAAGGGGAAGTAGAGGAGGACTGATAAGCTCATGGCTATTAAGGGGGACACGACCCAGCTGAGTGCTATCCTCACCATGATGCTCCAGTTAACCTCGTGAAGGCCTATCCTACCGATTACGGCGTACGCCACGCCCGTGCCAAGCACGGCGCCAGTTATGCTCTGCGACGTGGATATCGGTAGTCGGAGAAGGGTGGCCGTGAGTATCCACGCTCCAGCGGCCACGACTGACAACAGAGCCCCTGCTATGTCTATCCCTGGCTCTTCTGGCACTATGCCCTTCCCTAGGGTCTTAATCACGTAACTTCCTTGGAGGAGTGCCCCGATGATAGTGAAAGTGGAGAAGAGGGCGAGGGCCTGCTTCAGCCTCAGAGCCCCAGAGCCGACGGCCTGGTCTATCGGGTTCGCGGCGTCGTTGGCGCCTATGTTGAAGGCCATGAAGGCCGCGGCCGCCAGCCCGACTATGTAGAGTACTTGCTCTATCATCCGCCCTTCTCCTCATGTGACTCAATTTATAACGCTTACGGAGCTCCCAAGCGGCTTACCAGAGGACGTGTACGCCAGCGTGACGCTCACGGAGGAGGGCTTCAGACGATTGGAGGAGTTCGGCAAGAACGCTCCAGACGAAGTCGTCGTTGAGTTCTCGATAGTTGGAACGTCAGAAGACTGCGCGAACAAGGTGGAGGAGTACGTGAAAGTGAGTGGGGCACTTCGTCTTGGTCAACTTAGGGCCGGACCCATGTTCGTCCTCGAAGTCTTCGCTAGAAAGATTACACCCTCCTACAGGAGTTAATGTGTAGGGGCGAGTAAAAGATGATGACTGGGAGTGAGTACGTAGAGACCCTGAAGAGGCTCAAGCCAAAGATATACTTCATGGGCGAAGAGGTCGAGAGCGTAGTCGAGCACCCCGTGTTTAGGCCTCACGTCAACGCAGCGGCCATGACCTACGAGCTTGCCCACGACCCTAAGTACGAGGACGTCATGACAGCAAGGTCTCACTTGACGGGGGAGAAGATCAACAGGTTCACTCACATCCACCAGAGCACCGACGACCTCGTGAAGAAGGTGAAGATGATGAGGCTCTTGGGCCAGAGGACTGGGGCTTGCTTCCAGCGCTGCGTGGGGTTAGACGCCCTCAACGCGCTGTACATAACCACCTACGACGTAGACAGAAAGTGCGGCACGAACTACCACGAGAGGCTTAAGAAGTACTTACTGTACGTCCAGAAGAACGACTTGATGTGCGCTGGCGCCATGACCGACGTGAAGGGCGATCGCGGCCTTAGACCTCATCAGCAAGCGGACCCGGACCTCTACGTCCACGTGGTTACGAAGACTGAGGCCGGCATAGTCGTGAGAGGCGCCAAGGCACACATAACCGGGGTTGCGAACTCCCACGAGATAATAGTCATGCCAACGAGGGCCCTAGGCCCGGAGGACAAGGACTACGCGGTCTCCTTCGCCGTCCCAGTCGACGCCGAGGGCGTCTACTTAGTCTTCGGCAGGCAACCGAACGAGGTGAGGAGGCTTGAGAGCGTAATGGACTGCGGGAACGCGAAGTACGGGGCCGTCGGCGGAGAGGCCCTCATAATATTCGACGACGTCTTCGTGCCTTGGGAGAGGGTCTTCATGTGCGGCGAGTACGAGTTCGCGGGGGAGCTCGTGGAGACCTTCGCGACCTTCCATAGGCAGAACTACGGTGGCTGCAAGGTCGGAGTAGCCGACGTCTTAGTAGGAGCCGCGGCGAACGTGGCCGAGTACCACGGCGTGGCCAACGCCTCGCACATAGTGGACAAGCTGACGGAGATGATGTTTATGGCCGAGGCCTGCTGGTGTTGCTCACTCGCGTGCTCCTACGAGGGCTACAGGACGCCCTCAGGAGCCTACATGCCGAACCCCTTGCTCGCGAACGTCACGAAGCTCCTCATAACAAGGTTCCCGTACGAGTGGTCTAGGCTAGCCCAAGAAATCGCGGGAGGTTTGCTGGCAACATGTCCGTCGGAGAAGGACTACAAGCACCCGAAGATCGGGAAGTACGTGGAGAAGTACCTCAAGGGAGTGGCGGGGGTCCCAACGGAATACAGGGTTCGAATGCTCAGGCTCATCGAGGCCCTGTCCATAGGCGCACACCTCGTGGAGTCGTTGCACGGCGCAGGCTCGCCGCAGGCGCAGAAGATAATGATATGGAGGAGAGGGGACGTCGAGGCGAAGAAGAGGCTGGCGAGGATAATCGCCGGGATAGAGAGGGACGAGTACTTCGAGAGGATCGCTGGCAAGAGCGAGAGTGAGTACTTCGAGGAGCTCCTGAAGAAGGGGAAGGAGGTAAGTCCCTCTGCATAACTTCTACATTTTGGGCAACGCGAAATGCTCAAGGAGTATCCGAGGATGATAAGGAGGGGGGATGTGTTCAACCCCATCGACGTCGCCAAGCAGACCGAGAAGGTCGTCTGCCGGAACGGGGCCAGGAAGTACACGGCCTTCTACGCCACTGGAGTTTACGGAGGGATAGCGACGGGCTACGTCGTCGGTTGTTGCCTCAGGTGCTTCTTCTGTTGGACGGACTTCAGCAGGGACTTCCCCGAGGTCTATGGAGAGTACTACACGGCCGAGGAGGCCTGCGAGAACATAGTCAGGACGGCGAAGAAGTGGAGGGTCACCAAGGCCAGGATAAGCGGCGGCGAGCCCACCCTCTGCAGGAAGCACTTGCTCGAGCTCTTGGAGCTTATCGAGGAGAGGGACGAGGTGAGGTTGTTCATCCTCGAGACTAATGGCATCCTCTTCGGAGCCGATGAAAGCTATGTCAAGGACATAGCTGGGCTCAAGAAGGTTTACGTGAGGGTCTCGCTCAAGGCCGGGGAGCCGAGGGCCTTCGAGGCTAGGACGGGGGCCTCTAGAGAGTTCTTTGAGTTGCCGTTTAGAGCGGTGAAGGCGCTCTTAGACAACAACGTCAGGTTCCACGTGGCGGCCATGACGGATCCGAGGATAATGCCCTCCGATGAGAGGAGGAGGCTCGTGGAGAGGCTAGCGAAAATAGACGAGTTCTTGGCGGCCAACTTGGAGGAGGAGGTCTGCGACCCGTACGAGGGGACCTTGGTGAGGATGCAGTTCTACGGCTTAGACCCCGTCGAGTTCTTCAGGAGGAGAGGGCCTTGACGTTACGTGAAACTATTAGGGCGTTGTTTGAGCTCTGCGAGCTCGAGGGAGAGGACGTGACTCTCGAATCCTTATGCTCGGCTTTCGGCGTCGAGATCCCGCAGGAGTTGAGAGGACTGGAGGACTTGCCCCCGAGGGTCGCCCTAGCCATCGCCTACACGAACCATAACTTGAGGTCTTTATTGAGAGAGGTGGCGTCTGAGATTATGAGAGAGAAGATTTGCAAGGCCTTCGGTTAGCGGATCGCAAGTGAGTAAAAGGGGTGTTGAGTGGGCAAGGCGCGTCTCGGGCAAGTCTTGAAGTCGTCAGACCCCTCTGTTGAAGACCTCTATGACGACGTAATTGGCGAGGAGCTCCGCTATCTCAGGGGGGAGAGTAGCCAGGAGTTCGTATATCAGGGCCATTTCCTTGGGGAATCCCTTCTCTATGCCCAGCGTCTTAAGTATCCTATCGCCGTAGACGCTAAGCGTCTTCTCCAGCTCTGTGAATATCTTGCCGAGGGTCGCCAAGTCCATCTCTCCTGAAACCAGCATGCCAAATATGGTCCCAAATATGTCCAATAAGCCCTCCGCTTCGCTTGGAGGTATCCTCTTCACGGCCTCTGTGCAGGCCTTCAGGTCGGAGATCATGAGGTCCGCGACTTGGTCGTGTATGGGGGTTATCGTCAAGTGCACGCTCGGAGGGATGTTCATGTTGGGTATGCCCTTCTGCGGCAGGAAGAGCCACCCCTTCTTGGCCATCTCGTCACTCAGCCTGAAGAGGTTGAGGTCTTCCGACGTGAAGGCGACTATCACTGTCGGGTCGCCCATGATCTTGTAGCCGGTTTCCTCTAAGCCCTTCATTATCCTGCCCCTAGCATTCATCAGCCTCTTAGCCAACTCCATGTAGCCCTCTTCGCCTAAGAAGTGGAGGACCGCCCAAGCAGCGGCCAACGAGGCCTCAGAGCGAGAGGACAGGACGGCCGGGTTGACTATCGGATACCCCGGCCACCTTATGTTCGCGTACTGGGAGAACATTTTGTAGAACTTCTTCCTGAAGAGCACCACCGAGGCCCCTATTGGGGCGTAAGCGTACTTGTGGGGATCCAAGGATATTGAGGACACTCCTTCGATGCTGAAGTCGAAGTCGGGTATCTTGGCTCCTAGCCTCTTCATGAACGGGAGTACGAAACCCCCGACACACGCATCCACGTGCAACCATATGTTCTTGTCCAAGGCTATCTCGGCGAGGTCTTTTATCGGATCCACGGTCCCGAAAGGCCAGTTTGGAGTTGAGCCAACGATCATAGCCGTGTTATCGGTTATGGCCTCATTTATGGCGTCGACGTCGGCCGTTAGGCTCTTCTCGTCCACCTTGACCCTCTTGTCCCTGAGGCCCATGTACTCTGCGGCCTTGTCGTAACAGGGGTGCCCCGTGACTGGCATGACTATCTCCGGAATCGTTATCGCGCCCTTGCTGAGCAAGAACTTGTCTCTAGCGGCCTTCACGGCGAGGAAGACGCTCTCGGTCCCGCCGAAGGTGAACGTCCCTACGACCTCTTCGTCTCCATGCATCAACGATTTCGCCACGTCGATTATGTCCTTCTCCATCCTTATCGCGCTCGGGAACTCAGTGAAGTCGAGCATGTTCTTGAAAGCAAACATCTTAATGGCCTCGAAAGCCACGTCCCTGAGCTCTTCAACCCCTGGCTCAAAGGCTATCGTGAAGAGCCTTCCGCTATATGGATCCGCGTCGTCGACGGAGTACTCTCTCAGCCTTTGTAAAATCTCCTCCTTGCTCAAGCCCTTCTTAGGTAACCCCTCTGCCATAAGATTGTATTTGGGAGGCTTGCTAATAAACGTTTGAAGGTGCCAGCACTGCTTTGCTTTAAGGGATCTCGTTGTTGGGGCTCTTGAACAAGAGCAGGCCGATGAGGCTCAATGAAGTCGCCATTTAGAGGACTTAATTAAAACTTCGCTGAGCTAATCAATCGGCTAGGACCTTGTTAGACTGGTTCTATAGTTGCGGAAAGCGTTGTAAAGCCGATTTGAGGAGAGCGCCTTCAAGTTCCTTGACTTGCCTATAAGCACGCTGTTAAGCGACAGCTCAATTGGCTAGAGTTGGTGGTGGAAGTGGTTGAAGGCTTGGTCTTGAGCTTGAGCATAGCTGTGGCGTTGGCCTCGCTTTACAAAGCGATCCTTGCAATTCTCCAAAGAAGAAGCAATACATGACTTCTTCATATGACCCACTAAAAGCCTAGCCCACGAACCTTGACGAAAGAGAAGCTCAAGGCTTCATAAATGACCTGCAAAGTCGCAACGATGATCGCCTCAATTTACGTACTCCCTGCCCAAGAGCTCTCGAGCTATTATCAGCCTCTGGATATTGAGGGTGCCCTCAGCGCCTATGTAGTACGACATTACGCCGCGGAGGCCCATCTCGAGGGCGCAGTCCTTCGTGTAGCCCCAAGCGCCCATCCACAAGAGCACCTTCTCGAAGACTCGGAAGGCAAGCCTAGTGGCCTTCAGCTTGACGGCGGCGATGTACTTCGTGACCTCTCGGGGCGCGAAGCGTCCGCGCCTGTACCTCTCGTCGTTCATCCAAGCCGCTCGATAGACCAGCGATCTCAGGGCCTCCAGCTCGGCCCATAGGTCCGCGAGCTCGAACTGTATGCCCTGATACTTAGCGATGGGCCTTCCAAAGGCAGTCCTCTCCTTGATCCACTGCATCCCGAGCTCCAAGGCCCTCTGCGCCGCTCCGCAACACGCCGCGCCTATGAGCAACCTCGCGTTGTCGAAGCCCTCCATGGCCAAGTAGAAGCCCCTGCCCTCCTCACCCACTCGATAGGCGTCCGGCAGCCTGACGTCCTCTATGACTATGCTCCCAGACGATATGGCCATCCTACCCATTTCCTCAAAGCGCTTGCCGACCTCGACCCCTGGAGCGTCTATCGGCAGGAAGAAGGCGGTTATGCCCCTGTGGGGCGCTTCTGGAGGAGGAGGCGAGGTCCTCACGAGCGTGAAGTAGCCCCCGCCTATCCTCTTCGCCTCTTCGGTCCCGCTTATGTAGACCTTCTGCCCATTCAAGACCCAGTGCTCCCCCTCCCTCCTAGCACTCGACTTTATCCCAGCGACGTCGGAGCCGCCGTGGGGCTCTGTCGACGCTATCCCTATGAAGGCCTCGCCCTTAACTGCCCTCTTTACGAATTTCTCTCTGACTTCGTCCGAGCAGTACTTGTCGGTTATGTAACCCCACACCGTCGGGACCAAGAAGGCCACGGGTACTGCCATGCTTATGTCTGAGTACCCCAGCTCCTCGGCCACTATGCAGGCGCTAGTCCAGTCGCTACCCGCCCCTCCGTGCTCCTCCGGCACGGTCATCAATAAGAGCCTCATATCAGCTAGACCCCTGAACACCTCCTGCGGGATCTCGCCTTTGGTGTCCATCTCCCTGACCTTATCGAGGGTCAAGTTCTTCTTGCACCACTCCCGAACCTCCTTCCGGAGGAGCTCCTGCTCTTCAGTAAACTCGAAGCTCACCACAACCATCCACCATTGACGATCTTTAGCGCCACTGGCCGAAAAAACCTTTCGTACCGCACTCAAATAGTCTATCACTTTAATCGATGAGGATGTGTTTCGCAAATACGTCTAAACTTCAGATGAGGAGGCGCGTTGCGAGAGTAAGATTGGAGTCTTGACAATTAAGAAACATTAACACTTCGCCGCTTATTCGTAGCCAAGGCCTACGCTCTTAGGGCCGAGGTAAGCTCGAAGAATGGATTTAACCCCTCGTCTATAGTGAGCTGTTTTGAGGCCCTCTATGAGGTTGTGGTCCATTCACCCTAAGTACTTGGACAGGATCAGGCTCGTCGCTCTCTGGAGGGAGGGGCTCTTGGCCAAGCGGGTCCTGGAGGGCAGGACGAAGGGTTATCGCAGCCATCCCTAGCTTTTGAGGTTTAAGAGCTATGAGAGGCCCATAAACCTTATCGACGCGTATTTGTACCAAGTCTATTTAGTGGCCAAGAGCAGGGGGTTATCTCTTCGACCTTTCCAAGATAAGGACGATCGAGCTCTACGGAGTCTCGAAGGTCACTCGCGGGCAACTGGTCTTCGAGTTTAGCCATCTCCTTAGAAAGCTCGAGAAGCGTTATAGGAAGTGGCTTAAAGAGTTGAAGGGCTTAGACCCGGAGGGGGTTGAGGCCGATCTAGTTTTCCAAGTCGTTGAAGGCGAAGTGGAGGGTTGGGAGGGGGCCTTGAGGGAGAAGCGAAGAAGCGACTGAGGGTTAGGTCTCTAGGATTGATTCTGTGCCTTGAGACGCCGCTATGATCGTAGCGACTCGAGCGCTAGCGCAGGGATCAAGTAAAGGGGCTCCTACGACCTCTTTCATGATTTTGCTAAGCAATTCTTAACTACGCGTGGTGTTGTTGTCACACGAAGGTGGTTGGAACTGGCTTCGACGTTCCTGAAGCACGCTGCTAGAGCTTCTTGGCCGCCTCTTCGTATATGGGGTCTAAGAACTTGTAGCTCTTTACTATGCTCAGGTCCTCTAAGCTCTTCACGACGTTGAAGAGGACGCTGGAAGAAATTGTCGTGCCCTCCCTCTCCTCTACGAACCTCTTCAGCTTGCTCCACGTGTCAGCCCCCTCCGCTATGCCCTTGAGGGCCAGGGCCATTCTCTTGCCCCTCTCCTTGACGATGTTCTTCAGCTCCCTCAAGGCCAACTCGACGGCCATCTCCTTGACGACCTTGAGGTCCCTCGCCCCCCTCGCATACTCATTGCCGAAGAAGGTCAGCCAGCCCGGTATCCCGTCAAAGGCCTCAACCGCCTCCTCTATAACACTCGAACCGACGTCTAGGCCGACTTCTTTGAAGCCTTGCCTGAGGAATTCCGCGGAGACGTCCTTGCTGAACCTCTCGAGCGTCAGCCTAAGGCAGTACCTCCCGTAGAGGGGCGAGGAGGGGTCGTCTATGCCTAGAAAGCCGTAGAGAAGGCCCGCCTCTGAGCCAGTAAACACGAACGTCACGTTCTCGTCGTAGTCGTAGGCGTGCGCAACAGCTTCTAGGACCTCTCTCGACCTAGGCCCTCGCAGCTTCTGCGCCTCGTCGAACGCTATCACGACCCGCCTCTTATTCAGGTGGTCGAAGAGCGTTGACAGCGTTAGAGAGCCCCGGCCCCGCCACCTGATCTGGACCTCAGTGCCGATTATCTTTATCGACGAGAGGCCCCTCAATAGCTCGATCAGCTTGTGGAGCCGAGAGGAGAGGGCCCTGGACAGGAGCTCGTATAGGTCCCTCACGCCGTAGTTGCTCTTTAGATTCCTCAGATCTAATACTATGCTCGGAACCTCGAGCTCGCTCAAGAACACATTCAGGAGGGACGTCTTGCCTATCCTCCTAATTCCAGTTATGATCGTTATGGGGACGTCTCTGTTCGCGTGGAGGGCCTCGAGCTCCTCCCTCCTATCGAACAGCTCCTCCCTCCTAGACTTCGGCCTAGGATCGAACAACATGAATTCTGTCCCAGAACTAAATATCTGCCCCAGAACTATAAGTTTTACGAGAAGGTTTCCCTTCGAGCAAGTCGCAACGAGGCGAGGGCTGGTAGGAGTGACGGCGAGGTTTCAGAGCCACCGACAAACTCGAAGACCGCTCCAGCGCCCGTGTGTCGAAGGCGCGAGGCGAGGTAGCGCGGTGCCAGCGTCGCATTATAAAAGCATGGTTAGACCTATACATGCTGGCGGACGGAAGCGTTCAACCTGTTGGAGCAGGGTCGTAGCCGCCGACCTCTTAAACCTTCGAGGCTCCTTCGCAGGCCTGCGTGGACGCGTCCACCACGCCTACTATTACGCTCCCGGCCACGATCACGTAAATCAGTATGGACATGTCGATCGTTACGCGATAGCCCGCAACAGCCGCCGAAACGACTCCTCCGTTGGTTGCGCAGTAGAGGTAGAGGGACCCCAGAGCCTTAGACAGCAAGCCGAATGTCGCGCCCACGGCCGCTGGCACGATGCTCTCCGCTACGCCCAGCGCTATGAAGAGCGCCAAGGCTATTGAGGGGTCCACGGGGGGCCTGAGCTCCACTGGAAGCCCGGCTATACTTTGAAACATCGCTGGTAGCGCGGCTACGTAGAGCGCATAGTACACTAGGCCCATTGCCACTCCGATCACTCCTCGCGAGATTCTCTTCGCGAGGTCCTTAGCCAATCGCCCTCACCTCCACGCCGTAGATGCCCATTATCTTGAATCGGAGGCTCACGTCCGATGGACGCAGATTCAGCGCCTCGCTGACGCTCAGGGGTATGGTAACTGTCCTCGTCGTCCCCTCACGCAGATCCCCCACGTCTATGGACCTGTTGCCGGCCATTAGCCGAGCGTCCGTGAGCGGAATTGTCCCAACGTAGGAGAGCGTTACGCTCAAGGCTACGTGAGATCGGTTGAGGGCAACAACGTTTATCTGGATTCCGAGGAGGGCCGGGTTCTGCTTTGCCTCAACGGCAAACACGAGGAGAGGGAGGAGGAGCGCAACGATTGCGAAGCCCATCGCTAGAACGAGGACCGCCGATGGCCTCAACCCTCATCCCTTCTCCTCCTTCCCCTCCTCGCGGAGCAACTTGATCCCATTGGATAGGAGCGTGCCCCCTCCCCAGACGATAAACGCCAAGAATATAGCCTTAACGGCCACGACTGAGAAGAGCGATAACATCTCGGTGAGCGAAGACTGTACGTCGCGGGGCAACGCGATGCCTCGAGCGGCTGAGTACTCGCCGTACGCTATGCACACGACGAAGAGTATGAGGCCCGCCCCCATCGCAAGTAGTATCGGTCCGAGCAACTTGTTTAAACTCGGCCTCACTCACTCCACCGCTACAATGTTAATTTTTAATGGAGAAGAGTATATAACGATTATACTCGACAACCCCCAGCCCCTAGAGCCCCTCAAGTCTAGGACTGCTATAGCCATCTTCGAGTTCTCGAGCACCTTCGGGCCCGCTATCTCTATGCAGAAGAGGGCCTCGTCGTCCGGCGACCTAAGGAGCCCCTAGGAGCTATGTCGGTCTTGCCCTCGCCGTTTGCCGTCGCGACAAACGCCAATTGCTGCCCTTGAGTGAGCCCTCATATTGAGGACAGGCTTGGCCACAACACATTGAGTTCTCAGTTAATCCTTGCGAGGACATCTTCGCCTCGTGAGGATTTGCGCGATGCGTAAACGAGCTCGCCTTTATAAAGAGGCAGAGTTTTTGCTCAAGCTTGCTCGAAACGTTATTTTTGGCCCTCATAATTGGAATAGTGAGGGGCGAGAAACTTGTCGGAGTACGAAGGTAAGTGCCCCAGATGTGGGTCTTCGTCAGCAAATTATGGCTTAATCCTGCTACCCGTGGGCGAGACTAGGAAGGTTAGGGCTTCTGTAAACGTGTGCAGCAGATGCGGCCTGGTGTTCTATGAGTTTAAGCCTCCACAGTAGCTCTATTAGCAAGGTGCAACGTGAGGTTTTTGCAACTCAACTACGCTTATTTCTAGCATTTCTAGCTACGCTGTCCCGCTACACATAGGCCGAGCGCTAAGGCTTTCTACGAGCGAGGGGCTCGCCATTCACGTGGAGAAGATGTTGGTCACGCGACCAGTCCTTCTCTTATCACTTCTGGTCATCATCTTAAGGCTCTCTATCACCACCGCCAAGTCGTCAGTATTGATCTCTTGGAGGCCTATGCCGAATCTGCTACAGAGCTTTTGTATGATCATCCTCTCAAGGATCTTTGACCCAGCCCCGAATACACTTCTGAGGAAGCCGACGAAGGCCTCGGGCTTTTTGAGCACGTCCTCTCTTCGAAGATTGGTGTAGGCCTCGAAGTGGTAGTATAGGGCTCTAGCCCCCGTCTCGCCAACGGCGCTACTCAAGCCCTCGTCTATAGCCCGGAGCATTACTTCGTCGAGGTCTTTTACTCTGGGTTGTTGAACAGCCACCTCTACGCCCCTCCTAGACTATTGGCGTTGGCCTAGACATCGTAACCCTCCTTTTGAGGGGCTCGATGACGCAGGCCAGGCTCCTAGTTATGTCGTTGAACGTCCTGTATAGGACCGTTCTGACCTCGCGTGGTTTTACCAGTGATGAAGCCAACGCCATGCGGGGACCCGCCAAGCGTTTAGCCTTAATACCCTCGAAGTCCCCATGATGTAGGGATTGATGCGAGAAGACAGTATTGCCAGCCAAGGACATTAGGTCCATTCTGGAAAGGCCGCCATCAACGACCTTGTCTAAGCTGCCTACCCCCAAGGGGACGGGATCCAACAAGCCAACCGCCTCAATCAAATTTCTCACATATTAAAAAATATTACAACTTATTTAGTATTAAAGTTTTTACAAGTCGAGCTCTTCATAACGACGCGGGCTTAGCTACGTCGAGGCCATGTCCTTTGTCAGTGAGGCACCCGCAGGCTTAAGGTTTTTAGCTTAACCGTGCCCCTCTTAACGGAACAGAGGCGTTGCTAGATCTCTCAGAGGGTCGGCCGTGGAGAGAGCTGTTAGCTTCAAGAGCGACGGCCTAGTCCTCGAGGGGATATTGCACCTTCCACTTGACGTTGACAAGGGACCTGGCGTGGTGGTCTGCCACCCGCACCCCCTTTATGGCGGCTCCATGTACAACGCCATAGTGGAGGGGCTGTGCAAGAGCTTAGAGGCCTCGGGCCTCGTAGCCCTACGCTTCAACTTTAGGGGCGTGGGCGCGAGTGAGGGGTCCTACGATCAGGGAGTGGGCGAGGTTCGAGACGCGAGAGCGGCCCTCAACTTCCTCAGATCCATCAGCTCGCCTAGAATTACTAAGTTGGGCATTGCTGGCTACTCCTTCGGAGCCTACGTAGCCGCCCGCGCGGCACTGGAAGACCCCAGCATTGACGCTTTAGCCTTAGTGTCCCCTCCCCTCGCTCTTTACGACTTCGACTTCTTGAGGGCCGTCAGGAGGCCGAAGCTCGTAGTTTTGGGGGGTAGAGACGAGTTCGTGGGCGCTTCGATTGAGGAGCTAGCTAAAGTGGTCGACGGCCAGACGAAGGTCTTCTTGATTGAAGGGGCTGACCACTTCTGGTTCGGCTACGAAGAAGAGGCGTGCGGCGTGGTTGCAAGCTTCTTCAAAGAAATATTGAGGCCCGATGCGTGAGTTCCACAAGTCTCGGTGGCAGAAGGGGCCTCGCCGCGCGGCTACATCAAATTTAGCTCTATTTGGCCAACGGCGTGTACTCCGCTCACCTGCATGCGCTCGCTCTACAGTCCCGCTTTCAAATCCCACGTCGACTTAAGAGCAATTCATTATTTTACATTTTCACATCAAAAAGCTCACGGCTTCGGCGCCCCCGCCTTCCCACTTCTCCGCCTCTTAGCTCTCCTCTTTCTCTTCCTCCTAGACCCTCTGGGCTTGTTCCTTCCAGCTCTGGACCTCTTGGTCCTCGCCTTCCCGGCCTTCCTCGATGGTCCAGATCTCTCAAGCGGTTCTTCGCCCTCTAAAGGTCGCAGGCCTTGGCTTGAGGGCTCGGGTCGCTTGCCTAAAGCCCCCGCTACGTCGCGCTTCTTCATGAGCTCTCTAGCCCTTCGAAGAGCGACCGCTAAGCGCTCTAAGCACCTTCTTATGCCTCGACTTCGAGCTCCTTCACTCAACGAGCGCATGGAGTGTCACATAAGAGAGAGGAGTATTACGCCTTTAAAGTGGGCGCCACTTCAGCCTTTGCATAGAATTCCTCCTAAGCTAGGTAAGCCCTAAGGCCGTTCTGGTAAAGCTTTTAATACGTCACGTCACACGATTATTGCGGGGCTCTTTAGTTGGACCAAGGAGAGAGCATCCCAGGAATCAAGGTCGGCGAGAAATTCGTTTCACCCGGCAGGACCATTACTGAGGCCGATATAGTCATGTTCGCAGCCTTGACGGGCGATTGGACTGAGCTCCATACGAACGCCGAGTACGTGAAGAAGACGGTCTTCGGCCAGAGGATCGCCCATGGACTGTTGACCCTAAGCGTAGCCTCAGGGTTGGCACTACGAGCTCGGAAGGTATCTTCTTTGGAGGTGATGGCTCTCTTAGGGCTTAACAACGTGAGGTTCACGGCCCCAGTGTTCATAGGCGATACTATATGGGTCGAGTCCGAGGTCGTGGAGGCAAGGCGCAGCAAGAGCAAGCCCGGTGCAGGGATAGTCAGGTTTAGAAACGTAGTGAAGAACCAGAGAGATGAAGTCGTGGCGACTTACGAAACGGCCATAATGGTGTATGCAGGGGCTGGAACCAATAGCGAGGTAAGCAAATGACGAGGAATTAAGGAGAGCGAAGAGAAATTTCTAAATGTCGAGGAAAAAAGAGTGTCTATCGCTTGCGGGTGAAGGTTCCATGTTCACTGGCTTTGAGCTGACCGAGGAGCAAAGGTTGCTACAAGAGGCCGTCCGCGAGTTCGCCAAGAAGGAGCTCACTCCAGAGAGGTCGAGGGAGTACGAGGAGAAGGAGGAGTTCCCCTGGGACCTATACAGGAAGATGTGCCAGCATGGCTTCCTAGGCCTGAGGATCCCCGAGGAATACGGCGGACAGGGTTACGGCTTGATGGAGGAGCTGATAGTGCTCTACGAGGCCGTGAAGGCCGACCCGCCTCTCGCGAACACCCTTCACGCTGGGCACTTCGGAGCGAACCTACTCATAAACTTCGGGACTCACGAGCAAAAGGCCAAGTGGTTGCCAAAGCTGGCGAAGGGGGAGATCACTAGCGCCGGCATGTTCACTGAGCCGGCTGGAGGGAGCGACCTGACGCGCGTGCTCGACACTAGGGCCGTGAAGGTCGGAGACAAGGTCTGGAAGATCAACGGGACCAAGACCTTCATAACGAACGCGATGACGTTCAGTGTCGCGTGCGTCCTGACCCAAACAGACCCTAGCGCCAGCCCTCCGTACAGAGGACAGACCATATTCGTAGTGGAGAGAAAGCCGGGCATCGACGTGACCCCCATAAAGGGCAAGATGGGCTGGCGTGCTTCGCCGACCGGCGAGGTCTCGTTCAGCGACGTCGAGGTCACGGACGACGACGTCCTCGGCGGGCCCGCCAACCTGAACAAGGGGTTCTACCAAGCGATAGCCTTCCTAGACGAGGCCAGGGTCGGCATCGGGTGCATGGGCGTGGCCACCGCTGAGGCCGCTCTCGAGAGGGCTATTCAGTACGCCAAGGAGAGAAGGGCCTTTGGCAGAAAGATAGCTGGGTTTCAAGGACTGGCGCATCGAATAGTGGAGATGGCGACGAGAATAGAGCTAGGGAAGGCCATGGTATTCAGGGCCGCCAAGGTCGTCGAGAAGGCCAAGGAGGACAAGACCCTCATGGACGAGGCCGTGAAGCTCGCCTGCATGTTGAAGTGGTACGGCGCCAGACTGGCGGTCGAGGCCTGCGACTTAGCTATCGACGTACTAGGGGGCTACGGCTACATAGCCGATTACGACGTGGAGCGCTGGTTTAGGTTCGCGAAGCAACTAGAGATAGTCGAGGGCACGAAGGAGATACAGAAGAACGCGATAGCGAGGTACATACTGGGGAGGGAGGCAGTGCAATACTTTTAGAGGGCTTCTTGGTCCTCCCTTCTTTTTCCCTATAGAATTTTATGGAGGGTGGCTCAGTTAAAAAAGGCTTTCTAAGGGCACACTTCATCGAGATGGCTTGAAGGGCCTTGTGCGGAGCTCTACGCTGAGTTCGTGGCGTCACGCATTATCGCTTAGGCCTTCGGATTTGAGGGCAGATCTCCTTTCAAGGCCTCGTTGCTTATGGGAGAATTCTTATATCTTCAGCGACCGCTTATGGCGTCTAGGAGAAGGCTTATGGACTTCTCGTTTTCCAAGGAGCAAGAGCTGTTGAGGGCTTCCATCGAAGAGTTTTGCAAGAAGGAGATCGACCCACGCATCTGTGATTGGATCAAGGAGAGGGCCTTCCCTCGAGCCTTGCTGGAGAAGTTGAGTCGAACTGGCTTGACCGGGATGAACATACCAGAGGAGCTCGGAGGATCTCCCTTAGACAACGTGAGCCAGTGTTGCCGCCGAGATCCTGGGGAGGCACGAGCTCCCCAGTATCGCCTCAAGCTCTGAAAGGCGGAACTTGCGGTGTAAGCCCGTGGCTCACAACAACGTGATCTGGCTTTTGCTTACGCCGGCCTTTCTCAGCTCTTCTAATATTATCGTGATGGCGGTCTCCCACACGGGCGCGTAGCACGGGACCGTCGGATCGTCAAAGGCTATCGTAATTTTCCAAGAAGGCTTGACTAACTCACGCAAGGGCTTTGCTTCAAGGGGCTTTCTCAAAGCCTCCCAAATGGCCGAGCCCGAATCTTCGACGGGCTTGAGCGGGACGCCGGAGACTGGCCTGACGAGACGCGCTGCGTCTGGCAAATCCACGCTTATCCATTCATCGCCAAAAAACAAGTTCCACCTTCATCTAAATTCCCTACGCTAGCTTGTCCTCGAAGTCCCTTCACTCAACTTTTCATGCCAGCACGGCTAAAAAGGTCTTTCTTCACGTTAGCGGGTACCTAGCGACTTTAAGGTTTATTAAGTTTCCTTATCTGACTCCCCTTGTTGTGACGCGCACGATAACGATGGGGTCGACAATTCGTGAATAGCAAGACTGTGGGTTTGCTCCTCGCCGTTGCGACAACAGTCGCGGTCGCGTCCTGCATCTGTGGAGGCGTCGAGAGCCGATATTCGATAGTCGTGTCCACTACGACTTCTCTCTACCAGCTCGGAGTGCTGGGCGATTTGCTCAGCGACTTCAAGAACGCAGCGGGCATCGACATAGAGTTCAAGGTCTTGGTCAAGGGCTCGGGCGAGGCCCTGAGGGTCCTAGCTGACGGCTCGGCTTACATAGCCTTCGTCCACGCCCCGTCCCTCGAGCTCCAATACGTGGAGCAGGGCAAGGTGGAGCAACTCGCCGTGTTCGCGTACAACGAGTTCGTGATCGTGGGCCCATCCGACGACCCCGCAGGCGTCAGAAATGCCTCGAGCGCGGTCGAGGCCTTCGAGAAGATATACCTCGCGGGCGAGAAAGGGATAGCGAAATTCGTGAGCAGGGGGGACATGTCGGGCACCAACGTCAGGGAGCTACAACTGTGGAGGCTGGCGGGGCTGGGCCCGGAGGGAAGGCCTTGGTACTTGAAGAGCTGTCAGGGAATGGCCCAGACTCTGTTGATGGCCGAGAACGTCGGCGCCTACAGCCTCACAGACTTGGGGACGTACGCCAGGTTTAGGGGCCAGGGGAGGCTTCAAGCGCTTGTGGAGTTGAAGAGAGACCCCCAGCACTTAGTCAACGTGTACTCGGCCTACGTCTCGAGGGCCAGCGCCCTCGACGACCCCTACGTGCGCTACGTAGTACAAGAGCTCAAGAGTTACTTGATGACGCGCGGCCAAGAGCTCTTGGCATCGAAGTACGGAGACCTCATAAGGCCTGTGAGGGGTCGCGAGGACGAGGTGAAGCGGGTTTGGGAGGCCTTGGCGAGGCTAGGCTGACGTGAGGTCTCGGCGATGTCGGAGTCGATACTCTCCATAACCCTCAGGAGCCTCTACGTCTCATCCACTGCGGCGCTCATAGCTTTCGCCTCAGCCGTAGCCCTGAGTGCCCTCTTGGCGCGCGCACCGAGGAGGAGGGCGGAGATGGCCTTGGGGGTCTTCGAGGCGTTGGTGGGCGTGCCGACAACGGTCATCGGGCTCTTCGTTTACATGCTATTGTACCCTCAAGGCCCCTTGGGCTTCGCGAGGTTGCTCTACACCCCTATGGCCATTGTAATCGGCCAGTTCTTCGTCGCCCTGCCCATGGGATTTACCTCCATGTTCAGGCCCTTCTACGAGCTGAAGGAGTGCGCTAGGGAGCTCGTCCTGTCCTTGGGGTGCCCGGAGGGGCGCGCCACAAAAGTGCTCCTGAGGGAGCTCGCGCCAGTCCTGACCTCGTCCTACCTCCTGGCCTTCTCCAGGGCCATAGGAGAGCTGGGCGTCGCGCTGATAGTCGGCGGCGGCATAGAGGGGTACACGAGCGTGTTAACGACAGCGATAGCCGTTCGAACCTCCATTGGGGACTACGAGGTCGCCATCCAAATAGGCCTGGTACTCTTGAGCATAACCATCTCGCTAGCGCTCATGTTGAAAGCGTTCGGTGAGCGCGTGCTATGGAGGTAAGGCTAGTAGACGTCTGGCACAGCTACGACGGCTCCACGTACGCGCTGAAGGGCGTCAACTTAGCATTCAAGGATCCGGGCGTGTACGTCCTGACGGGCCCCAACGGCTCCGGGAAGACCACTCTATTGAAAGTGCTTTCTTTAATGATCAGGCCGTCGAGAGGGGATGTCGTCGTGAACGGCGCTAAGTTCTGGAGCCTCGGCGAGGAGGAGAGGTCTTCGCTGAGGAGGTCGGTGGCCTACGTCCACGACAAGCCGATCCTGGTAAGGGGGTCCGTGAGATACAACTTGGAGCTCGGCCTGAGGCTTAGAGGGGCGAAGGTGGACGAAGATGTTATTGAGCGCTACGTCGTGAGGTACGGGCTTGGGGGCTTGGAGGGCAGGTCCGTCAGCAAGCTGAGCGCTGGGCAGGCAAAGCTGGTCTCGATAGTGAGGGGCCTCTTGCTGAGGCCGCAGCTCTTCGCCCTCGACGAGCCCTTCACTTTCCTCGACAGCGCTAGGGCCTCTCTGCTGGTCGAGGACTTAGTAGAGGTAGCGAGGAAGGGCGGGACAGTCGTCGTGGCGACCCACTACATGCACAAGGAGCTAAAGAATTGCTCTAGTCAAGTCATCGAGCTCGTCAATGGAGAGGTCGCGCTACACGAGAAGGCTTAGAGAGGTCTCAATTGACCGAAGGGGCCCTCTCATCGGGGGCAAGTTTATTAAGAGTCGCCCGCTGAGTCCCCTCCGGGGCTTAGGGAGCTGGGCTCATTGTCGATCCATTTTAGAAGGGGCTTAGGATTGCCCCTCGAGGCCCCGAGTCGAAGTCGAGTTGGTGTTTGGCCGCTGGCCACCTCGATCATCATAGCGGTCAACGTGTTCGCCTACGCCCTATCGACCTACGAGAACTTCTTCTCCATGGTCAGCGATTACTGGGTCGGCGTCGGCGGCTTCGTCCCTGTGCTGATGACCTCGCTAGAGCAAGCGTATAGAGTCCTCTCGTCCATGTTCTTGCACGCAGACATCTTCCACATATTCTTCAACATGTACTTCCTGTACGTCTTCGGTAGAGCAGTCGAGGAGGCCTTGGGGGGCTGGCGCCTCTCGGCCCTGTACGTCGCCTCTGGCATCGTCGCGTCAATATTTCACACCGCCTTCAGCTTCATCAGCGGACTGCCGGCCTACGCCATCCCGGCCATTGGCGCCTCTGGGGCCATAAGCGGCGTCTTGGGCGCCTACTTGATGTTGTTCCCGGGCACCTCGCTCGTCTTGTGGATCCCCTTCTTTCCTCTGGCCTTCTTCAGACTGAGGGCCTCTTACTACCTCATCTTTTGGTTCGCCACTCAAGTGATCTATGGCTATGCTAGACTAGGGGCCGGCGTGGCCTTCTTCGCTCATGCAGGCGGCTTCGTGGCTGGCATGGCATTGCTACCCATGCTCGTCAGCAGAGAGGGGCTTCATTGCCTTAAGGTGGCCAGATCGCACCCCTGGCCCTCTTACGTCGTCTTCATGCCACTTGCCAAGAGGGGCTTGAGCGGCGCGACTAAGGCGATGATAGCGGCGCTCGTGGCGTCTCTGGTCATCGGGGCCGCGTGCGCCTCGAGCGGCGTCTTCGTCGAGGGCAGAGCAAAGGCCGTCACGCTAGAGTACACGGTCGAAGGAGAGGATCGCATTGACTTCGCCGTCTTCAAGCTACCGGACGTCGAGGAGCAGATAGCTAAGATCCCCTCCGACGCTACGAGGATACTGTTGAGCAGGCTCGAGGCCGCAGGGCTCCTCTACGACGTGAGCAAAGCCGACAAGGAAGTATCCTTGAGAAATGTCGAAGGACGGGTGTCCCTGATCGTTAGAGGGGTGCGCGTCGAGCCCCGTCTAAGCATTAAGTACTTCGAGGGCACCTACGATCGCGACGGTTTCTTGCAACGTTGCTCAGGGGAGCTGTGGACCCAAGTCGTGTACATAGGTACTCGCACGGTATCCCTGGGCGAGCCCGTGAATTACGAGTTCCAGCTGGGGGCTAGGACCGTCGATCTAGCGCTGCTGACGCAATGCACTGGCATGGCCTCGCTCGCGGTCGCAATAGTGGCCTTGGTGGTAGCGCTCACAAAGGACAAGGACTTAACCTTAATAAGCGAGGAGGAGGCTCGATTATGGTAAAACTCGCACGAGCCGGATCGACTCCACCTCGCAAGGTCTCGCAGGGACCTAACCAGTGCGCGCTTACGTTGTCTCGATGCGCTGGACTACATAAGGATAAGGATTGAGGAGAAAAGTAGCGGGATTAGAGCTCTGCAACCTCATCTCAACGACTCTTGACGTAGCTCGGCGCCGTCGGCGGAGTCCTCCCCTTCTTCATCTCTTGGTAGTAAGCGTAGGTTAGGGGCTCTTCGTCCTTAATGACCTCAGCGCTTACCACTTCGCCAACGAACAGCGTGTGAGTCCCCACGTCACAGCTGCCGACGACCTTCGCCTCTAGGTACGCGATGGCGTTGTCAATGACTATGGGGGCGCCAGTCGCGCCGACCTTGAAGCTTACGCCCTTAAACTTGTCGTAGTCCCTGCCGGACCTGAAGCCGAGGCTGGCTATGAAGCTCAAGGGGGTCTCCTTTGAGAGTATCGAAGCGCTGAAGACGCCGCTCTCGCTTATGAACTCGTGCGTCAGGTTCTGCTTGTTGATGCACACCGCGATCTTGACGGGGTCGGAGGTGACCTGAAACACCGTATTGGCTATCTGGCCGTTGAACCTGTCGCCCTTTCTAGAGGCGACCACGTAGATCCCATAACTTATCTTCCTTAGCGCATTCGCGTCTATCACGGCGCGTCGACCCATTGAGAGGTCCGCCGAAATGGTAAGTTAAAACTGTCGCGCTTGATCAAGTTTTTGATACAGTACTTCGTGGCAAGCGCGACGTTGAGGCTCACCAACACTAGTCTAATGACTGGCGAGCCCTTGCTAAGGCAAAATGCGCGATTCAGAGGAGCTATTTCACGCGAAAACCTTAAATAAGTCAATAAAGCAATCACTGCTCGAGGTGCCATGGTTAAGTATCGCGTGACCGTCGATCGAGTCGCTTGCGTTTCTTGTGGCGCCGCTCCAGCCATGTGTCCAAAGGCCTTCGAGCTCGGCACCGACAACCAGAAGAACAAGGTGGTCGACGAGTACAGCGTCGAGTTAAATGAAGTCGTTTCGGTGGGCGTCATCCCAGAGGAGCTCTACGAGTGCGCGAAGGCCGCCGCAGAGGCCTGCCCGGTCAATGCTATAAAGATCGAAGAGGTCAAGGAGTAATCCGAGGCCCTCAAGCCCTCTTGAAGAGTCAACGACCCCCTTTATACCATGCGAAGGCAAGGCGCTATCTTGCACAACATGCGCAAAACGAGTCGAAGCTTGGGCCTATGTCTTGTTGTCTCGTTCCACTCGTCAGGCCCTCGAGGCGTTGATCCAATCTGGGCCGAGATCGACCCTAGCGCCGAGCTTGGGCCGAGCCCGTTCTTTCGGGCCTTATCTCGATCCAGTACCTCGATATCTCTTGGTAAAACACACGTTTTTGCCCTCCCCTAACTCTCTTGGCGTTAGAGGGATGATGTCGAATCCCAAGTGCTCTGGAGGCATCCCCCCAACGAGCTCGACCCTTTGAGGGAAGTCCATGGCTCGAAGCCTGAGAAACCACGTCGCTGCCGAGCATGCGGCCCCGGCGTAGCTACCGAAGAGATATACAGCGTCCCCTGTCCTCTCAGCCAGTCGCCTCAAGACCTCCAAAACCTCCCTACGGATCTCTGACGGCCTCCGAGACCTCATTCACGACGACCCCGGCCGTTCCTCACGGCTTCTCCAGCCATGTCCTCGAATATCTCCTCGTGCAGTCTCTCGATCCCAGCGTTGGGGTACCTGGCCTGCGTGTAGTAAGCCGAGAGCCTAGCCAAGCTACCCTCGCTAATCTTCAATTTCACCGAGTCCTTGACCTTCCTGTAAAGCTTGACGAGGTCGCGCCCCTTGCATACTCCCCGAAGATGTGCATGATCAATGCCTTCAAGGCCTTCTCGGCGGCTTGTTGAGCCGCGAAGCAAGCCCAACTGTAATCGCCCATCTCGATGCTCTTCTTGGCGTGGGCGAGGTCTGCCCTAGCGCTCTCCAGCCAGTCCACTACCTCATCCCTCAAGGGCATATGCTCATCGAGGTAGTATACTGCGCTAGGCATCAGTAAGGGTTAGCTCGAGGAGTTTGCGGGGATACGAGGGCCTAGTGCTATGATGTGATGACGAATATGGGCGAAAGTCGCTGTCAACTTGCCGAGCGTCAAGGCCGTCTGGAGAAGTTCAAGGACCGGCACTTCGCTAGTGCTTCTCGACGTAGAAGCGCCCTCTCCTCTCGTACCTGCGCTTGGCGTACTCGATGAGGGCGCTCACCCTATCGCTCAGCTTGACCGGCAACCCGTCCACGAGGGCAGAGAGTGCTAGCGGGTTCCCCTTTTTAACCATGTCCTCTAGCTCTTTGTACGTGTAGAGGAAGAGGTCCACCCGCGAGACCTTGTACTCCGACGCGATGTAGAAGCGATCCAAGACGCTGACGCCCTCGACGGCCTCCGTCACTACTAATAAGTCCACGTCGCTCCACTCCCCGCCTCCTCTCCTGGACCAAGAGCCGAAGACCATTGCGCTCTCCACGCCAAACCTCTTAGCGAGCCTCTCCAAGACCTCCCTCACAACTCCACGCCAGACCTCCTCAGCCATGACTCGACCCACTCGACGATCTTCTTAGAGGCCTCGAGGGCCCTCTTGGCCGTTACCTCGTCGTAGTACATGCCGGGGTAGCCCGACTCGAAGGCGTTGGGGTAGCGCGACGGTATGTAGTGCCTGTCGAGCTCGCGGGCAGCAATGAACATGTCCTCGGAGACTTCTACGAGCTCCTTGAGCTCATTTAGGAGCTCTACGACGCTATGCCCCCAACCGTGCTTGCCGAGCACGTGTGAGAGCGCCTTCAAGGCCTTCTCAGCGGCCTGCTGGGCTTGGAAGCAACACCACTCGTAATTGCCCGCTTCAGCGCTATCGCGAGCGGCCTTGAGGTCGCGGCGCGCTTGCATGAACCATCTCCTGCCCTCCTCGATGCGCTCCAAGAGCGTCACCACGATTCTTATGCCTGAGCGCCTATAAAATTCGACGACGCAATTAATGGTCTCCCTTCTAACGACTATTCGATCGTACACTTTCAGCTCCTTCTTCGTGAGCGGAGGAAGTTAATAGACCCTGAGAAGTAGAGGCATCGGGGTATGCGTACGGGCTTCTTGAAGGTCAGGGCTGTATAACCCAGCCCAACCAGATAAAGAGGTTGAAGTAGAGGTCCTTGGTAGATACGGGGGCAGTTTACAGCGTTGTGAGGCGAGACGTCTTAGAGCAGTTGGGGGGTAAAACCCTTGGAGAGGAGGTTCAAGGCCTTCGGGGCTACGTGGAGAGAGGTGTAGGAGAGGCCAGGCTCGTGCTCTTGGGCAGGCGTCGCGTAGTGCCCGTAGTGTTTAGCGAAGAAGGCAA
>Ga0105158_1000197_pt1 | contig 27277 bp, 30 predicted proteins | sample LHCtaG_FD_81567 | JGI IMG/M metagenome (GOLD analysis project Ga0105158, IMG submission 81567) | Hot spring microbial communities from Little Hot Creek, USA to study Microbial Dark Matter (Phase II) - LHC4sed_matched | ecosystem: Environmental > Aquatic > Thermal springs > Hot (42-90C) >...
AAGAAAAAGCCAATCTTCAAAATCAAACTCTTCATAAGGCTCTTCGCCCTATGGTACAACTTCATAAGACCACACCAAACACTAAAAAGACCACCAGCAACACCCATAACTTGACAGTATCTTGAGGACTAGATGTAAGGTTTAAATATTAGCATTTTTTCTTATGCTAAGAGGGATAATTGGCATGAAGGCGCGAAATTACCGCGAAGTTAAGGGCATGCCGTATACTAGACCTGAATATATTCATGGTGCCCCGCAGCCTAAGATAACCAAGTTCACTTTTGGGAAGCCCTCAGAAACCTATACTTATAAAGTTTCACTTTTATCTGAGAGGAGAATTCAGATTAGGCATAACGCTCTCGAAGCAGCCCGCATTGCGGCTAACCGGTATTTGCAGGAGAAGTTGGGCGACAGATTTTTTATGCGTGTTATGATTTTTCCACATGTTGTTTTAAGGGAGAATAAGATGATATTTGGCGCTCACGCCGATAGGCTTCAGGAGGGTATGCGTAGGGCTTTTGGTAAGCCTATTGGTAGAGCAGCCCGTGTTGAACCGGATCAGGAGATAATCGTAGTCCAAGTTGATGAGGGTGGCTTAGAGGCCGCTAAGGAAGCCCTCAGAAGGGCTGAGGCTAAATTACCAACTCCATGTAGAATAGTTATTGAGAAATTGTCCGCTCAAACAGCTCGAGCTTAAATTATGGAGGTGAAAGATATGTCTGAGAAAAAGGGAAAATACGTATTGTGGTTTGATGAAATAGGGATCGAGGACGTACCATCAGTCGGCGGTAAAAGTGCGAGCCTAGGTGAGATGACTAGGAGAACTGGTGTCCCAGTACCATATGGGTTTGCAACGACGGCTGAAGCCTACAGATACTACATAAAGGCGAATAGGCTCGACGAGAAAATATCTGAGATCCTAAAGGAGCTTAAGGACCCTAATGATACTCAGACTCTACAGAGCGTCGGCGCGAGGATAAGGAGTCTAATAGCATCAGCTGAGATGCCTAAGGACCTGGAGGGGGAGATTATTAAAGCATATGAGGAGTTAGCCAGGAGAGTTGGGGAGGAGGATCCATTTGTAGCTGTACGTAGCTCAGCGACAGCTGAGGACCTCCCAGATGCAAGCTTTGCCGGACAGCAGGAAACATACTTAAACGTTCACACAGCTGACGAGGTTGTTGAAAAGATAAAGCACTGCTACGCGAGTCTGTTTACTGATAGAGCCATATTCTACAGGATTCAGAAGGGATTTGACCATATGGCTGTCGCATTAAGCGCAGTTGTACAACTAATGGTTTATAGTAAGGCTAGCGGGGTTATTTTCACGCTTGATGTGGCTACGGGTGATAGAAGCGTTGTCCTCATAGAGGCTGGCTATGGATTAGGTGAGTATGTGGTTCAGGGAAAGATAACTCCCGACGAATACTATGTTAGGAAATCTGATTTAGAAATAGTTAAGAAGAATGTCTCTAAGAAAACAGTTCAGTTAGTAAGACTCCCCACTGGCGGAACCGTGGAGAAGCCCGTTCCAGAGGATCTACAGGATAAGCAGGTTCTCACCGACGAGCAGATTAAGGAGCTGGCTAAGTATGCTATTGAGATTGAGAGACACTATGGTAAGCCTATGGATATTGAGTGGGCTTTAGATGAGAGGACGAACAAGCTGTTTATATTGCAGGCGAGACCGGAGACTGTTTGGGCTCTAAAGAAGGCTGAGGTTATTGAGGAGAAGCCAGCTGTTACAAAGGAACGTAAAGTTCTGGTTCAGGGGCTTCCAGCCTCACCCGGCATAGCTGTTGGCAGAGTACATATTATACCGACGGTTGATAGGATTAACGAGTTCCAGAAGGGCGAGATACTTGTTACTGAAATGACCGCACCGGACTGGGTTCCAGCAATGAGGAAGGCGGCTGCAATCATAACTAACTCAGGTGGAATGACCTGTCATGCTGCAATAGTCTCTAGGGAGCTTGGTATACCATGTATTGTTGGAACAGCCTCGCGTGGAACCCCGGCGACTGAAGCCCTTAAGGATGGTATGATGGTGACCGTTGACGCGAAGCTGGGCGTCATCTATGAGGGTGTGCTTGAGGAGTTTGCTGAGAAAGCTGAGAAGGTTGAGGCTGCGCCGACAGCCGTCACTGTTGCTGAGCCTTACATAATTACTGGAACAAAGGTTTACGTGAACCTTGGTGAGCCGGAACTCGCAGAGAAGGTTGCAGCTCTACCAGCTGATGGAGTTGGCTTGCTTAGGCAGGAGTTTGTTTGGTCAAGCGAGATTGGTGAGCACCCACTATACATGATTGAAACTGGTAGGGCTGAGGAATTTGTCAATAAGCTTGCTGAGGCATTCCGCAGAATATGCGCAGCCTTCTATCCTAGACCAGTTGTCATGCGCTTCAGCGACTTTAAGTCGTCGGAGTATAGGGAGCTTAAGGGCGGAGAAAAGTATGAGCCCGTTGAGCCATCAGCGCTGTTAGGTTGGAGGGGCGCATCAAGATACTATGATCCGAAGTACATTGAAGCCTTTAAGCTCGAGGTTAAGGCCGTCAAGAAGGTTAGGGAGGAGTACGGGCTTAAGAACCTCTGGGTTATGATACCATTCTGCAGGCGCGTGGATGAGCTAGAGAAGATCATTAAGATAATGGAGGAGGAGGGGCTACGTAGAGGACCCGACTTTAAGGTTTGGCTGATGGCTGAGATACCTAGTAACTGCCTATTGGCGGATAAATTCAATAAGTATATTGACGGCTATAGTATTGGCAGTAATGACTTAACAATGACTATTCTTGGCTGTGATAGGGATAATGAGACTGTTGCTCACCTATTTGATGAAAGAGATTTGGCTGTTAAGCGGGCAATTAGGCTCCTAATAAAGATGGCTCACCGTGATGGTAAAACAGTAAGTATATGTGGGCAGGCCCCAAGCGTCTACCCCGAGTTCACCGAGTTCCTTGTTAGAAGTGGAATAGATAGCGTATCTGTTAACCCGGACGTTGTCGTACAGACGAGGAAGCTTGTGGCATCAATAGAGCAGCGCATAATGATTGAGAAAGCAACTGGCAGAGGAATCCGCGAGGACCCAGACTTAGACATACCCCTTGACAACGAATAACGGGCTTAATTCCTCAAACCCTTAATCTAACCTTTTATTTTTTCGGAAAAAAATAATTACTTGCTGAACTCCATTTTTTATGATTAAATTGTTCACAATATTTGATCTGGAAGAAGATAGAGTGAGACGTGAGATTACTAGGCGTGGGGCACGTAGGGTTCTAGTGCAGCTACCTGAAGGATTAAAGCCCCTATCCACTAGGATAGCGTCTATTATAGAGGGAGCTGGTGCATTACCAATCATTTCGGCTGACCCATGCTACGGAGCATGCGATCTAGCCCTAAATGAAGCCAGCACCCTTTCAGCCGATCTAATAATCCACTATGGGCATTCAGAAATAGAACATTTTAGCCAGCGGATTAATATGCCAATCATATATGTTGAGGCTAAAGTGAACGTTAACGTTAAGGAGATTATTGAAAATGCGTTGAAATATCTTGAGCCATGGGAGAACATTGGATTGGCGACAACTGTTCAGCATGCTCATATCTTAAAGGATGTTGAGGGTATCCTTAGGGATGCTGGCAAAAAGGTTTATGTTGGATGCGAACATGGCCTAAAATACCCTGGTCAAGTGCTTGGCTGCGATTATAGGAATGTTAAGGCTATATCAATCATGGTCGACGCTTTTCTTTTCATTGGTGGAGGATTATTCCATGCTGTAGGGTTATTTCTAGCTACGATGAAGCCCACCATTGCTGCCGATCCATTTGAGGGTGGCATTCAAAGAGTTGATGATGATGCTAAGCGTGTAATTAATAGGAGGTGGGCGGATATATCTGAGGCGATGGGAGCGAAGAGGTGGGGTGTGATAGTCGGGCTTAAAACTGGGCAACTTAATCTTGAAAAATCGCTGAGGATTATGGAGGATTTAAAGGCTAATGGCAAAGAAGTGCTTCTATTAGCGATGAGAGAGATCACGCCTGAAGCCTTGCTGGAATTCCCAATTATAGAGGCTTACGTAAATACTGCATGCCCTAGGATCTCCATGTATGAAACGCGGAAGTTTTCTAAGCCTGTTCTAACGTCTAAAGAAGCTTACGTTGCGCTTGGAAAGGTTTCTTGGGAGGATTATTTGAAATCTGGTTTACTTTAATCTTGGGATCGGTGGTTTAATTGCTAAGAAAGAAGCATCTCGCAATTTTACTCTCACAAATTAAGCCCATTCCGCACCCAAAGCTTAGGTGGGAGAGCTACACTCTTGATGCTGAGAGTGCCGCCAACATAGTCTACATTGCGGCGTGCATTCACGACGATATACGCTGTAAAAAGGTTATTGATTTGGGGTGCGGATCCGGTATTTTGGCGATAGCAGCTTCACTTTTTGGCGCAGAATGGGTTGTCGGCGTAGACATAGATAAGGAGGCCATTATAGTTGCTGTTGAAAATGCCGTTAATCTTGGTGCGAAGGTTGATTTTGTAATCGGAGATATTAGATGTGTAAGAGGGCACTTTGACACGACGCTGATGAATCCGCCGTTTGGAAGCTGGCATAAGGGTGCCGACGTAAATTTCCTAAATAAGGCCCTCGAAGTCTCGGATGTTGTATACTCCTTGCATAAGCAGAGTTCGTCTGTGAAGGAGTTTCTTAGTAGGCGTATTCCTAAATTGGGTGGCGTGATAGATAAAGTTTACAGCATGGAGATTACTATAGGCAGAATATATAAATTTCATAGAAGAAGGCGCTACACAGTTAAAGCCGACTTATACCGCATAATACGAGTTAACACTTCCTGATGCTTTCCTCCTCATAAAAGTGGGACGGTAAAACTAATATCATTCTTTTAAGTAATGTTAAAGACAAAATTAAAAATGGACTGTGGATTATGCCGGAGCTAAGAAAGAGTGGGCAGTTCGTTGTTCCGGGAGAAAGGATAGGTGTGATAGAAGAGTTCATACCGGACTGTGGAACATATGTTAAAGATGGCGTCATATACGTGAAGGATGTAGGTTACCTACTGATAGACTCCGTTGGTAGGAAGGTTTATGTTCATTCAGCAACGCGCGGGGTGTGCGTTCCAAGAGTTGGAAGTATAGTTATAGGTCACGTGGTGAATGTTCAAAGCGCCATGGCCTTCATACGAATAATAAAAGTTGGAAGAAGATTTCTTTCAGGCTTTTTTACGGGTGTTTTACATGTCTCAGACGTAGATGTAAAATATACTAAAGATATTCTTAATGCATTTAAAGTTGGAGACCTAGTTCGCGCAAAAGTTATAAGCGAAGTAAATAGAACCTTTCATCTAACCACTAAAGGTGAGAATCTGGGAGTGATATTAGCATTATGCTCTAAGTGTGGTGAAACATTGGCGCTTAAATCTAAGAGAAGCAAAAGATTATATTGTAGTGAATGTGGAAATACGGAGACTAGAAAGATTGCCTCAGACTATGGCTCTGGAAACCTATAGGGCCTAGTCTTAAAATTGTGGAGGAATTAGTATGCAGTTGAAGGTTATTGAAAGGAGTTCCAACAGTCTCGTGATAGAGGTTGATGGTGAAGGGCACACATTGTGTAATCTTTTAGAGTCAGTACTGCTGGAAGACGAGGATGTTGAATTCGCCAGCTATAACATATCTCATCCGTTGGTGGCTAAGCCTGTAATAACGGTGCGTACGAAGGGTAATAAAAGCCCAGAGGATGCTTTAAAAGAGGCCGTTAAAAAAATTCTTGAGAGAGGTAGGATGCTAAGGGAGGAGTTTGAGAACGCATTTAAAAGTGGTAAATGAGAACGCATTCTTTTCCCGAGTCCCCCTAAGAAATCTTACTCCTCTCCAAAATTAACTTGAGGATTACGCATATTTTATCCGAGATTTCCCCCTCACCTGCAAGTATGTCAAGGGTTTCCTTAGTGGATATAATGCCTGAAAGCCATCCGAAAACTATTAAGGCTTCAGCCGCATCAGCCTGTCTATGCCTGTCCATCCTATATGGTAGTAGCGCTCTTATCCCAGCCTTCTTCAAAGCTAACGAAAGATTCCTACTATCAAGTTTTCGACCAATAGGTCTACCAGCGTTTCTGGATAAAGCTAATGAGTAAATGAGGTTAACGTAAGCGTCCCCTAAAGAAGCTAGCTCCCTATCGTTTAGGATTTCTGTGAGACTTGAATATTTATGTATGAAGGGAAAATATTCGCTTAAATAATTCTCAACCAAGCCGATGCCACCAGAGTACAAGTGCTAAGCTAATGTATTAAAATGTGTTCTTGCTAATTTTACTTTGTTGATGATCTTGCCACTCATGAAGAAGACAATCGTATTAAAGATTGATAGTGAAAATCCTGAGAATGAAAAGATAACGTTAGCGGCCAGCATAATACGTAGTGGCGGTTTAGTAGCTTTTCCAACCGAGACAGTTTACGGCTTAGGGGCGGATGCCCTTAACCCTGAAGCCGTTAAAGGGATATACTTGGCTAAGATGAGGCCACCAGATAACCCCATAATAGTTCACGTAGCTAACAAAGGAGACGTTTATAGGCTTGCTGAAGATATTCCGGAAAAGGCCGAGATACTTATGAACCGCTTTTGGCCCGGACCATTAACTTTAGTCTTAAAAGCTTCAAGTATTGTTCCTAGGGTGACAACTGGTGGCTTAGATACCGTAGCCATAAGAATGCCCAAACATAAGGTTGCCTTAGCGCTGATAGAAGCCTCTGGAACACCTATAGCGGCTCCAAGTGCAAACTTAGCTGGTAAGCCAAGCCCAACGATAGCGGAGCATGTCATTCAAGACCTTTATGGTAGAATAGACCTTATACTTGATGCTGGACCAACGAGTATAGGTGTTGAATCAACAGTTTTAGACTTAACCCGTAATCCACCTCAAATTCTAAGACCTGGTGGAGTAACCTACGAAGATCTTAAGGATGCGCTGGGGGAGGTTATAATCCACCCGGCTGCGATATCTAGAGGCGAGGTTCACGTTGAACATGCTCGTTCACCTGGAATGAAGCATAAACATTATGCGCCTAAGGCTGAAATGATTGTTGTTGAGGGGGGGTTCAACGCCGTTATTAAGAAGATTAGAGAATTAGCTGAGCAATACTCTAGGGAGGGCAGAAAGGTCGGCATACTTGCCACGGATGAGAGCCTGAATAAATACGAGTTAGGGTTAGGAATCGTGAAATCTATGGGGAGTAGAGGGGACCTTAAGTCGGCAGCAAAAAGCCTATTTAAGCTGCTTAGGGAATTTGATGATGAGGGAGTTAACATAATAATTGCTGAAGGAGTCCCACAGAAGGGTTTAGGGTTAGCAATAATGAATAGGCTTAGGAGGGCTGCAGGCTACAACATTATTAGAGCCGAATAAACTAACATCTCAAGTTATTCCTCTGCCTCAGCGTCGACTATACCCTTCTCAGTTATCATGAAGCAAGCTTCTCTTTCAGGTAAATATGGGCTATCAATTATCTTTGCAGTCCTGACACCTTTAGAGCCCTTTCTCAAGTAGACTCTATGCGTGCATGCATGCGCCATTATATTTCCGCCAGCAGGCCTATTTGGATCAGTAAAGAAAGCAGCGGGGTTTGCTTGAACCTGATTTGTTATAACAACAGCTAAATTGTATGCTTCTGCTAATCTAAGTAACTTATGTAGGTATTGATTCAGCTTTTGCTGTCTCTCTGAAAGAGTCTCCCTACCAATGTATTCTCCCCTGAAGTGGCTTATCATGCTGTCAACGATAACCATCTTTATGTTATTCTCAGGGCATAACGTGAATAGTCTATCTATTAGCAAACATTGGTGGCTGCTGTTATAGGCTCTTGCGACAAGTATATTGTTGGCAACCTCGCTAGGATTAAGACCTAACCCTGACGCTATTTGATATATTCGTTCAGGCATGAAGGTGCCTTCGGTATCTATGAACGCAACCCTCCCCCCTAAGCCTCCAGCCTCATATGGTAGTTGCGTGGTAACTGAGAGCATCATACATATCTGGGTTTTACCAGAACCATACTCGCCTATAAGCTCCGTTATTGCCTGAGTTTCTATACCGCCGCCGAGTATTTCATCAAGTTTCTTGGATCCAGTTGTGCACTTCCTCATATTTTTCCTATGCTCGTAATATTCCTGCGCTGTCTTGAAGTCGGCTGAGAGCATTTTCCGCGCCGCCTCCTGAATCTTAAGTACAGTATTAAGCCCTATGTTTGTCTTCTCCACTATTTCCATTGGGGGACTAACCGCTATAGCCTCTATAGTCGTGTAGCCTGCAGCCCTAAGCTTAGACGCTGTTGCCGATCCAACCCCATCTAGCGCCTCTAAATCCTCCATCCCCTAATACGCCTCCCAAATAAGATTTTTTCTAGAAACCTCCCTCCAGCATCTCCAGCATAGTGGGATCTTCTCACCCTTATACATTATATAAAGGGCTATGTTTGTGCTTCCGCATCCACCATTCCACGGGTTTAGACACCGCTCTACCCCAGCGCCCAAATTATTGGATGACTTTGAAATACTATTTTTATCTCGAAGCCTATCTTTAGACTTAACCATGCCATGCAACCAATTAACACTTAATTTTAGGCAGTATTTAAGGAATCTGTGAAAAATTAGGTGGGGGGAGGGGGCTGAGCGGCCTTAAACCGCTGGGAATTCAGCATCCTTTTGAAGAAATCTAAAAGGATCTTAATAATATCGTTTTCAGGGTTTATTTGGTAGGTTTTTGGTTTAAACTCATTTTCCTTAACCCAACCCAGTTTTACCAATATTTCAAGGTATTCTTCGATTGAGGGGGTTCTGAGACCAGTGGCTTTTGCTAGGGCATACTTAGTGAAAGCTTTGTTTGGATTTAAGATGAGATGGACTAAAACTCTAAACCTCTTTCCTGCACCTAAACCCAGCTCTAGCTCATCCCATATGCTTCTTACCCTCATATTTTCTTTATCAATCATGCTCTCCGCTCTCTAGTTGCTTTAGCATGTTATTTAGGAATCTCTCTAAATCAACTAGGGTTGCACCTGATATCCCGATCTCCATTAGAGACTTCATGTCAATTATTCCACGATAGATGAGATCTTGAACATGATCTTCAAAGTCTTCAACGGGCTTAATATTATATTCTTCACATACAATATTATAGAATTTCCTGAGATCCCTTAGGCTTATGTATGCTGATTTACTGGTTTTTAATCCCCTAACAAGAGCTAAAAGAATGAGTTTTCCATCCCTGTCGAGACTCATTATGTCCTCGCTTGTTATTGTCGGATTTATTTCGCTGTAAACTTTGCGGACATGTTCGGGTAAAACCTTATTTGAACCTGTATTTTCGGCTAAAACGCCTGAGCAATATAATAGTTCAAGTCCAACCCTAATATCCCCATTAATTGGCGGGTTAGCGGTTATGTTACTTATTAGGTCAAGTGTATCATCAAGAACCACGTGCGGTTGAAACGCCTCTTTAACCCTATCCTCAAGTATATCCCTAATCTGCCCACTCGTGTATCTTGGAAACTCTATTATATTTATTCCAAGCGTTGACCTTTCACCTGGCTCAAGATAATCGTGCCATTTGAGAGATCTAGCAATAAATATTTCGCCAATTATCGGGCTTGGTTCACCCGGACGAATTTCCGGTATACGCGTTAAATCATATATAATGTGCTCTTTTGTGCTCATTTGAACAAAATAATCTATCTCATCGAAGGTTATTATTAGGAAGATCTCCTCAAACCTTAAGTAATCAATGAGCTGCCTAATCATCTCCTCTGGGCTTAAGCTTTTAGTTGCTATTTTCGGCGTAACCTTCCTCACAAGATTTCCATAAAGAACATAGCGGGTTACACCATCAACCTTACAATTCATATAAATATGCTGGAGGTTCACTCCTTCCTCACGCGCTCTTTCAGATATCAGCTCACCGAACCTTATTGCTGTACAAGTTTTTCCAGTACCAGTGGCCCCTACAATCTGCGTAAAACGTGGGTAAACTCTCCAAATATCCCTCAGCATGCTACCGTAGATTGAAAGCAACATATTTATCTGTTGATCCCTATGAGGGAGGCGCTTAGGAATATAGTAAGGTGAGAGTTTATTCCTGTCCTTAAAGATTAGCGACCTAGACAACTTTGGACCCTAAAATAAGTATGAACAAAACCATAAATATTTTTTAACTCCAGCATTTTAAGGTTAAATTCATGTTAAAAAGGGTTGCCAAAATCTGCTAAATATTTTCAAGGGGCTTTACGTTACCCATCACCGGTTTAGGCCTTTTAATTGGCACACACCACCTGACGGCGTTACCAATAACTTTTAAAACATTTGGGTTATGGTAGGTTGGATAGGTTTCATGTCCAGGTCGGAAATAGAATATTTTGCCTAAACCCCTATAGAAGCAGCACCCGTTTCTGAAGACCTCACCACCCTTAAACCAGCTTATAAATATTAGCTCATCCGGTCTCGGTATATCGAATGGTTCGCCGTACATCTCTTCATGTTCAATCTCAAAGTAGTCTCCAAGCCCCTCAGCAATTGGGTGCCCGCCTGCAACAACCCATATACGCTCCTTTTCACCAGCCTCCCTCCACTTAAGATTACATGATGTTCCGAGTAGGCGCCTAAATATCTTTGAGAAGTGCGCTGAATGCAAGACTATTAAACCCATGCCGTCAATTGTAACTCGCCTGTACACTCGATCAACAACAATATCACTAACCTTCTCATGGGCAACATGCCCCCACCAAATCAGCACATCAGTACTGTTAAGAACATCTTCCGTTAAGCCATGCTCATGTTCATTAAATGTTGCCGTTCGAACGTTAAATCCCTGATCCTTAAGGTACCTGGCTATTGCCATATGTATTCCATCGGGATATATTTCGGCTACCTTCGGATCCTTCCTCTCATGAATAAACTCGTTCCAAACAGTTACATCTACTTTCCCAATCACATTATTCACGCGCCCTATAAAGAACTTTAACAAAAATTGATGAAGCTGAAAATAATAAAATTTTTTATTCCGCCTTAGCGACGATTAATAGTAAGCCTATAATTAACACTATTACACCAGCCGCCAAAAGTAGGTAGCCTGCAGCACCTAAGTTATTTAACTCGTTACCTGTACTATACGTCAGCATCGCACCGATCACAACCAATATAAAACCGGATATCTTTTCCAAAAATATTAGTCCCCGCATTATTTGTTTTCCTTCTCTACTCATTTTATTATTCCCTCAAATGGCGTTGAATTTTTAGAAAATTACTAATTTTATGTAAATAAATTTTTAGTCTTCCATTTCCTTTAGTCTCTGCGGCAGATATTTGTCAACTATGTGGGTTAATCCATATCTTGAGAAAGCCTCAAGCTCACATTTCCTTTGAATCTTCATGAAGACATTTATCTCCCTCTGCCAAAGTTCCTCTTTATATCTTGGATCGCGCGTAAGCTCGTGTAGGCGCTTAATATCTATGTCGTCAAGCTTATCGCTGGGCAGCTTATAATTTATGATGTCTGAAGCCCAGACCCCTGCCCATTTAGCATTCGGGGTAGTTAGCTCCCTTATGTGAGCGGCGTTAGCTGAACCTGAGATTATAACCATCGCTATATGCATGCCCCATGGGTCGGCATCAGTAAATATGTAGACTGGTAAGCCCAGTTCCTGGTTTAGTCTACGAATAAAATATCTTGTTGAGCGTGGAGCCTGTCCCCTCAAGAACACTAGTATGGCATTAAACTTTTCGTGAACTCTCTCCTCAATAAATCTCGTGAATAAACCGCCCTTCTCTATCGCTATAACTTTATCGGCGTTCGTTTCTATGAACTCTGCTGAGGTTAATGCCGGGCCAATCATTACGCCGTCTGGATGCGATGTTAAATTTAGACGCTTTCCCTCGTAATTTGGAACAGTATACTCTATTGTTAGGTCGCCGAAGACGGCGGAGCTCTCTTCAGGGAAAACATTAAAGTCCTCTCTAGTGCAGCCTAAAATAGTTTCTAGATCGGTTATTATGCCGTCCGATTCATCTTGGTCCTGAAATAATATGTCATATGCTTGAGCCGAGTAGAAAACATCCCTCAAAGTTGAGGTCTTCTGGTTTAAGGTTAGTTCATGTGTGAAGTATGCCATCCAAACGAGTTGGGTGAATGGTTTCAGGTGCCTAATGTTGCCTGCGTTCCTCTTCACTTTTTTATCGCCAAGAACGTACTGTCTAAGATCAGGGCTGTAATATATGTTGTCAGTGGATCTGCTTGGCATAGTGATGTTTGGGAAAATACCTTTCTCCATCTGCTCATAAATCTCGTGCCCAAACTTTTCAAGCCTTAAAAGAACCTCTTTCCTTTTCTCCCTAGCTGAAACATTAATCTTCTTCAATCTTTTTAGCCCTCCTTAAAAGATCATTTATATCTGGAATCTTCTCTTTACCCGCGAGCTTAGTTGAGAACTCGGCTATTTTAGGCAGATACTTAGCGAAGACCGATAGACGGGCTTTCTCATATTTAATTCTCTCCTTCCTTGAAAGGTATATTCCAAGCTGACGTGCAACCTCCCTTATACCATTAAGTATCTCCCTACTCACCTCAGGCCTATCGGCGATCATCTCTTTTCCAACAGTTTTCCATGGAACCTTGGTGCTGCATATGTGGACTAGGACGGCGAATGGCATATTCGGCATCAACCCATATTTCCTCCAATTAATGGACTTAACAATTTTCCAGCTTACGTCTCCGGATTCATCGTAAACAAGTGGAATCTTGTTTGCGAACCTATAAAGTAATATATCTTCCTTCACGGGTATCTTACCCCCGTAGGCTATTCCAACCTCGACTATAAATGGGTGCCCGGAGTAGGCTGAGGGCTTACGTTGGGAAACAGCTACAAACTCCGGTTCAAGTTCCTTTAATATTCCGGCCTTAAGTATCTCCTCACCTAAAGGCGAAAGGCAGTTGGCATCTGGGGGTAAAAACTCGTTAAAATTCTTCATGGCTTGAACAAGCTTAACGATTTCATCAGGCTTGAGCTTCCTTGGATCCGCGTCCTCCGGGAAACCAGCAAATTTGAGGAAAAGTTGGGCGGTTCGTTTTCCCACCCTATGGAAATGCTTCTGCATGAAATCAATCAGCCTCTCGCAGCGTGTTACGCGTATTATACGATACATTGTTTCAACATCTATTCCATGCGGATGCGGCAGTGTTTCCCTAGGTTTTGGTGGTAGAGTTGATACTGTTCTCTCAAACTTGTATAGCCGACCCTTTGGGTCAATAAATGTTATATTTGCGTAGGGGTTAACGATGGCGGTTTGCTTTAAATATTCGAGGATTTTAGGCATAGCCTTATAATAGTCTCCTTCGAGATTAACCTCAACTATTGTCCCATGCCATTTCCTATCGTTATTATATAATTTCCTATCTAAGATAACTGGGCGGTTCCGCTCAATATCTATCATCAACGTGTACTCATTTATCTTTGGTCCCCCAACACTTGATATAACTTTAACTGGCTTATTGGTTGTTATCTGACCGTAAAGGATTGTCATTGTTCCGCCTAGACCGAAGGTTCCGCGGGACTGCTTTAACTTATATTTTGAGCTGAATAGAAATTGGCAGAATGCTAGAGGAACGTAGTCGGCTGGTATGCCTGAACCGTTATCCCTAACCCTTAAAGTATAGGTGTTCTCGCCTTCGTCCTCATCTAAAGATGATAAGCGTATGTATATGTCTGGTAAGATGCCCATAGGTTCGGTAGCGTCAAGCGAGTTTTCGACAAGCTCCCTAATTGCTGAGAAGATTGCCCTTGCAGGGTTTGCGAAGCCCGCTATCTCCTTATTTCTATAGAAGAAGTCAGCTGGGCTTATTTCTTGAAATGTTTGGCTTGCCTCCCCCACGCTCTCCTCTTCCCTTGAAAGTAACCTAAAAATCTTCCATCACATATTTATCTATATTCCTATCATGCTCATCCAGATCTAGGTGACAGCGAGCTACCCTCCCATAATTCGAAGCGTCGCCTCTTGAGTTCCTGCCTCCTCCTTTGAAGAAATTTGTAAACTGTTGCGTGTTCACTACCATTTATCAGCATGTTTACTGCTTCACGAGCTATGCTAACCTGCTCGATATCACCTATTATTGCAACAGTATGCCCATAGATGGAGAGTAAGGCTCCGCTCATCTCCTCGATTATCTCCCTAGTTCTACCATTCCTTCCAATTATCCTTCCCTTAATCCTCCTTAAATCGGATTCGGATCTACCTAAAATATCTCTTAAATCGATTATTTCAAGCATGTAATCTTCGCCATCTAAAAGCTTAAAAGCCCTTTCAGGCGAAAAACCCCTACCAATAGCTAAAACTATATCTTTAGCCTTAAAGAGTAGTGATGGGTCATCGGCGTCTTTCCTCAAAGATATGGTTACATCACCAGTCTCGCTGTCAATATTAAGTTTGACTGGTAGATTTTCCTCTATATAATCCCTCACCTTACCCTCAGTCCCTATTAGGACGCCTATCCTCTCTTTAGGTATTTTTACGAATATCTGTGTCACCCGTGATCACCTTAAATGCTCTTTCAGCATCAATTATTTTTACGCCGATCTTCAAGAAATATCTATTTATGTTCTCAAGGTCTCTTAAAAGGAGCTGGTCTGCCATGGGATGCTCGATTGGGATCGCTTGGGAGAAATCAAAGAAGACCGGTCTCCCCCTCCAAACCATAATATTATATTCGCTTAAATCGCCATGAATTAAGCCAGCGTCCCTATAAAGTCTCCTGATATGCAGGAGGATGTTACGATACATTTTTTCGGGATTTTTAAGTTCAACCTCCCTTAAGAGTGGGGCGCTTACACCATTCTTACCTATAAACTCCATTATGAGCACATTATTTTTTATAGCTATTGGGCGTGGAACCCTAACCTTTGCATCATAAGCTAAATTCAAATTTTTAAATTCCTTCTGAGCCCAAAGGAAAACCAGATGCCTTATATCCCTTCTGACATTTTTAAATCTTGGGTCGCCGAGTATATAGGGCAGTCTCCCTTTCCTAAATTCAGCTGAAACTGTCAGAAATATTTTTATGGCTATTTCCTCATCGTTAGGGCCTTTTCCCCAATATATCCTCGATTCCTTACCAGAATTCACAACACCATAAATCTCCTTTATGACACCATCATTCATGAACTCATATATCGTCATGAGGGTTGACTTATCAAAGACCTCCTCTAAAACCGCCCTTTCAGATGAGCGGTCTTTCTCCAGAACCCTATCCCTTTTTTCTACTATTCCAAGCTTGCGTTCAAGCTTCTCAATTATATCTTTCTTGCGTAGCCGCTTCTCTTCAGCCAACATTCCACCTATGATAAAACATATATTGAGTAGTCATTAAATAATATAAGTTAACATTAAAATTCTTTACTTTAGAGGAGGAGGGAATTTTGGAGAAACTTGCAATAATAATTGCTGTTAACCCTGCTGATTACTTAGACCGCAACGAATATAATAGTTATATTAGGGAGCATGGTTATGAAGCATACCTTAGGGGTGGTGAATACTATGAGGCGGATAGGGCAGATATTAAAGCTCACAAATGGTTTGCTGATAATATGGGGCATACGTGGTGGAATGTTCCCGCGAGAGGAAGAAGTATCTGGTGGATGAATAAGGTTGATGTTGGGTATTTTTCGGAGCCCGGAAAGAAGGTCTCATGGGGATTTGAGGTATTAGAGGTTAAACATTATTGAAGAAAGAAGAGATGCAAGAAAAATTCCTAAAGGATAAGGTGAATTTCCTCTTTGGGAGTAAAAGATTATATTGGGAATCGTTGGAAAACGGCGGATATGACTGGAGAGAACGAGGTAGCGGACTAGATAAATGGGGCTCTCTATTCTTTAAAATTAGGGACATACAGCTTTTAAAAGAGAGCCGTAGAATTGAGGATTTTGATCTCGCTCGTTATCATCGGCCTCTAAAGGCAAATTTGAACTATGCAATAGTGTTAGATAAAGGATATATCTAAAGCCAGCCATTTAAGAATCATATAGATAGTGGATCTACAAAAGCAAAAAAAGATGCTTGAACGCGGGATCCTATGAAAAATGGAGAGATTCAATGGAAAGGATACTGTATGATTTATGCGTTTTTGGCGCCGAAACTCAAGAGGACGAGCAATATAAGATTCTTATCGCTAAAACCGTCCAGAGACTGCCTAAAGACGTTAGGGAGAAAGTGTTAGGGAAGGCCAATTTTATAGTGGCTGGAGAAGTAGATGGGACGGGTGAAATATGATGGGGAATAAACGGATGGGGTTGATAGGGCTACAGCTGGGCGGTTCTTTGCCGAGAAATTAGATGCAATTATTAAAAAGTATGAAAAGTATAATGGTTATGCATGGTATGGTTGGACGATTCCTTTAAGAAAAGAGACGCTTTCATTCTTGAGAAGTCAAGGAATCTTTAATCTATATGGCTATTCGTCAAGCGGATGCTATCAAAATCCGAGAGAGGCTTCTCACAGGGTTGAGGCTATATTCACTATAGATGCCAGAATGATTCGATTCCACTGGGATACAGGTATTGAAGCTAACAGATGCCCAGAACCTGAGAAGGGGATACCAGATGAGTTCTACTTAAGTGAATACGAGGATTCTAGCAATTTTCCCTCTAGGAAGTCAAGGAAACTCCCAAGAAGAACATGGTTTCCAGTAAGGAAGGCACAACCAATTGACCCTTTACCTTTAAACGTATTCACCCCCTGGAATCCGAAGTATAAAATTCATCCCAGTGCATTACGATCAAATTTTATCGAGATTGTTGACAACATCATACTCTAGTTCTTCTTTACTTGTTTTCACCGCCGTAATAACCTACTCCACACTTGGTAAGTTGAGGTTAAGGGGACCCAAAGTCGAGCGCGAAACTCGCCGTGTTTTTAGCAGCGAGGGATTCATCAGTTTGAGGGCGAAAAGTATTTTTACTACTTTTACACTTTTCTACCTGTGGAAAAATGTCTGTAACGGTAAAAATTGAAAGGGATAAAAAGGAAAAACTTGAAAGGTTCGTTGCTTCGCTTTTGCTACGGGAGGGTATAAAAATAACCCTGCAAGAAGCTTTGGGTCTAATAATTGACTATGCCCTCCAAAATGAGGAACAAATAGTTCAAAAACTTAAGGGGTTACCGCCGCTGGAGGAAGATCCTGCATGGAAGGCTATCGATAGCCCAATCCACTGGGGAATAAAAGACTCCTCGAAGAAGATAGACGAATACCTTTATGGGCGATGAAAGATGGCGGTTTTCGTTGACACGGGGGTATTCGTTGCATTACGAAACGCTGATGATGAAAACCATCAGCGAGCTAAGGAATTGATGAAAAGGGCGTTGAAGGCGGAGTTCGGGAAAATCTTCACATCAGACTATATAATAGATGAGGTCGTAACAGTAGCCCTCGTAAGAACAGGAAGACGCGACCTGGCCCTTGATATAGGGAAATACATCATTGAGTCTCCGAGAATAATAAAGATATGGACAACGAAAGAAATCTTTGAATTGGCATGGCAAAAATTCCAAACTTTAAAAGATAAACATCTAAGTTTTACGGACTGCACAACGTTGGCTCATATAGAGAAAAACAATATTAAACAAATCTTGAGCTTTGACTCAGGCTTCGACGGACTAGTGCAAAGAATCTACTAGTTATTTAGCAAAGCATCAACAATGCTATTAGCGCTTTATGCGCATATGTTCAATACTTTTTATTTATAAACTTAGTGTGGTTTAGGCGGCCGCAGTGTCTAGAAGGCCTCGTACACCATCCTCAACATGGTCTGCAATTATGTCATATGATCGGACTTAAGCGGGGCTGACCAAATTAAGGTCGGGCTAAAATTGCTCTTTTCATCTGTAGTTATGTTTATGGGCGATATAACTTGAACAGAAAGCTAGTAAAAATGGACGTTGAATCCCAGACTTCATACTCTTCTAATACTCTCTCAAAGCCAGAATCATTTTGGGGAATCTAGTTATATGCGCATGATTATTTTGGGCGCTCATTATCGTGGGCATTACGTCTACCTTTTTACTCAAATTTGAGCGTTATATCTCCTTTTCAATGTAGGTGAATCGTGCTTAAATAGTTGTTTTCTATTATGTTGTACCGTTACATTTTTATGTAACGATACAAATAATGTAGTGATTGAAAAATGAAGGATTTCATGATAATTAAGGATCCGGAGGTTGCAAAATTACTCGCTGATGAATCACGTAGAGTTATCTTACATAATCTTAGGCATTTTGAAATGACTCCCTGTCAACTAGCTAAGATTCTAAATAAGAGCGTTTCCTCAGTAATGCACCATTTGAATCTTTTGGAGAAGGCTGGTTTAGTTGAGCAGACTAGGAGCGTTGTTAAGGGGAATTTGGTTGAGCGATATTATAGGGCTGCGGCTAAAATTTTCGTCATATCCTACACGCTTAGTGAGGGGCTTGTACCCGGATCTGAGGATATTGCCCAGTGGTCGAGGGAGATATGTAGGGGTGCAGTTGAGGGACTTGAAGCATTCGGCTTTAAATTAAGTGAGGAGAAGGCTAAAAAGATTTTGGACCTCGTGGAAAGGTATTCGCATCTTGAGCAGGCTGCCCGCGAGGAGGTTATCTCTCAATGGGCATCCCCATTATTAATTGATCGACCATCGCTTAAGCTTCTTCTTTCACTTTTAACGGACCTACGTCTATATGTAAACCAGGAGTTTTTGGAGGTTCTTAATAAAATTCGGGGAATACTAGAGGGATAAACATGAATCTGCTTCGTAGATTATCAAGGTATATTTTTAGAAGCTGGCATGAGCTCCTCTTAAGCGTAGTATGTATGTTAGCCTCAACATATCTCCAAGTTTATATTCCTAAAATCTCTGGAGCCATAATAAAGAACATACTCGAAGCAGGCGACTTCGGGACTCTTCTCCATCTAGTTATGCAATCAATAGCCTTAACATGTTTTCTCGGAGTCTTCTCTTTTCTTCAGCGCTATGCAAATAGCTACTTCTCTCAGAAAGTTGTTTATGAGGTGAGAAATGACCTTTATAAGGCCGTTCAGAGGCAGTCTTTCGCCTTCTTCGATAGGACTGAAACTGGGCAAATAATGTCTAGGGCCACGACCGATATTGATAGGATAAGGGGATTTTTAGGCTTTCAGATAACATCGCTCATAGGATCAATATTTCTCCTTACTGGGATCATGCTATCTATGCTCTCCATTAGCTTGGTGCTTACGCTCTTCTGCTTATCAATCACACCATTGCTGACAGTCGTCTTCATGTTCTTTGGGAAGAGAGTTAGGGATATTGTACATAAAGCCAGGGAGCAGTATGGGGTACTGACATCAGTTTTATGGGAGAATGTTTCAGGTATAAGAACGGTTCGCTCGCTTGCTGCGGAGGATTATGAAAGACAGAAATTCTACGATCTAAACAGGGCGTATTATCAGAGTATGCTCCAAGCGGTTAGGCTTAGATCCACTTTCATGCCTATCTCCGCCTTGTTAAGCGGCTCAATAACAGCCTTCATATATTGGTATGGTGGATTGCAGGTTATAGGAAACCAGCTCACAATAGACCAGCTTTTCGTATTTAGTACATATGCAGCCATGTTAACCCAACCGATTTCGAGAATAGGTGACGTATGGAGTAGTTATCAAAGAATGGCGGCCGCCGGGGAAAGAATATTTGAAATTATTGATGCTATGCCAGACATAAAAGATAAGCCAGGCGCCATGGAGATGCCGCCGATTAAGGGGCATGTAGTATTTGAGAACGTGTCTTTTGGTTACGACAATAACCATTTAATCCTTAAAAACGTGAGTTTCGAGGTTAAACCGGGCGAAACAGTAGCCCTTCTTGGCCCTACTGGTTCAGGTAAAAGCACTATAATACGGTTGATACCTAGGTTTTACGATCCAACTCATGGGAGAATACTGATTGATGGATATGACATTAGGGATGTGAAGGTTGAATCCCTAAGAAGACAAATAGGTATAGTTTCCCAAGAGATATTCCTCTTTAATGCAACCATAAAAGAGAATATAGCGTTTGGTAAACCAAATGCAGCCATGGATGAAATCATAAATGCGGCTAAAATCGCTAAGGCGTACGATTTCATAATGGAGTTACCTCAAGGCTTCAATACTATTGTCGGTGAGGGCGGCATAACTTTATCGGGTGGACAGAGGCAGAGGATTGCGATAGCTAGAGCCCTACTTATGAACCCAAGGATCCTAATACTGGATGATTCAACATCCAGCGTTGATGTGGATACAGAGTATGAAATACAGCAGGCATTAAGCGCGTTACTAAAGGATAGAACTACCTTCATAATTACGCAGAGAATATCAACCATCAGAAATGCTGACAAAATTATGGTGTTAAATAATGGTGAAATAGTTGAGGAGGGAACCCACGAGGAGCTTATAAGGAAGAGAGGTCTCTACTATAAAATTTATCAATCTCTTTTTGAAGCCCAAAAAGAAGCATTACCACCTGAATCAAGGGAAGAAGATATGAAAATAATTGTGGGGGAGCGATAAGGTATGGCTCTATGGCATAGGGGACCGCCATTTCATGTTGGTGAGGTTGAGGGTGAAAGGAGGACGCCAGCTAGGATTCTGCTTCTAAGACTACTCAGATATATTACGCCATACAAGAAAGAGCTTATTCTCGTAGCCCTCACGATTATTGCTGTTTCAGTATCAAACATGGTTAGTCCATATATTTTAGGGAGGGAGATTATAGCGAAATATATTCTCCGAGCCGATATAGCTGGCTTACAAATGGTAATATTGATTTTCTTAGGTTTTCTAGTTTTAGGTTGGATTGCAAATACTGTACGCACTTACTTGGTGGGCAAAATTGGCGAGAATATGCTCTTCCGGCTGCGCTCAGAAATCTTTGATCACCTGCAGACATTATCGTTTAGCTTCTTTGATTCATGGAGCATTGGTGACATAGTCTCGCGGGCGACCAATGATACGGACTCTATAGGGGAGGCCTTCACTGAGGGAGCTGTCAATGTTCTAAGTGATATGATAAGTTTGATATTGGTTGTTGGAATAATGCTTACGATAAATGTCCAGCTAACCCTTGCTTCAATGGTCGTTATTCCTCTCCTGGCAATATCTACAATCACGTTTCAATCAAAGTTTAGGGAAGCTTTCAGAGCGACCAGGGAGAAAATATCTCAGGTAACATCTAAGATCGAGGAAAGCCTATCTGGCATAAGGGAGATAAAATCTTTCAGTAAAGAGCGCGATTTCATTGAGGATTTTCAGAGGGTGAACTTGGAAAATATGCGGGCGAATGTCCGGGCGGCGAAGATTCTAGGCGCATTCTTCCCGACGGTGCAGGTTATTCAAGCTATTGGGAGCGGCATAGTGATGATTTATGGAGGAATATTAGCATTTAACGGCGTATTAGGTTCAATAGAAGACGCTGTGGGAACATTAGTGACGTTTCTGCTGTATGTTCAAACCTTCTTTAGGCCCATTCAAGAGTTAACAAACTTTTACACTATTATTCAGTCGGCTTTGGCCGCGGCGGAAAGAATATTTGGGCTCTTAGATGCTCAGCCCGAAGTAAAAGATTCCGAAAATGCTATTGAAGTATCGTCTATTAAGGGTGAGATAGAATTTGATAGAGTAACCTTCGGATACAACCCTAATTATCCAGTGCTGCATAACATTAGTTTCAAGATTAAACCTAAAGAGGTGGTGGCTCTGGTTGGTCCAACAGGGGCTGGAAAAAGCACCATTATTAAGCTGCTTTGCAGATTTTATGATCCCCAGCAAGGTTCAATAAAAGTTGATGGGTGCGACATAAAAATGTTTACGCAGAGATCCCTGCGTAAGCATATGGGGATAATTCTTCAAGAAACCCTCCTATTCTCCGGGACTGTGAAAGATAATATTAGGTATGGAAAGCCTGATGCCACCGATGAGGAAGTGATAAATGCTGCGAAGGCTGTGGGAGCGCATGACTTCATAATGAATCTCCCAAATGGTTACGAAACAAAGGTTAGTGAGAAGGGTCTTGGGCTCTCAGTTGGGCAAAAGCAGCTTATTGCATTTGCGCGCGCAATACTTAAAGACCCGGCTATCTTAATTATGGATGAGGCCACGTCCAGCATTGATCCATATACCGATCTCTTAATCAGGGAGGCTATAAAGACGCTGCTGAAGAATAGGACATCTATTATAATTGCTCATAGGCTTTCAACTGTGAGAAGTGCCGATAGGATTCTCGTAATAGACGGCGGAAGAATAGTTGAGGAGGGAACCCACGAGGAGCTTTTAAGGAGGAGGGGGCTTTATTACCGCCTATATCAAATGCAGTTTAAAGATGTAGAGCCAGTTAGCGAATTAAGGGGGAAAGAATCCATCCCAACTGCGAGAAAATAATCATTCTGTAAAAAATCGCCATATATTCTATTCTACTCAATGGTTAAGAGACCCATTTCCCTTAGTCTCTCCGCCTGCCCCTTAGTGTAGCGCCAGATTATATCCCCCCGCGTCTCATGCTGGAAGTCCCACGGTGAGACGAGGACAACATCGCCGATTCTTATCCAAAATCTGCGTTTCAGCTTTCCCCTTATGCGGCATATGCGCTCATGGCCATCCTGGCATTTAACTAGCACACGGTCATAGCCAAGCAGCTTCATAGCTACGCCTAAGACATCGCTTCCGGAGGGTAGCACGAGCTCATCCATCTCTTCTTCACTGATAACCTTCTTCTTACCCAAACTTACTCCTCACTTTCCCTACGCCTAAACTATTATTATTCTCGCTACTTTGGCTCCCATAAATTATGTAGCAACCCAATACTTAAATGATATCGATGATATGCTCTAATCCTAAATTATGATTTCCCTTTACACTTAGAAAGAAAGTGAATATGGAGCCTTAATGCAATTAAGCCTAAACCTAAAATGTTTATTGGAGTTATTTCCTCCGAGCATGATTAAGAAGGTTTATGCTTCTCCCGTGCACCTATGAGGGGCGATGTGCCCTCATGTTTTAGATTGCTCCTCTCTTAGTGCCTTGATCTCCTCTAAGCCCCTCAATTTCCTTCCATGTTCCTGTCTGCTCTTCCCTAATGCTTTTGATCTCTTTCCAGATTTTGATCTGCCCTTCAGCTAAGACGTCGAGTCTCTTTAATATCTCTGAGATCCCAATGTAGCCAGCTATGACATAGCGGAATTCAATTCCTTTTCTAGTAGCTCTAATGTCTCCCTTTTTAAAGACCCCATAATAATTCACATATTCATATTCCGTCCGCTATATTTTAAGTTAAGTCCAAGTAGCCGAGTCCCTTATTAAGCTGGCTGCCTATTTTGTAGTTATGAGACGCACTGTACCATTGGTGGTATCTGAGGCTGAGGAGGCTTATGGCTGAGGGTGATAAGGGGGGTATAGGCGGTCCTTAGCCATAATACTTAGGGCTGGGGGAGCGTCAAGCCATGACATCGCCGGTATGCTCGGCGTGACAAGGAGGAGCGTCGACCGCTGGATAGAGGCTTATAGGGTTAGGGGCATAGAAGGCTTGAGGCGTAAACCCCCTCCGGGAAGAAGGCCTAAGATAACTGGGGATCAGAGGAAGGCTATAGTCGAGGCAGCCCTCAAAAGTCCGAGGGCCTTCGGCTACCTTAGGAATGAGTGGAGTGTAAGGCTCCTAGCAGAGCACCTATCTAGGGAGCTTGGGATAAAGATAAGTAAATCCCTTGTATGGCTCATCCTGAAAGAGCTCGGGATCGCCTATAAAAGGCCTAAAGCCGTGGTCAGGAGCCAAGACCCAGACTATGAGGAGAAGGAAAAGATATTGGAAGGCTATAAGAATTCTGCCTCAGATCTTCTAAAAAGGGGGTTGCCTTAGCCTTTGAGGACGAAACGTGGCTCGAGCTCAATCCTATCATAGGATCCGGATGGATGCCTAAAGGAGAGCAGAGGGAAATCCCTACGCCCGGAAGGAACGAAAGGACGAACGTCTTCATAACTATGCTCTGGCCTTCCAAGAAGATCCTGTACAACATCCGTAAGAGGCGTAGGAGCCGGGAGTTCAAGGATCATCTGAAAAGCCTCCTTAGGCATATGAGGAGGCATGGGCTAAAAGGGCTCATCCTAATCATAGACAACGCCACGATCCATAAGAGTAGGGAGACTAGGCTTTTCCTTGAAAGGCATAGGGAGATAAACCCCTTCTATCTGCCTAAGTACTCGCCCAGCCTAAACGAGGTCAAAGGCAGAATCATAAGGATGCTTAAGAAAAATATATGCACAAACCACACATACCAAAGCATAAAGGAACTGGAGGATGCAGCCAGACAATACCTAAGGAACCACAATAAGGGACATAAACACTTGGACTTAACTTAAATGGTTAGTGGAACAAAACATACTTGCGCCTATTGCTTTTAGGTTGCCGTTGAAGATAGGGAGGTATCATTTAGGATAGCCCTCCACTCCAGAACTCCCCCTCGGCTCACTTACCGCTCATTGTATTGATTAATATCCGTCTTCTTTCTCCGGGTGAGGGTGAGGAGCTCATGGTGTGAGACATGCTATTAAAAATATAGTTTTTGTTTATCTAGTTTTGTTTCTTCATATTGTTTCGCTACCCTTAAATATATGAGTAATTATCTATATGCTGAAAACATATATATGCAAAAAGGATGATCGTGAAAATGAGTGGTAAAAACGAGATATCTAAGGCGATTACAGTTATACTCCTAATTCTGGCTCTAGCGGCATCCTTATCTGTCAGCTTAATCGTTTCCGCTAAGGCTGAAGACTATGAGAATATGGCGGAGCCTAGAATATGGACTGATAAGGAGGATTATGCTCCGGAGGAAAACGTCACAATTTATGGCGAGGGGTTCACACCGAACGCCAGCATCAGGATAACTGTTCTAAGACCGGACAATAGCAGCGACACATTAAATTCTATGTCGGATGAGGATGGAAAGTTCAAAGCAACCTACCAACTGGATGGAATAGAAGGACTATACAAGGTAAAAGCCGAAGATGAATATGGAATTAGAGCGGAGACAGAGTTCACAGACTGCATATATAGGTATTTTACGGCGACAATAAATCCGACAACAGCCTACACTGGCGAAACCAAAACATACACCATCACAATTACCAACGATATGTCAAGCTCGTGTGGTGTTAAGCTGGGCTCAGCAAAGATAATGATTCCCTCCGGTTTTACATCTGTCACAGTGATAAGCGTGCTGTTTCCTAGTGGAAAAGACTGGGGAGCAAACGTTGTTGGCAATGAAATGAAGCTTAAACCCAACCACCCAGATGAAGGACTAAAGAAACTTGCTCGTGGGGAATCTGTTTCAGTCATTTTCAATGCTACTGCTCCAGCAAACTCGGGATCATATACTTGGACTACAAATGCCTACGTTGCAACAAATTGGGCTGGCTTCGAGTTCATCATAAATGGATCTCAGCCTCAAGTAAACGTAACCACGCCCCCAACCGTGGAGATTACAATAACTTCAAGCCCCATAACAGGCGTAGGCTTCGTCAAGGTTGACGGCACAGCGATCACAACGCCGACAACATTTACCTGGACGGTGGGTTCAACCCACACCCTTGAAGCGCTTTCTCCAGTTTCGGGCGGAACTGGCATACAATATGTTTGGACAAGCTGGAGCGACGGTGGAACTCAAACCCACACATACACCGTTCCAAGCTCAAGCGAAACGGTCATAGCCTATTACAAGACTCAATATAATGTTACTGTCACCGCCAGTCCAGATGAGACTATCGGTGGAACATTTAATGTCACATATACTCAGTGTGGAACAACATATACAAACGTGCAGAAAACAACAACATGGAGCAATTGGGTTGACGCAAACACAAATGTAACCTTAACGGCACCTGAATATCTTCCAAGCGATGAAGGCAAAAATGGCGTCCGCTACAAATTCAGCTACTGGGACGTCAACGGAACACCAGTCATAGGCAACCAGATATTCATTCATATTAATGCGTCATACATGGCTACAGCCCACTATATAGTGCAATATTCTTTAACTATTGGAACTGAGGGGCTTCCAAATGTCGCAAATGCTACGGATGTTTATCTTGATGGGTTAAAGGTTGGCACAGCTTATGATAGCTATCCCCTTATTATATGGTTTAATGAGGAAGCGCAAACTGGAACTATAGGCGTGAATAGAACAATAGGGCTACCGTACAGATATATCTTCGTAAATTGGAAGGAGGATCATTCAACCGCGAACCCGAGAGGATCGGTGGTAATGAATGAACCCAAATCATTCACAGCAGTTTACGGTGTGCCGCCAACAGAAATAATAACTATTACCGCTGACCCCCCGGAGGCTTGGGGAGGAAAATTCAATGTCACATATACTTACCTCGGAGTACTCCATGAAAACGAGGAATATACGACGCCCTACGGCTTAAGCGTTGATCCCGGAACAATAGTAACCATAACATATGTTCAGGAGTATGTTCCAAGCGAGTCCGGCGTAAGCGGTGTCCGCTACAGATTCATTAGATATTATCCATCAAGTCAGATTAATTCATCTGAAACCACAACCATAACCCTAACTTACAAAAAGCAGTATAAGGTTACTTTTAGGCAGGTTGGCATTGGATCCGAGTGGGCTGGTGTGGTTTTAACCGTGAATGGTACAACTTATAGGCGGGGCGATCTGCCATTATCTGTTTGGTGTGATGAAGGTTCAAGGTTGAGTTTTGAGTGGCATTCGCCGCTGGTCGTTTCTGGGGCGAAGCAGTATAGCTGGTATAAGACGACGGGGCTATCAAATGGGCGTAGCGGCTCAATAACAGTTAACTCATCCGGCGAGATAGTAGGCTACTATAGAAAGGAGAAGCCTAGGGTGGTTCCGCCAGCTGGAACTGGAGGATGTAAAACAACACGTAAACGAGGGTGAAAAGGGGAAACTTATTTTCCCTTTTCTCCATTTTTTATATAATAATGAAGACTAATTTAAAAAAAGTTTTGGAAAAGAAGGGCGTGTCCAACTTATTCATAGATCCATCTTACTATGATTTTTAGGCAGTATATTATGAGTCTTAGGAGTATTCTTGTTTCTGTTGACTCCCTCTTCTTCGTCTTCATTCTGTCTCCGAATTCTATTGTTAGTGCTCCGAATATTCCCTCTCCAACGCTTCTATAAGCGTATAGTGATTCATT
>Ga0105158_1000198_pt1 | contig 27251 bp, 30 predicted proteins | sample LHCtaG_FD_81567 | JGI IMG/M metagenome (GOLD analysis project Ga0105158, IMG submission 81567) | Hot spring microbial communities from Little Hot Creek, USA to study Microbial Dark Matter (Phase II) - LHC4sed_matched | ecosystem: Environmental > Aquatic > Thermal springs > Hot (42-90C) >...
CTGAAAACTATCCCTCCCTTGCTATAAGCCTACTCCCGTTCCGAGTACGAATAGTCACGTGCCCAGTCCTCAGGCACCAAACAAGCAAATATCACCCAAAGGAAGCGACCTGCATTTCTCAGGTACCAAGGATGGTTGAGGAACCCGCCAAGAGGAAGAGTGCTTTCAGCCGGAATTTCTTTCTCTGGTGGCGGTTCGTTTCTCACGGCGTCTCTCTAAACCACAGCCCGGGCGTTAGTGGAAAAAAGAGTGTTTCACCCCCGCAGAAAAAGGGCCGGGTGCCGGGCTCTCCGCGGAGGAAATTCGTGAACTCCAAGAGTACGGCAAACTCATCAGGGAGGGCGTTAAAAGGGGATGGCCCCTGCCTCCGGGCGAGCGCATCATTCTCGAAAAGAACTGGGTGCTGTGGAAAACCGGTAAGCTCAGCCCTGAAGGAACTCGGAATTGAATCCATCGCGAGGCTACTTGGGTGGTCAGAGAAAGCTCTCCCTAAAAGGTAAGGCTCTCGAAGTAAAGAGCCCTCGCGTTCCTGATTTAACTCCCGCGCAGAGATTCTCAATGCCCAGATTCAGAGGAGGAGTTCACCCCAAGGAGCGCAAGCTCACAGCCTCCAAACCCATCGAGAAGGCTAGACTCCCAGAAAAGGTGGTCATTCCACTCCGCCAGCACGTAGGGGCACCCTGTGAGCCGTTGGTCAAGGTGGGCGATGTGGTCAAGACCGGACAGAAGATCGGCGATTCCCCCGCCAAGGTTTCGGCCCCGGTGCATGCCTCTATCTCGGGAACCGTGAGCGGAATCTCAAGCGAGCTTTCCCCGTCAGGAGAGTTCATCACCTGTATCACCATCACCTCGGACGGAAAGGACGAGCGAGTAGAACTTCCCCCCCTCAGCCCCGACGCGCCCAAGGAGGCACTTTTGGAGAGGATAAGGGAGGCGGGAGTGGTGGGGATGGGGGGGGCGGGCTTCCCAACCCACGTCAAACTGAACCCGCCCAAACCCGTTCACACTCTTTTGGTCAACGGGGTGGAGTGCGAACCCTACATCACCTCTGACCACAGACTCATGCTGGAATTCCCCCAAGAGATAGCCGAGGGAACCAAGATTGCAGCCAGAATTCTCGGAGTCCGGAGGGTGATTGTAGCAGTCGAGGATAACAAACCCGACGCGGCCGAGAAAATGGGAGAAGTCATGAGAGGATTCGCCGAAGTAAAGCTACTGAAGACCAGATACCCGAGGGGGGACGAAAGGCATCTCATAAGATCCGTGCTGGGGGTGGAGGTGCCGGCTGGCGGACTTCCCTTCGACGTGGGCGTGGTGGTGCAGAATGTCGCCACGCTCAAGGCCATCTCGGATGCCCTCAAGGGGAGGACCCTAGTTGAAAGGGTGGTAACCGTCACCGGCGATGTCGCTCAGCCCAAGAACCTCATGGTGAGGGTGGGAACGCTTTTTTCGGACTTGCTCCAGCAGTGCGGCGGGGCGACCAAGGGGCCCGCAAAACTCATAGCCGGCGGGCCCATGATGGGGGTGGCCCTCTCGGGAGACGCCCCCGTTGCCAAGACGACAGGAAATGTGCTGGTGATGGGGGAGGTGAAAGAGGAGCCGGAGAGCCCCTGCATAAGGTGCGGCCGCTGCCTCGAGGTTTGCCCGATGGGGCTCATGCCCACTCTGCTGGCCAAGCTCGTCAGGGCTGGGAGATATGAGGACTGCCTGTCGGGAAACATCCTCAGTTGCGACGAGTGCGGGTGCTGCGCGTACATCTGCCCCTCCAGAATTCCGCTGGTGCACCTCATGAGGGAGGGGAAGCTCAAGGCCTCGGCGCTGGTCAAGCGATGATGCAGAATCTCACCGTATCCCCGCCGCCCCATGTGAGGGCTCGAACCACCTCCAACCTCATCATGCTGGCGGTGATCCTCTCCCTCCTCCCCGCCACAGGCTGGGGAGTATACGCTTTTGGTTGGAGGACCCTAGCGGTGGTTCTGATCTCCATCGCCTCCGCCCTTTTCTCCGAATGCCTGGGCTGCCGGATGCTGAAAAAGCAACCGGGATCTTCGGCGGCGGTGACGGGCCTCCTCCTTGCCCTCTGCCTTCCACCCTCGGTTCCACTCTGGGTTCCCGCCGTGGGCTCAGCCTTCGCCATCTTCGCGGGCAAAATTGCCTTCGGGGGAACTGGCAACAACCTCTTCAATCCAGCGCTCGTGGGCAGGGCTTTTCTCATGCTCTCTTGGCCCGCCCTGATAGCCCCGCCTACTTGGCCCGTCCCGCTGGAAGCCACCTCCTCCGCTACCCCCCTCAACCTCTGGAAGCACCAGCATGCCACCTCCTCGCTCTCGAGCATGTTTTGGGGCTTCAGGCCAGGATGCATCGGAGAGATCTCGGCTTTCGCCCTCCTTCTGGGGGGTGCCGCCCTCCTGATCCTCAGGCTAATCGATTGGAGAATTCCTGCGTCATATCTCGGAACCGTCGCCCTCCTGACCTGGCTACTGGGAGAGCCCGTCCTCTTCCACCTGCTAGCCGGGGGGTTGCTGCTGGGGGCCTTTTTCATGGCGACGGACTATGTGACCACACCCATCACCAAGAAGGGTAGGCTCATCTTCGGGGTGGGGGCGGGGTGCCTGCTGGTGTTGATCAGGAAGTTCGGAAGCCTGCCGGAGGGGGTCACCTACTCCATCCTCATCATGAACGCCTTCTCGCCCCTCATCGAGAGATTCACCAAGCCCAGAGTTTATGGGACGAAATGAACAAAAACCGGCCTACTGCAGTTTGGGGCAGCTCTTGGTGAGGTGCATCTTGTAGGAGTATCTATCCTCCATCACGAAGCCGCACCTCGGGCAGGAATAGACCTTCTTACGTTCCGTGGTTGTTCTCATACCCGCACCTCGGGCACGGGTTCCTCGAGTAGTCGAGGCCCTGTGGGTAGAGGTAGAAAAGCCTGCACCTCTTGCAGACGGTCGGGAGGGGGTCCATCTTTTCACCATCATATAATTTTTGTTATACACCGTATATAAATCTTTTTAAGTTTTTCAGGTTTTTCGGAATTTCCCGAAACTTATCCAAGAAGGGCGGCCAGCAGCCTCCGAGAGGTTTCCCTTATCTCCCTTTCCTCAACAGGGATGTAGGGCAGGTGCTCCTCCCCCGCGACTATCCTGGCCAGCCCCTGAATGGCCTCCGAAGCCGGGCAGCTGGGATCGTACACCAGCACGGGTACCCCCTCCCTCTCCGCCTCCCTCACCCTCGGATCCTCCGGGATTTCCGCGAGGATGGGCAACCCCTTCACCGCCCTCCCCATGAAGGCCTGCACCTCCTCCCGAGTAAGGTCTGTGGTGCCCATCCTATTCAGAACCAAGCCCCTCGTCCACACTCTGAGCAGGTTGGCTATCCTGATGGTCTTGTAAACGTCCACGAGGCTGGCGTAGGAGGGTGTGCTCACGGGCAAGGCCTCCCTAGCCGCAGCCAGCAGGAGGAGGGAGGTCTCCTGAATCCCGGCCGCCGCATCTAGCAGGAGAATCTCCGCCCTGTTCAGCAGCTCGGAAATTATCTCCTCCACCTTCTCCCTTCTCACGCCGCCCAGCATCTCCTGAACCTCCTCAAACCTGAAGCCCGTCGGGAGGACCTCCACCCCATAGTTCTTGTAGAGAGCTTGGTCCAGCGTTGCCTTCCCTTTCAGGACATCGAAGAGGGTCACCTCGCACCGATGCATCCCCATCACGATGGAGAGATTGGCCATGGCTAGGTCGGCGTCCATGATGACCACCCTTTTACCCAGCGAGCCCAGCGCGATGCCCAAGTTGGCCGTCAGGACGGTCTTTCCCGTGCCACCCTTACCGGAACAGATGGAGATCGAACGAGCTCTCGGTCTGGGCATCGATTCCTTGGAGGAAGGTTAAATAAGGGGTGACCGGTGCAACCGCATGGGCCTCAAAACTCCTCAAAGCCCGCTTCTTTTTAGCCCGCACACAAGTGTTAATGGCGGGCGTGCTGGAAGAGCTGGCACTACCGAGGCTCCTCCAAACCCTGAAGGAAACCCTGCTTGCTTGTCCTAGAGCTGCTGCCCTAAACGATCCCGAATTCTCCCAAGCAATCCAGCAGTTTCTCTCCGACCCGAGGGTGAGGGAGAGCCTCCGGATCCTAGGCGGTATCAACAGGGAGATGTGCGAGTGGCTGGATGTTCTCCCGGCCGTTGCTGGGATGGCCTCCCCCGTCCTCACCGACCTCCTCCAGAACGAAAAGTGCAGGGAGTACCTAGCCAACCTTCTCGTGAGCGGGAGCAGGCTGCTCAGGGAATTCCTTGCCATAGCGGTGGCGAAAAAATGAGGAAGCTGAACGTTCTCCTGCTTGGGTGGAACGGTGTGGACAACACGGGCTCGGAGGCGAAGCTCCTAGTCACCATCAGGGACGTGAAAGAAGTTCTGGGCGAGCGGCTAGGCAAGCTCTACGTGCTGGTGGTGGGTCCCTCAAACGAGAGGAGGTACGTGAAGGACCCGGATGTGGAGATCATCTCCCTCTTCCCGATCTTCGAAGGGGGACTGGAATCCCTCTATCGCTTGATCTGGGGGGACGTTTATGATATCGTCCTGCTCTGCGAGGGCTCGACCTTCCTAGACACCTACCACGACGGCTTCCTCTGGCTCTTCCTCCTCGCCGCCAGGCTACAGCACCTGCGCGGGCGCCACACCGTCTCCTACTCCAACGACTGCAGCCCCATGAAGTTCTACAACGCCCCCGCCTCCGCCCGGACCCTGAACCGGTGTATCGACCTCATCATGGTGCGCAACCCGGATGCCAAGAAGCGGATGATGGAGTACGGGGTGACCAAGGAGATACACGTCACGGCAGACGGTGCCTACCTCTACCCCACTCCGCCGGAAGAATACCGCCGGGCCCTCTTGGAAAAGCTGAACATAAAGAAGCCTCCCATAGCCGTCGCCCCCAAAGAGTTCTGGGGCCTCCTTCCCATCACGCCCAAGCTCTACCCCAGAGAGGGATACCAGACGCTGGAGGCCATGTGGAAGAGGGAGTACGGGTACGCCCCCCTCATAAGCTCCAAAGTCTACCTTCCCAATTACTGGCTAGCGGTGGGGCGGGTGGGGAGGGAGTTCAGCGAGCGCTTCAAGCGTGACATGGCCAGGTTCTGCGATTACTTGGTGGAGAAATTCAACACCAACGTGCTCCTCATCGGGATGGCGGCCTTCGAGGGGGACTGTCAGAATGCCAAGGAGATTATGGAGCTCATGAAACATAAGGAGGAGGCCCGCTGGATTCCTTCCTTCCAGTACAACGTGGACGACATCAAGTCCCTGCTGGTGGAATCGCGCTTCCTCATCACCACCCGATACCATGCCTCCGTCCTCTCCTCCTCCGCGGGTGTCCCCATGATCGCCATTTCCTCGGATTCCAGGCTTGAGGCGGTCTTCAGGGAGCTCGAGCTCATGGACTTCTACATCCCCGTCACCGTCAGCCCGCCGCAGATGCCAGCGAATCTCTACGATCAGCTGGTGGAGAAGATGGAAAGGCTGGAAGAGAGGGAACAGGAAATAAGGGAGAGGATAAAGAGGCACGATAAGGTTTTTGTCGAAAGGGCATCCCAGAACAGGGAGCTTTTCAGGCGATGGGTAAAGGAAACCTTTGGTGACTGAATGGGCGGCCTCAGAAACCTGCTTGGCTGGATCTCCCTTCCCTTCTCGCTGACGAAGGTCCTCTTCAGGGTGGACAAGCGCGCTCTCAGGAAGTTCCTCTCCTCCACCGACCCTGGTACCCTCAGGGCGCTGCTCAAACTCGCAGATCAGCTGGGACCGGACCTCACCGCCAAGCTTCTCACCAACTACCTCTATTTCTCGAGCGCCATGCACGAGAGGCTCTCCCAGTTCATGAAGCCGGGGGACCTTGAAAAACTCTCCCTGCCCCCCCAGGTCAGGAAGGGAATCGAGGGGCTCTCCACGGGCGATCCCCAGGTACTGCAGGCGTTGGGGGCCTTCGTGGGCATGCTGGCTGGCAGGACGCTGAAGGGAATGATGGAGAGCGAGGAATTTAGGCGCGAGCTCGGGGAGTTCATCAAAAACCTGGGGCTCCTTTGGGAGGAAACCTACCGGCTCCCCCGCGAGTAAGTGCTGCCGAACCCCTTCTCGCCCCTAGTGGTGGGTGAGAGCTCTCCCTCCTCCAGCTCAACCCCAGCACACGGGAGGAGGAGCAACTGAGCGAGCGGCTGACCCTTCTCAATCTTGAGCGGTTCTGGGCTAAAGTTCCTCACCAGCACTTTAATCTCCCCTCGGTAGGAGCTATCTATCACGCCCGCCCCCAGCCCGAACCGGTGAGCCAGCCCACTCTTCTCCTTCACAAGGCCCACGTGTCCCCGCGGAACCTCCACCGCTATCCCGGTTCGCACCCATCTGCCCCCGCCCGGCTCCACCAGCACATCCTCGCAACTGAAAAGGTCCACGCCCGCGTCGCCCTCATGCTTCGGGCCCTCTATCCTCGCCCAAGGATCGACTCTTCTGTACCTGAGCTTCATCCAAGGAGGAGGTGAAGGACGATGAAAAACGTGACTATGGCCACCCCCAGAGCAAGCATGGTCTTGGCGATCTTCTCCGTCGTGCCGAAGGCTATAGGGAAGGGACCGATGAGGATAAGGCCCCCGCCCTCCGCCGGGCCGCCACCCTTCAGCATTCCCATCAGGATGAGAAACGTCCCTGCGAGAAGCAGGAGGAGACCCAAGCCCACGAGTCTCGCCTCCATCTAAAATTCTGACCAACTTTAATTGATTCTCAAACCGGCGGTATCTGGCTATTAGAACCCAGAGGGGGAGGAGTTCGTGAGAATAACAGTTTTCGGCGGTGCCGGGGAGATAGGGGGAAATCAGATTCTGGTGGAGGGCAAGGAATCGAAAATCATGCTCGATTTCGGACGGAACTTCTCAAGAGAATCAGAGTTCTTCACCGAGCCCTTCCTCAGGCCCCGCAAGGTGGAGCATCTCCTCCTGCTCGGCCTGGTACCGGGGCTTCCCTCACTGTATGAGAAAGAAGGAGAACCCCCCATTGATGGGATCTTCCTCTCCCATGCCCACCTCGACCACATGGACTATGTCAGATACGTGAGGCGCGACATTCCGGTTTGGGCCGGGGAGACCACCTGGAGGATAATTTATGCTAGGGAGATCGTCACGCCGAGAAAGGAGGAGTATAGACTGGCTCAGCTCAGCGATCCGAGCGACCGCCTGCTGGATTGCGTTGGCACGTTGCCCCTCGCCAGTTCCTTCAGGACCGGGGAGAAAGTCAAAGTTGGAGAATTCGAGGTTACCCCCATCCACGTGGATCATTCCACCCCGGGCTCTTACGGTTTCCTCGTGGAGGGGCCGGAGGGGACGATCGCCTACACCGGGGACCTGAGATTCCACGGAGCCCGAGCTGAGATGTCGGAAGACTTCCTCCGGGCCGCCGAGGGGGTGGATGTCCTCCTCATCGAGGGAACCAATATCTTGGAGTCGAAGGTTTCCTCTGAAGAGGAAGTGAGGCACAAAGTTAGAGACCTTGCACAAAAAGCACAAAAAAATCAAGGTCTGCTCGCGGCAAGCTTCTCGGCCGTTGACATCGACAGACTAAGAACCTTCTATCAGATCGCGCGGGAGACGGGCAGGAAGCTGGTGATCTCCATGAGGCAGGCCTGCCTGATGGAGCTCCTCAGACCGGAGATAGAAAGCGGCAGAATAAAGCACATCTTCAAGCTCGGGGATCCCGAGGTGGAGATTTACCAGAGAGAAAAGGAGATCATGTTCAAGTGGGAGAGGAAACTGGCCGACCGGTTTGAAACCGTGGACGGCCCCTCGGTTTCGCAGAAGCAGGACAGAGTCGTGCTCTTCGCCACCTACTACGACATGACGGAGCTACTCGGCATCAAGCCAAAACCGGGCTCCATTTACGTGTACTCCGAGAGCGAGCCTTGGGATGAGGAGGGGGAGATAGAGTTCGGAAAGCTTGAGAACTGGCTGGAGTTTCTGGGCCTCTCCATGTTCCAAGTCCACGCCTCGGGGCACGCCAGTTCCCTCGAACTCAAGGAGGTTGTGGAGAGACTGAATCCCAAGCGCGTCGTCGTGGTGCACTCGAACCGTCCGGCGCTTTTCAAGAAGTTCGTGGGGGGCGAGAATATCATTTGTCCCAAAAGAGGAGAACGGCTTGAACTTGCTTGAAGCTCATCCCGAGGAGGAGGAAGAGAAGACGACCGCTGGAAGAGGTCAAGAGGGGGGTGTTGCTCTTCCTGGTTTTCTTTGCCCTCTCACTGATCGTCCACGAAACCTCCCACCTTCTCGCGGCTAGGGCTCTGGGCTACAACCCGGATCTGTTCTACGGGGTGAAGTTCCCGAACGTCTACGGCTATACTCACCTCGACCGCCCCTGCGAGAGTCTGCTGCACATTATCCTCATCTTCTCCGCGGGGGGATTTGGGGCGGGGCTCGTTTTTCTAGCCCTCTGGGCCGCCATCGAGGACATCGTTGCCAAGCTCCTTCTCTCTTTCTTCACCTTCATGCAGCTCTCCCACGGGATACTTGAGGCGCTCCACGGGGTGGGGGTTCTGGGCATGGAGTGGCTGAGCACGGGGCCCGTGCTGGTGGGGATGGTCTCCCTCGTCGTGTTCAGGGTCGTTTACGGGCGGCTGGGCTGGTGGTGACCAACTTGAGGATTGATTTCTTCGAGGAGTTCCCCACCGAGAAAAATCTCGAGAAGGCCGCGCTGGTCAACTTTAAGAGCACCGTCTTTCTGGCGGCACGCTCCCTGCAGGAGTTGAGAAGCCCAGAGGGGACTGAAGAGGGTGAACCCCGCACTGGAGGCCGCATGCTGGCCCGTCCTTCCCACTCCTACAATATTTCAATGATCCTCCGGAGATACACGACGGGCTGGGGGAGGGGTGAAGGGTGAAGGAAGAAGCTCTCAACCTGCTCGTTCTCCTCGCCGTCTTGGTGGCGGTTCTACCGGCCTCCCTTCTCGCGGCCGAAATCCACTCCCTCTTCCACGACGCCCTCATCCGGCAGCGTGTGGAGGCCCCGTTGGTCGAGGAGTTCCTGAAGGTGCTCGGGCCCCTCATGCTGGCGCTCACCTACCGCCGCGGGGTGAGGAAGATGCCTTGGCTGGAAGCGGGGGGGAGCTGGTACGCGCTTGGATACCTCTGCGGCTTCCTCTTCGGCGTGGTGGAAAACCTCGGATACGGAGAGTTCGGGGGGCTCAGGTTCCTGGCCTTGTTCTCCCATGCGCTCGGATCAGGTCTCGTCGGGCTTGGCCTCTACTGGGGGTTCTTCTGCAGGCGGAGAGGCTGGGGGGTTCTAGCATACTCGGCGGCGGTCCTTCTGCATTCCCTCTGGAACACCGCGAGTCCCTTTCCCTCTCGGCTGGAAGTGCAGGGATTGTGCGAGCTTATGCTGGGGCTGCTGGTCTTCCCCTTCCTGCTCACCCGATCCTCCAGGCAGGGCAAAACCTTAGCCGGGGAAAAATAGATGAGGAAAGCCCCAGCCCTAGCAGTTCTCGCCCTAGTCGTGGTCGGCGCGGGCTATCTCGCCTTACACCTGAAATCAGCTGGGGAGACCCGGAAGGAGGCGGGGGAAAATGTTGGGGAGGAGAAGGAAATCCCAATCTACCCCGGCTCCGTTCCGGAAAACCTGCCCTCCTTTCTCCCTTCTCAGTTTCCCTTTGGAGGGGTGGAGAACCTCTCTTCTTTCTGGGTGAAAAAGGCCGCGGGGGAGGTGCTTGAGTGGTACCGGGGGATTCTTAAAAACAGGGGCTACGCCCTGGTAGGCATGCAGGGGCTGATGACCATCGGGTTGCCAACGGGGTCCCTCGAGCTCGGCTGGTTCATCTTCGCAAGAGAAAACGAGGGGGTCGGAGTGGGGGCGGCTGGGAACGAGAACGGCTCCTTCTATCTTCTTGCGAGGGGAGAGCCCTCGAGCCTAGCCCCGTGGGAGCTCCTTCCCTCTTCGGATCAGGCAAGTGGGTGGGAGCCCATCCCCAGATATCCCGATTCAGTCATGCTCTCCCACTCCGTCTCCGGAAACCGGGTCCAACTCACCTACGGGAGCCCGGAGAGAAACGTCACCACCCTCGCCTACTGGTTCAGACAGACGCTGACCCTCCAGGGCTGGGCGATAGAGGATGAGAACCTCTTCAGTGCTTTCCTTCTGCTGAGGAGGGGGGAGAACCAGGTGAGGATCGAAGTGCTCACCGGTCCATTCCATTCCACCATTCAGGTCACGCACACCTCGGGTTAGCGGGCCCGTCGGGATTTGAACCCGAGTTCCAGGCTCCGCAGGCCTGTGTCCTATCCAGGCTAGACTACGGGCCCACTAAAATTTCGAGTCCGGCGATAAACGATGGACCTAAAGCTGGTGGCGGCGGCGCAGGTCTTGGCCACCCTTTCCGGCGCCCTCTTCTGGCTCACCCTCGCCCTCCTCCTCCATCCCTTCGCCTTCGGGGAGGTGGGCTGGCTCTACTCCCTCTCCATGCTCGTCTCAACCGCTGCCTGCCTGGGCTTGGGGAAGTCGCTGGTGGTCTCGAGGTCCCCCTCCCCGCAGCTCTCCTTTTACCTGACCCTCCTCTCCTCCACCGTCGCTGGCGCTGCCCTTTCCCTCCTCAACCCCTGGGCCGGCCTGCTCGTCTTCGGCCTCTCTCTCTTCTCCCTTTCCTTCCACCTCGAGCTCTCACGGCAGGATCCCGGAGGGTACCTCCTCCTCTGGCTCTTCCGCTCCGCCCTCCTTCCCCTCCCCGTCCTCCTCTACCTCTGGGGAGGCAGGACCTGGCTCATCTTCTTCGGCCTCTTCCTCTCCCACTTCCTTCCCTCCGTCCCCTTCCTCCTCCGGCGTTTGTCCGTTACTATGGTAACGCCAAAACCCAGCCCCAAAATCGCGGGCTACCTGCTCTCGGACTTGGGCTCGGCCTCCCTCGGTTTCCTGGACAAAGCGGTGGCGGGAAGGCTGCTGGGGATGGAGGTCTTGGGGTTGTATCACTTCTCCACTAGGTTCTTCTACCTCCTCGCCGCCCTCCCCCAGACCCTCTTCTTCTACTCCCTCTCCACCGGCTCCAAGGGGGTGCGCTCTCTGGCCCTTAGATCCTCCCTCCTCCTGCTGATCGCCTCCTTCCCCCTTTCCCTCCTAGTCCCCCAGCTCTTCCCCGACTACTCGGGTTCCACAACCGCCCTGAGAATCATCCTGCTCTCCCTCGTCCCGGCGACCGTTTCCCAGGTGTGCAGCGCCGAGCTCCTTTCCGAGCAGAAGCCAGCTGGGGCCTCCTCGGCCTACGCAGCGGCCGTCCCCTTCCAGCTCCTCTCCTTAATCTTGCTCGGGCGCAGGTTCGGGCTCCTCGGCCTCTCCCTCAGCTTCCTCCTCACCCAGTCCCTCCTCGCCTCCCTCCTCCTTCTTCTCCCCAGAGTGAAGGGCGAAGGCCGGAGAACGGTGATCGGTCTGGCCTGCCTCCTCTTCCTCCTCCCCCTGCTGCTCACCGCCCTTTCCCTTCCCCGCTTCGAGTACGGGGCCGGGTACGTGAAGGCAGAGGACCTCGCCATGGACACGTTGGTTCGGGTGACCGCCCTCGACGAGAACCTCGGGCGGGCGGGGGAGGCGGTGGAGCGGGCCCTTCAGGAAATCCACAGGCTGGAGGATCTCCTCTCAAGCGAAAAGGAGGGGACGGAGATCTGGAGGCTCAACCACTCAAGCTCTTGGGTGGACCTCTCTCCCGAAACCCTCCAAGTGCTCCAAGAAGCCCTCCGCTACGCCGAGCTCAGCGGGGGGGCCTTTGACCCCACCGTCAAGCCGCTGGTGGACCTTTGGATGGAAAAGGTGAAGGAGACGGGAAAGCTGCCCTCGGCGGGGGAGCTGGAGGAGGCGAGAGCGCTGGTCAACTGGAAGTGGCTCGCGCTGGAGAATGGAAGGGCGAGGTTCGAGAGGGTGGGAATGCAGGTGACGCTGGGTGGGATAGCCAAGGGGTACGCCGCCGACCGGGCCTGTGAGATCCTCAGGTCTTCTGGGATTGAGGCGGGGATGGTGCAGATAGGGGGGGAGATAAGGGTCTTCGGCAAGAGCTGGCGGATCGGAATCCAGCACCCGCGGAAGCCGGAGGAGATCCTGCAGACCATAGAGCTCAAGGAGGGGGCGGTCTCGACCTCGGGCGATTACGTGAGGGTGTACTTCCTCGGCGGCCGGAGGATACACCACATCATCGACCCCCGAACGGGTGAGCCAGCCACGGGGTGCCAGAGCGTGACGGTGGTCGCGAGGAGGGGGGTGGATGCGGATGCCCTGAGCACGGCAACCTTCGTCCTAGGGCCCGCGGCCGGGGGAGAGCTCCTCGAAAACCTGGGGGCCCACGGGCTCTTCGTGACCTCTGCCGGAGAAATTCGCACCACCGAGAACTGGGGTGCGTTACTGTCCCCATGAAGGCGGCTGCTGTGAGAGTCAGGGCATAATCAAGACTCGAAAAAACGGGAGCCTCAAAATTTTGGCGTTACCATAGTAACGCCATGTCACCTAGGATTCCCGTACTGAAGTGCGGTTGCTAACCCCCAATCGCCCACGTCGCTGTAACATGGGCCTAAAATGTGTTCGTGGAAAGGGGAGATGAAAGCCTTCAAGCCCGTCCTCGCCCTCACCCTCACCTGCGTGATTTGGGGGCTGATTCTCGGCTACGTGCACAAGATGACCGAGCCGAGGATAGAGGAGGCCGAGAGGAGGGAGAGGGAGGCGAAAGTGGGGGAGATCTTCCCCGGGTGCCAGTTCCGGGAGGAGAACGGCATCTTTTACTGTTTCCGCGACAACCAGTTGGTGGGGAGGGCGGTGGAGGTGGAGACCAAGGGCTACGGCGGAGCCATCAAGGTGCTGGTGGGGATAAATCCCGACAACACGGTGAGGGGGGTAAGGGTGCTCTCCCACAGCGAAACCAAGGGGATAGGCTCCAGGGCAACCGAGCCCTCCTACCTCTCCCAGTTCGAGAACCTGGGATGGGGGGATCTAGCCTTCAAGCCCCAGGGAAAGGTGGAGGCAGTGACGGGTGCCACCATAACCTCCCGGGCCATTCTGGAGGCAGTGAGGGAGGCGCTTACCCGTGGCTGAGGAGAGGCCGAACCTGAGGTGGGAGGCGGAAAAGGGGATCCTGCGCAAGAACCCCGTCTTCGTCATCCTGCTGGGCCTCTGCCCCTTCCTGGCCATTTCCAAGTCGGTGGAGGATGCCATCTGGATGACCCTGGCCTTCGGGTTCGTCCTCCTGGGCTCCTGCCTCGTCACCTCCTTCTCCAGGCGCTGGATTCCCAAGAACGTCAGGATACCCATCTTCGTGGTGGTGATCTCCAGCTTTGTCACCGTCACCGAGCTGATCATCAGGGCCTATTCCCCCACCCTCCGCGAGCACCTTGGGATCTTCCTCCCCCTCATTACCGTCAACTGCATCGTGCTGGGGAGGGTGGAGGCCTTCTCCTCCAAGCGCTCCGTGCTCGAAAGCCTGGCGGATGCGTGCGGGATGACGGCGGGCTTCGGTCTGGCCATCGTCTCCATCTCCTTCGTCCGGGAACTCCTAGGCTCGGGAGGGCTCTCCCTTTTCGGCCGCTCCCTGGTTCTCCTCTCCCAGCCGGTCTCCGGCTTTCTCCTCTCCCCAGGCGGTTTCCTGGTGATGGGAGGGATGCTCGCCCTACTGAAAAAGCTGGGGGTGATCTAGTTGGGCCTCCTTTCCATTTTCCTGGTGACCCTGCTGATAAACAACATTGTGCTCACTAGGTTCATCGGCCTCTGCTCCTACTTCGGCATCTCCTCCAACCTCAGGAACTCGGCCATGATGGGGATGGCCGTGACCTTCGTGGCCGTCTCCTCCTCGGCGGTGACCTGGTTCATCAACCACTTCCTCCTCACTCCCTTCGGCATCCAGTACATGCGCATCGTGGCCTTCATCCTGGTCATCGCCTCCTTCGTCCAGCTGGTGGAAATCATCATGCGGAAGACCATGCCCCGCTTCTACTCGGCCTTCGGGATCTATCTCCCCCTCATCACCGTCAACTGCGCCATCCTAGCCGTCAACCTGATAAACTTCGAGGAAGGGTACTCGCTCCCGGCCTCCCTCGTCAACGGCCTGGCAACCGGCCTCGGTTACACCCTGGCCATCGTCCTGCTAGCCGGGATCAGGGAGAGGCTGGCCTACGAGGAGCTGCCCCGCTCTCTGCAGGGGGCGCCCATCGCCTTCATAGCGGCGGGGCTCCTGGCGCTTTCCTTCCAGGGGTTCGCGGGGATAGGGGGATGATAGGGGAATCCCTCTCCCTTGGTCTGGTGGGCTTCGGCTTTTCCCTCCTGCTGGTTTGGGCCTCGCGCAGGTTCGCGGTTCAGGTGGACGAGAGGGTGGAGGAGGTGAGGGGGATGCTCCCCGGCTCAAACTGCGGCGCCTGCGGGTTCAAGGGATGTGAGGACTACGCTCGGGCGCTCGTCTCCAACCCCGAACTCCTCGACCGCTGCCGGGTCCTGACCGCGCCGGAGAGAGCGAGGATGGCCTCCTACCTCAAGGTGCATCTTTCCCCACAAGTGGAGTGGGCGGTGGCGGCCAGGGCCTGCGCTGGCGGATCCAAGCCCCGTTTCAGGTATCAGGGGGAGAGGAGCTGCCTCGCCGCTTCCCTCCTTCAGGGCGGGCCGACGGTCTGCAGGTACGCCTGCCTAGGTTTGGGGGACTGCGAGAGGGCCTGTCCTTTCGGGGCGATAAAAATGGTCGGGGGGCTGCCAGAAATCAACTGGAAGAAATGCCGGGGGTGCGGGATATGCGTCCGGGTTTGTCCGAGGGGAGTGCTTAGGCTGATCCCCAGAAACTCGAAGGTGCTTGTAGACTGCAACTCCCCGGAGCCCGGAAAGGTGGTGGTGGCCTCCTGCACCAGGGGATGCATAAAGTGCAGACTCTGCGAGAAAAATTGTCCGACGGGGGCAATAAAGTTCGTTGGTGAGAGGATCTCCATTGACCCCGTCCTGTGCACGGGTTGCGGGAAGTGCGTGGAAGTCTGCCCGCGGAAAGTCATCAAGTGGGCCCAGCCCCTCCAACTTGTTCCTATCCAAGTGCCGGCCTAGCCTGACATCTTGTCCGTTACCATAGTAACGCCACAACTGGAACACGCTTGACGGTTACCTTGTCCGTTACCATAGTAACGCCACTACGCCTGACCGGGGAACACGCCGCTTTCAGTGGGGCAAACTTTGCTAGATTATCTACCCCGGGACCAGGTTCTGATGGTAAAGATCCTCGTTCTGTACTTCTCCCGCGGCGGCAACACCAAGGCCATGGCTGAAGAGGTGGCGGCGGGGGTCAAGGAGGCGGGGGGCGAGGTCGTCTTGGAGGAGATCACGCGAGCGAGGGTGGAAGAGCTTGTGGAGGCCGACGGAATCATCATCGGGAGTCCCTCCTACTTCGGCGGGCCGGCGGCGGAAGTCAAGCGCTTCCTCGACGAGTCCATAAGGGTCAGGGGCAAGCTGGAGGGGAAGGTTGGCGCCGCCTTTTGCTCCTCCAGACACAGGGCGGGGGGGAGAGAGACCACCATGCTCTCCATCCTTCAGTCCATGCTCATCCACGGAATGGTCGTCTGCGGGGATCCCCTCTCCACGGGTGGCCACTACGGGGCGGCAGCCAACGGCCCCCCGGATGAGCAGGCGAGGAGAGAGTGCTTCGGACTGGGGAAAAAGGTGACAGAACTGGCGTGGAGGCTGAAGGGTGGACGTTGAAACTAGGCTTCAGCTGATAAAGGGGGTCGCGGAAGAAATCGTCACCGAGGAGGAGCTCAGGGACCTGCTGGAGACGGAGGAGCACCCTCTCGCCTACGACGGCTTCGAGCCCTCGGGTCTGGCCCACCTCCCCTTCGGAATCTACCGCCCCCTCACCCTGAAAAAGCTCCTGAAGGCTGGGCTCAGGTTCAAGCTCCTTCTGGCCGACTGGTTCGCCTGGATAAACGAAAAGATGGGTGGGGATTTCGAGCGCATAAGGAAGGTGGGGGAGTACTTCATCGAGGTGTGGAGGGCGGCGGGGGTACCCATGGATCAGGTGGAGGTCGTCTGGTCCTCCGATCTGGTTCGCGACCCCGAGTACTGGAAGCTCGTCCTCTCGGTGGCCAAGAACCACAACGTCAGGAGGGCGATGAGGGCCCTCACCATCGCCGGGAGGGAGGAGAGCCTGGAGAACCCCACTGCTTGGCTTTTTTACCCCAGCATGCAGGTGGCCGACATTTTCTACCTTGGGGTGGAGATCTGCCAGCTTGGGATGGATCAGCGCAGGGCCAACATGCTGGCCAGGGAGGTGGCGCCCAAGCTCGGGAGGAGGAAGCCGGTGGCGGTTCACCACCACATGCTCATGAGCCTTTCGGGGAAAACGCCGGAGGAGAAGATGAGTAAGAGCAAGCCTGAAACCTGCATCTTCGTGCACGACTCAAGGGAAGAGATCGAAAGAAAAATAAGGAAGGCCTACTGCCCCGAGCGCGACCCGATAAACCCCGTGATGGACTACATCAGGTTCTTGGTCTTCGAGGCCTTTGGGGGGTTTGAGGTCAGGCTGAAATCGGGGGAGGTGCTCCATTTTGACCAGTATCCCAAGCTCGAGGAGGAATTCCGGAAGGGTAGGATCCATCCGCTCGATTTGAAGCTCGCCCTTGTGGATTATCTTGACAGGTTGATTTCCCCAGTGCGCCAGCATTTTGAAACCCCCCAAGGTCGGGCCTACCTCTCCGTCCTTGAGTAACCCCCTTCTTTCCACTGGAGGGTATTCTGATTTCTCTTCCTAATTGATGTTACTATAGTAACGTACAAACCTGCTAAGTATGAAGGAGAGTTCCACTGGAAAAAAGGGGGTCTGGGCGAAGGTAATAAGCTTTGACCTAAGTGCTAGGGGATCCCTGAAGGTTCGCTTCTACCGCAAGCTGTTCGGGTATTTCAACATCAAAAGGCGGGGTGGCAGAACCTACAAGGCCTTCACCCCCGGTCTCCTGTCCAAAATCCCCCACATTCAGCTGGGCAAAAGCGTGGTGGCAGTTCCACCGGAGGCCAGCGACGAAGTGCTCGAGTTCCTTTCCAACCCCGCTTGGAAGCCCATCGAGATCCACGTCATCGATGCCCTCCTCTCCCCCGCGCAACGGATCGAGGCCATCAAGAGAATCTTGGAAATGCCCGTGAGGCTGTCCACGGGGGAGGTGAGCCTCAAGCAGGCGGTGGAGGTGGTATCACGGCGGGGGAGCAAGGACTCGGATTACAGATATCTCCTCTCGCTCCTCTCCCAGCTGGGAAAGTACGAATGGCTTGAGGAGGAGGTTCAAAGGCTCCGGGATTCTCTCGGTAGCAGGTGAGTCCCGTCGCAGGTGGGAGCGGTGTTCAGCTCTCGCATCCCCTCCCTGCACACGGAAAAGGTTAGGCCGGAGGCTTCGCAGGCCTCCCTCACCCTCAGTAGCAGTTCCCTCCGCATGGCCGCCGGAAGGTAGCGCCCGGTCTTGTGCCTCTCCCCCTCCACGAAATACAGCTCCCTCGCCTTTTTGCAGAATTCCGGGAAGGCCAGCATCATCCTCTGCCAGCAGTCGGGGCGAGGCTTGAAGGTGGAGGCCGTCACGTGAACCGCCCCCGCCCCCGCCGCGGCCCTGACCACCCGCTCAATTTCCTCCTCGTTCAGGCCCGGAAAGAGCGGATCGAGCCTCACGGTGGCGGGAATTCCCTTCTTCGAAATCACCCCCACCGCCCTCAGCCTCCTTTCGGGCGGGGGAGCGTTCGGTTCGAGCCTTCGGGCAAGCCTGGGGTTCAGGGTGGTGATGGTGAAGCTGACCACCGAGCGCATCCTGCTCAGAAGGTCGACATCCCTGGCGACGAGATCGGATTTGGTAATGATCTGAACTGCGAGCCCAGCCCTCCCGATCAGCTCCAGACACTTCCTGGTGAGCCCGAGTTCGCGCTCTAGGGGGGGATAGGGGTCGCTGGAGTTGGAGAGGCTTATGGGGAGGCGCCGGTCCAGCTTCCCCAGGTCCCTCCGCACCCTCTGAAGGAGGTCCTTCTTCGGTCTGCACTCGAACGCCCTGGGAATGTAGGAGGTGATGTAGCAGTACAGACAGCGGTGCTGGCAGCCCGTGTAGGGGTTGAGGGAGTATTTGGGCGGGCAGGTACAGAGGGGATCCCCCCACGGGTCAAATCTGCTTATAATCTCTATCATCCAGAATTAGAGGGGGAGCATCTACCTAGGTATAGATGTTGGAGCGGTCAAGGTTAGGGCGGCTCTTTCCGATGGGAAGGAAATTCTCTATCAGGTGAAGGAGCCCACCAGCCGTGAAAGTCTGGAGGGCTTTTTGAGACAGCTGGTTTCTCTCTCCCAAACTCTCTGCAAGAAGGAGGGGATAAAGCCCTCCGAGCTTGATAGCCTCTGTGTGGCCTCCTTCGGTCCCATGGACTACAAGAAAGGGGAGCTGGTCAACCCCGTGCACCTTCCCTTCAAGAGGGTGCCCGTTGTTCCCACCCTTCAGAAAAAGCTGGGCACCACGGTCTACCTCATCAACGATTGCGTCGCCGCCGTGCTGGGGGAACATGAGTTCGGAATAGGAAAAGGGGTGGATAATTTTGTCTTCGTGAATTTGGGGGGGGGAGTCGGGGCGGGGGTGTACGTGGATGGGAGGCTCCTACTGGGGAAGGACGGGAACGCCCATGAGGTCGGGCACTATACCATCGATCTGAAAGGGGAACTCAAGTGCAGTTGTGGGAGGAGGGGCCATTGGGAGGCGTACTGCTCGGGCGAGGGCATAAAAAACTTCACCGCGCTAAGGGGATACCCGCTCACTCCCGAGGAACTCTTGGAGAAGGCTAGGAAGGGCGAGAAGCGGGCCCTAACCCTGCTCGAGGAAATCGGGAGGCTGAACGCCATCGGTTTCGCCAACGTTATAAATTCCTATGATCCGGAGGTGATAGCGGTCGGCGGGGCGATAGCCCTGGCGGGCAAGGAGCAGATCTTGGGGCCCGTGAGAAAGTTGGTAGGTGAGTATGCGGTGAATGCTCTTCCCAAGATAGAGCTCTCTAGCCTTGGGGAGGAGGCGGGGCTGCACGGAGCCGTAGTTGCGGCGGGGCAGAGCTACTTCCTAGAGTTCATGAAGAGGCTCTGAAGGCCCTCGCACTTTCCAAAAAGGCCAGAAAGGGAGGGGAGGGACGCTCGAGCCTGGAGGTGAACTCGGGGTGGAACTGGGTGGCCAGGAAAAAGGGGTGTCCCGGCAGCTCCAAGATTTCCATCCTCCTCCCGTCCCTGGACTTCCCCGAGAAGACCAGCCCCCCTTTCCTTAGCCTCGGGATGTACTTGGGGTTCACCTCGTATCTGTGCCTGTGCCTCTCCCTGATGAGGGTGGTCTTGTAGATGGAGTAGCTCTTGGTGCCGCGCGCGATGACTATTTCGTGCGCTCCCAGCCGCATGGTGCCCCCCAGCTCCTTCACCTTCTTCTGTTCCGGGAGGAGGTCGATCACGGGATGGGGGGTCTCGGGATCCACCTCGGCAGTGTGCGCCCTCCTGAGCCCAAGCACGTTCCTGGCGAACTCCACCACGGAGAGCTGGAAGCCAAAGCACAGGCCGAGGAAGGGAACCCCGCACTCCCTCGCGAACTGGATGGCCCTTATCTTCCCCTCCACCCCCCTTGCCCCGAAGCCCCCTGGAACCACGATTCCCTGATACCCCCTCAGGGCTGAAACGTCGCCCGTCTCCAGGTTCTCGGCCTCGATCCAATTTATCTCGACCGAAACCCCCAGGGAGGCGGCCGCATGCTTGAGGGCTTCGTTGACGCTCAGGTAGGTGTCGGCGATCCTCACGTATTTACCCACCATCGCCACCCGCACCTTTTCCTTCGCCTGCTTTGCCCTCTCCACCAGCCTCGCCCACTCGCTCAGGTCGCCTCCCCTCGCCCTGAGTCCCAGCCTCTCAAGCAGCCTCTCCCCCACGCCCTCCCGCTCGAGCAGCAGGGGGACCTCGTATATGGTTTCGGCATCTACGGCCGAGAAGACGGCACTCTCGGGGACGTTGCAGAAGAGCGAGATTTTTCTCCTTGCCTCCGGTGTGAGGGGGGTCCTGCACCTGCACAGGAGGAGGTCGGGCATTATCCCGGCCTCCATCATCAGCCTGACGGAATGCTGGGTGGGTTTGGTCTTCTGCTCCCCCACCACCTCCAGAGAGGGAACCAAGGTGACATGGACGAAGACGACGTTGTTTGGGCCCTCCTCCAGCCTCAGTTGCCTGACCGCCTCCAAGAAGGGCATTCCCTCTATGTCTCCCACCGTGCCGCCTATCTCCACCAGGCAGACCTCGGCATCGCTCTGCTTGGCCACCCTCCTTATGCGCTCCTTTATGGCGTCGGTGACGTGCGGGATGATCTGGACGGTCTTGCCCAGGTATTCCCCCCTCCTCTCGGCCTCGATCACCTGTTTGTAGATCTGGCCTGTGGTGATGTTGTGCTCCTTGGTCAGGTTCAGGTTTAGGAAGCGCTCGTAGTGCCCCATGTCCTGATCGATCTCCCCCCCGTCCTCCGTGACGAAGATTTCCCCGTGCTCGAAGGGGTTCATGGTCCCCGCATCCACGTTGAGATAGGGGTCGATTTTGATCGCCGTCACCTTGATGCCCTTCGACTGCAGAATCTTCCCGAGGGAGGCGGTGGCTATCCCCTTCCCGAGCCCGCTTATCACGCCGCCGGTGACGACGACATACTTCACCGAAATCTTATGTGTGAGAGCCGCGTAAAAAGAGTTCGGGTTTTCTTTCCGTTACTATGGTAACGGACAAATCCCATTCATGTTACTAAGTAACGCCACGAAACACAGCATTTCGACGATATTTTGAAGAAAGACTTTCCGCGAGTCTGGGCACCAAGCTGAACACATGATGGTGAGAGAAGATTCCGTCAGCGATGGGCGAGGCCGACGAGGTTCGTCGGGGAGGAAAACCCCTCCTTCTTTAAATAAGCTCCCAGCCCGTCGCAGAGCTCTCGGAAAATCTGCAAACCCTTGATCGCCACGGCCGACCCGACCTGCACTGCAGCCGCACCTGCAAGCATGAACTCCACCGCGTCCCTCCACCCCATCACTCCCCCCGACCCGATGATGGGGATGGAGAGTTTCTCGTACAGTTCAAAAACGCACCTGACGGCTACGGGCCGGAGGGCGGGACCAGAAAGCCCGCCGAAGAGGTTGGAGAGAGTGGGCCTCCTTGCATCCACATCGATGATCATGGATCTCAGGGTGTTGATGGCCACCACCGCCTGGGCCCCCTCCTGCTGGCAGGCCAGCGCCGAATCGATGAGCGAATCGCATAGCCCGAGTTTGACCCATATCGGAAGGCTGGTGCAGGATCTGACCCTCCGGACGATTTTCCTCACGATCGCGGGATCCTGGCCGAGCTCCAGCCCTCTCTTCTCTGCGTGCGGGCAGGAGAGGTTTAGCTCCAAGGCATCCGCCCCCGCATCCGCCGCCAGCACGGCCATCCTCTCGAACTCCCCCTCATGAGAGCCGGCGAGACTCACGATTACCGGCACCTTCCCCTCCTTGGCAAGGGGCAGGTCGGTTCGCAGGTACTCCTCACACCCAGGATTGGGCAAACCCATGGCGTTTACGAACCCCCCCTCAAAGGCCACGAGCGCGGGCGTGGGATATCCCTCCCTCGGTTCAAGGGTCAAGCTCTTGGTTACCACAGCCCCCGCCCCCGCCCCCGCTGCCCGCTTCAGGAGGGAGCCGTGCGAGAGGATCCCGGAGGCGAGGATGAAGGGATTCCGGAGCTTGAGTCCCCCCACCTTCACGGAGAGCGTCATAGCATCCTCACATTCCTCCCCCAGCCGGGTTTTTCCAGGATCTCCCCTCCGTGCATCACAAGCCTCCCCCTCACAATGGTGGCTACCGGCTTTCCCTTCACCCTCCATCCCTCGAAGGGAGTAAACTTGCTCTTGCTGTGGAACCTTTCGGCTTTTATCTCCCCCTCCGCCTTCAGGTCGACCACGGTCAGGCTGCAGAACTTTCCCGGCTCGATGGACCCGAAGCCCTCCAGACCCAGGATTCTTGCGGGGTTGGTGCTGCACAACTTCACCAGCTGCTCGAGCGAGAGTAACCCCTTGTTCACCAGCGTCAGGAGGAGCGGCAGGGTGGTCTCCAGCCCGGGAAAGCCTCCGGGCGCGGTGATCGGGTCCCCCTTCTCCTCCGGCAGGTGCGGGGCATGGTCTGAGGTTATCGCCTGGATCTTTCCCTCACTGATGGCCTGAAGTAGCGCATCCGAGTCCTCTTTTTTCTTAATGGAGGGATGTACCTTGGCGAATGACCCGAGCTCCTGGCCCCCCAGCAGGAGGTAGTGGGGACAGGTGTCGCAGGTGGCTCCCCTGACGGCCTCCAGTCCCGCCCTGGAGGACAGGTGCGTGAGGTGCAACCTGCTCAACCCCTGCGCGCATATCTCCCTCACCGCCTCGGCCTCCGCCTCGGGTGTTCCTGCCATCCCGAGCCTACCCTCCTGGTAGAGCTTGGGGTTCTCGGCGTGGACGACCACCAACCTTTTTCTCCGCTCCGCATACCCCAGCGCTCCGATGGTTTCCCCCCTCCTCTCCGAGTAGTACTCGGAGGTCATGAATACCTTTAGGCCGAGCGAGAGTCTCTCCGTTCCCTCAGGTGGCCCCACCCCCACGTAGAGCCCGTAGTCCACCAGCGCCTTCCCCGCCGCCAGCCTCTCCCTTTCCTCCAGCCTCGTCAGCGAGTTGACGGGGGGCCTCGTGTTGGGCATGTCCCCGACTAGGACGAACCCCCCTGCAGCAGCAGCGGAGGTTCCAGAGGTGAAGTCCTCCTTGTAGGAGAGGAGCTCGTCCCTGAGGTGGACGTGCATGTCGATCAGCCCGGGGAGGATCACCAGCCCGGGCCCGCTGAAGTCCAGAGCCTCCCCGTCCCCCTCCCTAGAGATCTCCACTATCCTTCCACCCTCCTCCCTTATGGTTCCCTCCACGAGCCCTGCGGGCGTGAGCAGCCTCCCTCTAACGAGCAAGCTCCTCCCTCCTCCCAGAGGCGTCCCTCTTCGCCTTCCCAAAGTCCGTGCCCTCAATCTCCTCCCCCTCGAAAACGGGCCCGTCCACGCACACCCTGAAGCCGGGATCCAGCACGCAGGAGCCGCAGAGTCCTAGCCCGCACTTCATGTACCTCTCCAGACAGAGCTGTGCCTTAAGCCCCTCCCGCTTGCAGAACTCGAGCACCTTGACCATCATCGCCTCAGGCCCGCAAGTGAGCACCCAGTCGAACTTCCCCCCCTCGAGGAACTCGGTCACCATCCCCCTTCTCCCCTCCGACCCGTCCTCCGTGCAGACGAGAACCTTCCCCAGTCTTCTCGCCTCCTCCACGAAAAGGAGCTCGCCCTTGCTCCTCGCCCCGATGAGGAACCTGAGCTTCTTCCCCCTCAGCCTCCGTGCGGCGAAGATGAGGGGGGCCATCCCGTACCCTCCCCCCACCAGCAGGAAAGAGCGGCCCTCCAGCCTGAAGCCCCTCCCGAACGGCCCTCGGAGGAAGAGCCTTTCCCCCTTCTTCAGCCGGTGCATCTTGCCGCTGGTCTCCCCCTCCCTCGAGACGGAAAGCCTGAGGATCCCGCCTTCCCACCCGGAAGCGCCTATGGGGATTTCCTCCGCCCCGGGGAGCCAGACCATGTAGAACTGCCCAGGCTCCGGGGAGGGGAGGTCGGTGCGCAGGTAGAAGGACCTGACGCGGCGGTTCTCCTCCACCACCCTCTCGATGCGGGCCGGTCTGAAGCCGAACTTCTCGAACATCAGCCCAGCTGTCCCACTATCTCTTCCTGGGAAATGTAAGTCCCGCAGTACTCGCAGGAGAGCAGGACGGGCGAGCGGGAGAGGGTGAGGAAGGTGGGCATGACGGGCTCCCTGGGCTTGTTGGTGATGCAGTTGGGGTTGGTGCACTTTATGAGGTTGGTTATCTGGTCGGGGAGTTGCACCTTGAGCTTCCCCGCCACCCTGTACCTCCTGATGGTGTTGATGGTGGCCTCGGGTGCCACCAGGGCGATCCGGTTGACCTCCTCCGGCTTCAGCTCCTTCCCCTCCACCTTCACTATGTCCTTCTTCCCGAGCCTCTTGGAGGGGACGTGCATTACGACCGCCACCGTGTACCCCTCCTTCCCCGTCAGACCCAGAATTCTGAGAACACTGAGGGCCTGCCCCGCCGGTATGTGGTCTATGACGGTCCCGTCCTTTATCCTTCTTACGATGAGCTCCTCCTCCTTCATCTCGTCCCCCCCAGCAGGAGGGAGAGGAGGGCCATCCTCACGAAAACCCCGTTGGCCGCCTGCTGGAAGTACCGGGCATGCGGGGTCTCGTCCACCTCCAGGTCTATCTCTTCCACGCGGGGCAGGGGGTGGAGAACGATAAGCCTCTCCTTCGCCCCTTCCAGCGAGGAGACGGTCAGGCGATAGCTCCCCTTCACCTTCTCATACTCGGCCGGGTCGGGAAACCTCTCCTTCTGGATCCTGGTGACGTAAAGGACATCCAGCGACCCCACCTCGAGCTTCTCCCTCTCCTCCAGGGCGATCCCCGCCTTCACCAGGCTGTCCCTCACCTCTTTCCTGAGCTTCAGGGATGGGGGAGAGAAGAGGAGGACCCTCTTGGGCTTGAACTTGGAGAGCCCGTAGACCAGCGAGGAGGCGGCCCTTCCGTATCTCAGGTCCCCCAGAAGGCCTATCTCCAGCCCGTCGATCCTGCCGAACTCCTTCCAGATGGTGTACAAGTCTATCATGGCCTGCGTCGGGTGGTGCCTGCTCCCGTCCCCCCCGTTTATCACCGGGACTCTGGCCACCTCCGCCGCCAGCTTGGCCGCCCCCTCCATCGGGTGCCTGATGACGATGAGGTCAGAGTAGCAGTCCAGCATGCGGATGGTGTCGGCGAGATTCTCCCCCTTGGCGATGGAGGTGGCTTCCGTTCCCCCGAAGCCTATCACCGAACCGCCCAGTCTGTGCATGGCAGTTTCAAAGCTCAGCCTCGTCCGAGTGCTTGGCTCAAAGAAGGCGGTGGCAAGTATCTTTCCCTCCAACCTTGGTCTGAGTTCCCCGCGCTCGATCCTAAGGGTGACCTCAAAGAGCTTCTCCAAATCCTCCCTTGAAAAGTCCAAGATGCTCAGGACATCTCTTCCCCTAAACATTTTCATTTACATCCTCCCCCCTATTGATTAGCCTATACCTCAAAAAGCTGCTTTTCCCTTTGGGCGAGGAATCGGTCATGTCGCACTCGTCTTCATCCGCGCCAGAAAGTATAAAGGGAGTAGGCCCCCCAATTTTTCCTCTTCAACCACTCCCGGCGGGACAGTTCAAAATCTTATTTGGAAGGACAACCGCTTCGAGTCGCTTCTGATTCCCCATTTCGCGATTTTTTCACCTTTCGATATCCCACCTCCCCCTCGAGTTGGTGGTTTCGACGCAAAGGGTGCGAAACAACGACTTCTCATGGAGTTTTCGTTAATCCATCTTTGCAGCATGGCAGGAGTCCGAGCCAGAGCAAAGAGGGACCATAAAGGCCCACCAAGCCCCACCATGGAGCAAATGGTTGAAATAGGAGCCCGACAGGTAGAAGCTCAATCACGGTGCTCGCGAAAGAAGTTATACAAATCTTGGGCCTCAGGAACACCGTTTAGGTTTGGATCCATTTTCTTCCACTGGGAACCTCTTTGCTAGGCTCGGTCTCATTCAAATAGGAACACCAAGTTACTGTCTGCGCACCCCTGCCCCGACAGCAGGCATCACTATTGCCTTAGGCTGAACAGGCTGTCTTTTCCTCTTTCTTCTCCTCCGCTGGTTTGGCTTCGGCCTTCTTCTTTTTCTTCTGCATTGATGGTGTCACGCCGGGGGTATAAAAGCATTTTCAGGGGACAAGTTTTACCTACCTACCAAGCGACTAAACGGTTCGGAGGAAAAAAGATCCCGGTGAGAAAGTGCTGACCAACGGACGATTGCAATGTTACCATACTAACATATCAATCACCAGACTCCCGTGTTTTACTCGAGTTATAGAATCAACCGAATTCGGAGCTGCTGTTTACTTAGGTCCTCTAGAGTTTCCTATATACTTCAAAACTGCCTTTAATTTCTCCTCCTCCAGAAGCCCCTCCGCGTTGAGCTCCCGCACTAGCTCGGTGATTTTGAAACAGGCGTGCAGCCTGACTCCCTCCCTCCTAAGGGCCTCCGCCGCTCCCTGTTCCCTGTCTACGAGCACTAGGGCGTCCTTTACCTCCGCTCCCCGCTCTCTTACGGCTGAGGCGGCAAACAGCAGATTCGAGCCCGTGGTGGCCACATCGTCCACCACCAAGATCTTCCCCGCCACCACTCCTTCCACCCTACTTCCCGTCCCATGTGCCTTCTCCTCCCTTCTCACGTAGAGAAAGGGCTTTCGCAGCCTGTAGGCGAGCACCGAGGCGATGGGGATTCCGGCGGTGGCGATGGTGGCGATCCTATCGAACTCCAGTTCATCCTCCTCGATCTTGCGCAGGTAAGCGTCTAGCACCCTTTCCAGGAGCTGGGGGAAGGAAGGAACCTTCCTCAGGTCGATATAGTAGGGGCTGAGGAGGCCCGAGGAGAGCCGGAATTCGCCGAAGAGCAGGCATCCGTGTTTGAGGAGCTCAGCCGCGAGCACGGATTTCCTCCAGGATTCTTTCCGCCTCCCTTCTGGGGTTCTCGGAGGAGAGGATGCTTCTCCCCACGATCTCGAAGTCGGCGCCAGCCGAAAGGGCGGAGCCGGAAGGAGCCCCCTGTGCTCCAACACCCGGAGAGAGAATGAGGGCTTCGGGGTAGGAGGCACGCGCACGCGAGATGAGGGGGGGCTTCTGTGCGGGGAGGATGAAGCCGTCCGCCCCCGCCGACCAGGATCGCGCCATCAGCTCCTCCGTGTGGTGGTTCAGGAACTCCTCCGAGCCCGGGTGGCTCATGGAACAGACCGCAAGCACCCCCCTCTCTCCCTTGATTTTGATCACCTCCTCCAGACCTCCCCTGAATCCCACGAAGGGCTGGACGATGAGGGCGTCGAACCCCGCCCCGAAAATCCTCTCCGCCACCGCCCTGTCCACGTGCCCCACATCGGCGAGCTTGGAGTCGAAGATGAAGAGGAAATCCTCGAGGAGCCTGGGGAGCTCGAGCGCCCGCAGGCCGAGATGGAGGAGCGCCGGGATTCCAATCTTGATCCCGGAGACCACGCCACGCAGGGGGGAGAGGAGCTTGACGGCCTCCTCCAGCTCCACTTTCTTGAAAGGGTCAAAGGCAACCACTATGGGGGAGGTC
>Ga0105158_1000201_pt1 | contig 27192 bp, 28 predicted proteins | sample LHCtaG_FD_81567 | JGI IMG/M metagenome (GOLD analysis project Ga0105158, IMG submission 81567) | Hot spring microbial communities from Little Hot Creek, USA to study Microbial Dark Matter (Phase II) - LHC4sed_matched | ecosystem: Environmental > Aquatic > Thermal springs > Hot (42-90C) >...
AGAAATTTTATATTCTAATGTTTGTTGCTCTCAAATTTATGAAGAATACTTAAAAACTTAATTTATTTTGCTTTTTATAAATAGATTAAAAATAAAATTTAAAAAAATTAATTAATTTATTAATTTTAGATTAGGTGTATTAATTTGGAACTTTTTGAAGCCATCTTCGGTAGAAGAAGCATAAGAGCCTTTAAAAAAGATGATATTCCAGAAGATTATTTATTAAAATTGATTGATGCTGCGCGTTTTGCACCTTCAGCTGGAAACCTTCAACCATGGGAATTTGTTATAGTTAAAAGTTTTGAGAGAAAAAAAGCTCTTGCTAAAGCAGCTTTAAATCAAAGCTTTATTTTTGAAGCTCCAGTTGCAATAGTTGTTTGTGCTAATGAAGCTAGAAGCGCAAGATATTATGGTGAAAGAGGAGCAAAACTTTATTGTATTCAAGATACAGCTGCGGCAATTCAAAATTTACTATTAGCTGCTTATGGATTAGGGCTTGGAGCCTGCTGGGTTGGAGCTTTTAATGAAGCTGAAGTAGCTAAAGTTATTGAAGCTGATAAAGGCATTAGGCCAGTAGCCATAATTCCAATAGGTTTCCCTTTAGAAAAACCTTCTCCTCCATCTAGAAGAAGCATTAAAGAAATAATTCATAAAGAAAAGTTAAATCTTTAAATTTTAGTTTTAAAAACTTGTTTTAGGCGGGAAAATTGCGCTACTTGAAAATGGTTGAATTTTATGAAAAAATAGAAGCCACCACTAAAAGGCTTGAAATAACTGATTTATTAACGGAACTTTTAAAGCAAGCTCCTAGAGAATCGATAGATAAAATTGTTTATTTAACGCAGGGAAAGCTTTATCCAGATTTTATTGGTATTGAATTAGGTTTAGCTGAAAAACTTGCTATTAAAGCTATTTCAGAAGTTTCAGGTAAATCTGAGGAGGAGGTTGAAAAAAAATTTAATGAAATTGGTGATTTAGGTAGGGTTGCTGAAACATTTTTAGAGAAGAAAACCCAATTAACTCTTTTTCAAAGACCATTAACTATAGATGTTGTTTATGATGCTTTCGAGAAAATGGCTAAAGCTTCTGGAGAAGGAGCTATGGATTTAAAAGTTAGACATCTTTGCAGTTTATTAAATGATGCTACACCTAAAGAAGCCAGATATATTATAAGAACTGCTTTAGGTAGATTAAGACTTGGTGTTGCAGATATGACTATTTTGGATGCCTTAGCAATGGCTTTTGGCGGTGGAAAAGCTTCAAGAGAAATTTTAGAAAGAGCCTATAATTTATCTTCAGATTTAGGATTTGTAGCTAAAACAGTAGCTTTTGAAGGTCTTGAAGGCATAAAAAAATTTAAAATATCTATAGGTAGACCTATAAGGCCTATGCTTGCTGAAAGACTTTCAAATCCCAAGGAGATTTTAGAAAAACTTGGTGGAAAAGGCGCTGCTGAATATAAATATGATGGAATTAGATTGCAAGCTCACCTTCTTAACGATAAGGTTTATCTATTTTCTAGACGTTTAGAAAATGTTACAAATCAATTTCCAGATGCATGTAAATATATTAGAGAATGCATAAAAGTTAAGGAGGCTATAGTTGAAGGGGAATGCGTTGGAATAGATCCAAACACAGGTGAAATGCTTCCCTTTCAAGTTATATCTCAACGTAGAGGAAGAAAATATGATATAGAAAAAATGGAGGAGGAAGTACCTGTTAGCGTTTTTCTTTTTGATGTTTTATATGTAAATGGAGAAGATTATACAATTAAACCATTTTTAGAAAGAAGAAGAAAACTTGAGGAAATTGTTGAGGAAACAGAGCGAGGAAAAATTTCAGAATTAATTATTACAAGCGATCCTGAAGAACTTGATAGATATATGGATAAAGCTGTATCAGAAGGATGCGAAGGATTAATGGTTAAATCAATAGCATTGGATTCAATTTATAAAGCTGGAGCTAGAGGTTGGACTTGGATAAAATATAAAAGATCCTATAAAGCTGAATTAGCTGATACATTCGATTTAGTTCCAATTGGAGCTTTTTATGGTAAAGGAAAAAGGGCTGGGAATTATGGAGCTTTATTAATGGCTGTTTATAATAAAGAAAAAGATATTTTTGAAACTATATGCAAGCTTGGAAGCGGCTTCACAGATGAAGATTTAAAAAAGCTTCAGGAGGAAATGAAAAAATGGGTTATTACACATAAACATGCAAGGGTAGATTCGCTTATAGAACCTGATGTTTGGTTTTCTCCAGGAATAGTTCTTGAGGTTGCTTCAGATGAAATAACGCTTTCACCCCTTCATACTTGTGGAAGAGATTTAATAAAGAGGGGAAGCGGATTAGCTTTAAGATTTCCAAGATTTACAGGTAAATGGAGATTTGATAAATCGCCTGAAGATGCTACAACAACAATTGAAGTTATAGAAACCTACAAAAAACAGTTAAAGAAAATTGAATAAATAAAATTTAAATCTCTATTTTAAAAAAGAAATAAAAAGCTCTCATTTGGTTAAAAGAATCTCAATTGTTGAAACAAGGGCTTTTCTACCATCTTGACGCGTAACTTCCTCAGAGTTTAAATCGATTTTCTTAACAGCTAAGCCTTTGGCAAAAACTCTTCTAAGCATTTCAGCTGTATCAACAGCCTTAGAAATAGCTTTTCCTCTAGCCTTTAAAACTATTTCATTTGCTCCATGATTTAACAAATGCAGGCAAGCTACAACATAATTCATTAATGGTTTTTTACCAATAAATACTTGATTTACTTGACTCATTTTATATTCGCCTCCTTTCATTTCATTGTTAACTCATTAATAGCGTTATATTTCATTGAATTTTTTAACTTACTTTTATTTGCATCATTTAAACATTTAAGCTTTTTGTTTAAAACTGCATTAAAAATAAAAAATAGCTGGAAAATATATGCTTTTCGAAAATATGAAGTTTTAAATTTATTTTTCTCGAAAAATTAAAATACTACCTCCTAATATTAATTAATCATTATTTTATTTTTTAAAATTTTTATAGAAAGGAGGAAAATTTTATGAGTGAAGAAAAAACCCTATTTTTAAGACGAGCTACAGGGCTTGTTAGGGCTTGGTCCTTAACCGACGCCTTTATGTATTCTGCTCTCTCCGTTAATATAGTAACCCTAGGAATGTATGCTTTTTCATTTGGCTGTTTTCTTCCGCAATATAATTTGGTTCCAGCAATTTTAATAAGCTGGCTTATAATATTTCTTGAAATTATAGCTTACTGTGGTTTAATCTCTGTTATGCCTAGAGCAGGCGGAGATTATGTTTGGGAATCAAGAGTTTTACATCCCTTAATAGGTTTTGTTTTTGCTTGGAATTGCTGGGTTTCAGTGCTTTGGCTTTGGGGTCCAATATACGGTCAAATGCTTGTTTGGGAATTTATAAGCCCACTCCTAGTACTTTTCGGTAAAATCACAGGCAATCCAAGCTTATATTCAGCAGCCTTATGGTGGACAAGCCCTCTAGGAACTTTCATTGCAACATTAATTACTATCGCCTTTGTCTTTATTTATGTAGGTTTAGGAATGAGAAATTATGCTAGAATACAAAAGATTTGCTTTATTCTCGGTACTATAGGCGTTTTAGCTTTTATAGGAATTATAGCGGCTACACCTCAATCTGCCTTTATTGAAGCTTTCAATAAATGGTGGTCTGAAATCACAGGGCAAACAGTTAATTATCATGATATTTTAGAGAGAACAACACAAATAGGTGATTGGGCCTTAGACTTTAGAGAATATCCATTTTCAGCTACAATAACCTCTTTAAGCCTACCTTTAATACCATTTATTGTATTCTTTAATCTTTATCCACAATGGGGTGCTACCTTATATGGTGAGGTTAGAGGAGCAAGCGATTTTAAAAGGCAAGCTGGTGCCATGGCTTTAGGAAGCACATTCATGAATATTTTAGCTGTTATAATGCTTTTGGCTTTATGGAAATTTATTGGCTACGAGTTTTTCAACGCCTCTAATTATCTATTTTGGTATTATATTTATACTGGCGCCGATTCAACCATGCCTTTATTCCCATATCCTGTGCTTTTAGCAGCATTTGTGCTTGGAAACCCTGCTTTAGGAGCTTTAATAGTTTTCTTAGCTGGGTTATGGTTCTTCGGTTGGTCTGGAACTTTATTCCTATCTTCTACAAGGGTTGTTTTTGCAATGGCTTTTGATAGAGTTCTACCAGAATGGTTTGGAAAAGTAACTACAAGGTTTAGAACACCGATAAATTGTTTACTCTTTATGACTATAATGACTGCTTTTATAGGTTGGCTTTACTGCTTTAATATTGGAGGCTTTACGCGTTTCACGCTTGATGCCGTATTTATGATTGCGGTTGGTTATGCTATAACATGCATTGCCGCAGCTATTGTTCCATGGAGAATGCCAGACGCTTACAGTAGAGCTCCAATTTCAAAATATAAAATTGGTAAAGTTCCAGTAATAACTATAGCTGGAATTTTATTTACTTTATTCCTAATATGGGTAATGTATCTTTGGGCTAAAGATCCTGTTTATGGTGTTAATGATCCAGTTTCAGTAATATATCTTATAGCTAACTATATAGCTGCTGCAATAATTTTCTATGCATTTAAATGGTATAGAAAGAAGCAAGGAATTGAAGTAGATATGCTTTATAAAGAGATTCCAACCGAATAAAAACTTCTTTTTTCTCTTTTTATTTTTATTAAAAATTTAAGGTATTATTTTATATTTCTTCAACTTCCTTATACCATTTTGTTTTAGTTCCTATTTTTGCACGCATTTTCCATCCCATGCTTTTAGGCTTCTTCTCTATCCTATCTAATATAATATCTATCTTATTTTTTACATCTTCAACTTTATTTTGAGTTAAAACTTGAGCATAAGAATCAACAAGCTTTTTGATTTTATTTAAGTTTGTTGTCACTGTATAATAAAATCCCCAATCTTTAGATAAAAGATCCGCTATATACTCAATATTTATCGTTTCCTCTTCATCTTTATCTCCAATTTTATGATCGCTAAGAAGAACAATAACATCTTTAACATCCTTTTCGTTTATTTCAACTATTTGAAGCTTTTCTAAAAGCAGATCAGCTAAAGATATAGTTGGATAATCTATAAGAAGCCTCCTTCTAAAATCAATTTTATGACACATGTCTAATTCATTAAAGAATACATCTACATGAATTCCTAATTCAGGTTTTTCATAAATATGTCTAGCTTCGGCCATAATAGCCATGAATCTCTCTCTAGGTTTATAACCTATTTCTAAGAAAAACTTTTTCACTTTTTCTCTATCAGCAGTAGTCATAAAATCTATATCTGTAAATTGCCTGCTTAAAGCTTCATGAAAAGCTTTAGCTTCATCAGAGCAATGAACATAAATAGCTAAAGCGCCCATTAACCTTAATGGAATCCCTTTGGATTCTCCCAGCTCCGCTATTTTAACAGCTTCATTTATAAGATTTGCTTTGGATAAAGCCAATTTTAATGCTTCCCCCCTTTAAAACGTAAAGTTGAAACAAACAATTTTTTATTACAGTAAAGCTTATTAACTTTTCCATTAATAACCTTTTTTAATTAACTTTCGTGGGAGGGAGAACAATTTAATGACTAGAATATTCTTTGCTACTGATGTTCACGGTTCAGAAAAATGCTGGAAAAAATTTATTAATGCTGGAAAATTTTATAAGGCAGATATTTCAATTTTAGGTGGAGACTTAACTGGTAAAGCTGTAATTCCAATAGTAAATGAAGGAAACAATATTTATAAAGTCAATTTTTTAGAGCAGGAGTTTACATTAAAATCTAAAGAAGAGATTGATGAAATGGTTTATAAAATAGTTAATTCAGGTTATTATCCATATATTGTTTCCCGTGAAGAATTAAAAGAGTTAAGTGTTAACCAAGATAAAGTTAACAAAATCTTTGAACAATTAATGATTGAGCGTTTAGAAAACTGGTTAAAATTTGCTGATGAAAAATTAAGAAATTCAAAAATTAAAGCTTATGTTTGTCCTGGAAACGATGATCCATTTATAATTGACGAATTAATTAAAAAATCTGAAGTTATAGAAAATGCTGAAGGAAAAGTTGTTGAAATTGACTCATATCATGAAATGATAAGTACAGGCTGGACAAATGCTACTCCATGGAAAACCTTTAGAGAATGTAGTGAAGAAGAGCTTAAAAAGAAAATAGAGGAAATGATTCAAAAAGTTAATAATTTAAAAAATTGTATTTTTAATCTTCATGCTCCACCATATGCTTCAGGACTTGATGAAGCTCCTCAATTAGATGAAAATCTTAAACCAATTTATGGAGGTCAAGTTTTAACACCTGTTGGAAGCAAAGCTGTTAAAGAGGCTATAGAAAAATATCAACCTTTACTTGGTTTACATGGGCATATACATGAAGGAAAAGGAATTTCCCGTATTGGAAGAACATTATGTGTTAATCCTGGAAGCTCATATGAAGAAGGAACATTGCTAGGTGCTGTAATTGATTTGGATAAAGGAAAAATTGCTCGATATATGCTTACAACAGGTTAAAAATTAAAGGAGGAAAGCGTTAAAAATGCTCAAATTTTTATCTGATGAAGAAATTTTGGAAATACATAATTCCTCTTTAAAAATGTTAAATAAACTTGGCGTAGTAATAAAGCATGAAAAATTTCTTAAAATGCTTAAAGAGGCTGGAGCTGATGTTAATGAAGAAAAACAATTAGTTAAGCTTCCAGTTTATTTAGTTGAGGAGCTTGTTGATAAAGCTCCAAGCGGTTATATTATGGGTGGACGAAAAAGAGAATATGATTTATATGTTGGAGATGGAAAAGCTTATGTTAGAAGTCAAGGAGGTTGCGATCATATTTTAGATCTAGAAACAGGAGTTATTAGAGAAGCTAACACTAATGATGTTATTAATGCTACAGTTATTCAGGATGCTTTAGAAAACATTCATTGGTGCGCAAGTTTTCTTCATCCAAGTGATGAACCACCAATGACTAGAGATCTTTACCAATTAATGCTAATGATGGAAAACACTGTGAAACATATAGTTGCGCAACCATATACAACTGAATCATTTAAATATCAAGTTGAAATGGCTAAGGCTGTTGTTGGAAATGAAAAGGAATTTATGAAAAGACCTCTTATAAGCGTTTTTATTGGACCAACAAGTCCTTTAGAAATAGATAAGCATAATTGCGAGCTTATAGAAATAGCTGCAAAAAATAGGATTCCAATAATGCCTGTTAGCGCGCCTATAGCTGGTGCAACTGGGCCTGTAACTTTAGCCGGTTTAGCAGCTTTAGCTCATGCTGAAATAATGATGATTACTGTTTTAACCCAATTGATTAATCCAGGGGCTCCAATAGAATATACACCTAGACCTAACACTATGGATATGCGGACAGCTCAAGCTCTTTGGGGTGCTATAGAATATGCTTTAGCTTCAGCTATCGGTGTTCAATTAGCTAGATTTATTAAGCTTCCAGTATGTGTTCAATGTTTAAGCACAGATTCTAAGCTTCCAGATGGTCAAGCATGCATAGAAAAAGCTATGCAAATAACTTTAGCGGCTTTAATGAAGCCTGATACAATGACTGGAGCTGGAGGAATAGATTCTGTTAAAACTGCAAGCTTAGAACAATTGGTAATCGATAATGAAATTATAGGGATAGCTAAAAGAATTGCTAAAGGAGTTGAGGTTAATGAAGAAACAATTGCTTATCATGTTATTGAAAGAGTTAAGCATGGTGGTCATTTTCTAGCCGATAAACATACCGCTAAATATTATCTTGAAGAACATTATATTCCAAAGCTTTTTGATAGAAATCCTAGAGGAGCATGGGAAGCTGCTGGAAAAAAAGATTTAACAACTAGAGCAAAAGAAACCGTAAAGAAAATTCTTAAGGAATATGAACGTAGACCATTAGATGAAGATATAAAAAAAGATTTAAGAAAAATAATGGATGAAGCTAGAAAAAATCTGCTTAAATAAATTTATTTTTTAAAGCAAAATATTACCTATCACTTTCGGATACTTCTCCTTTAACATTTCAAGATGTTTTAAACATTCATTAAATTGAAATCTAGCATAACTATTAAAATCAAAATCTAATTCTGAAACATGATATTGCATAACTGCCCATAAAGCCCACCAAAGTCTAGCTGGAAGCTTATATAAATCAACTCTTCTCTTCTCTTTGGTTTTTTCTTCACCAAAATACAGTTGCTTTATATGATTTTCTTCCTCACTTGTTAAATTATCTAATTCAGTTATAAAATCTGCTATATCAAAACATGGATCATTCATACCTGCATATTCCCAATCAATAATGTAAACTTTTTCATTAACGAAAATAAAGTTTTCAGGTAAAAGATCATTATGGCATGGAACACGCTTTATAGGTTCATCTTTATAAACTTCAGCTTCTATGTTTTTAACTATTTCAAGCATTTCATTTACGGGATAATCACTTAAAATAGCTTTATCATAAGCTTTAAGCAAATTATTATAGCGTTCAATCTCCCTAAAAATATTAAATGTATTGCAAAGTTTAACATTTGAATTATGAATTGTTTTTATAGCTTTAACAGCTTTCTCTCTAACTTTTGGATCTTTAAAATCTTCTTTTTTAGCTACTTTTCCAGAAATAAACTCTATTATCGAGATTTGAGTATCTTCTTTGTATTCATAAAGCTTTGGGGTTATTCCAGTTATTTCCAAAGCTTTTAAATTTTTTATTTCAGCTTCCCTATCTATAAAAAGCTCTGTTTTTTTCCCTGGAATTCTAACTTTATATAGTTTACATTCATCATCCTCCACTAAATAAAGTTCATTAGTTATTCCACCTTTAAGCCTAACGATTTTTACAGGTTTCTCAAGCCATTCCTGCCTTAAACTTTTAATAAAAGCTTCATCAACCAAATTTTTCCCCTCAATCATTCTTATCAAAACAATTTTAAGTTACGTTTAAATTTATCGTTTAATTAACTCTATTTTACTATATAGATATATATGGTGTTTAGCTCTTTTTAAGAACTATTTTATAAAATTATTAATGCCAAAAAGGGATGTAAAAAATAAAAAAAAGTTTATGGCGGAGGATAAGGTGCATAAGCAACCTTTAAAACCCAATATAATAAATCTTTTTCTGTAATTATTCCTTCAAGTTTTCCTCCGCTTACTACTGGAAGACGTCTAATATTGTTTTTTCGCATTATTTGAAGCGCTTCAAAAATTCCTGTATCTGGAGAAACAGTGATTAAAGGTTTACTCATAACATCCTTAACTTTTTTATCTAAAGTGTTTTTATCTTGAATAAGCTTTTTTGCGATGTCTCTTTCAGTTATTATACCTACAGGTTTACCGTTTTCAGTGATAACAACGCTTCCTATACCCTTTTCAGCCATTATTTGAAGCGCTTTTAAAACTTTTTCTGAAGCATCAACTGTTATTACATTTTTACTCATTATTTGGGATACAAAATCTTCACTAGCCAATTTTTTCTTCCTCCATTTTAATTCTTTAATCTATACTATTAAGCAATATAAAAATTTAAATCTTTAGGTTAAGTTTTTATAGGTTGATTAAATCTTAATTCTATAACTTATATCATGAACTTTATTTAAAAAATGATAGTTTAAGGGTTAGGTTAAATGACTCAAAAAGTTTTAAATTGCAAATTGCTTTTTGAAAAACTTAAAAATAAAGATGTAACAGCTAAGGAAATTAATGAATTTAAGCTTAAAATAGCTAAAACCCTTCATCTTAAAAAAGTTTTAAGTAACTCTGAAATTTTATCAATGTTAACTCCTGAAGAGAAAAAATTCCTTTTGAATTTATTTCAATTAAAAAAAGTTAGAAGCATTTCTGGTGTAAACATTGTAGCGGTTATGACCGCTCCATATAAATGCCCTCATGGAAAATGTGCTTATTGTCCCTCAGAACCTGGTGTTCCAGAAAGCTATACTGGGCATGAACCCTCCTCTATGAGGGGGCTTCAATGCGATTTCGATCCTTATCTTCAAGTTTTAAATAGAATAAGGCAATTAAAAGAAATTGGACATTTAGTTAGCAAGGTTGAACTTATAATTCAAGGTGGAACTTTTCCAGCTATGCCTATTTCTTATCAAAAAAATTTTGTAAAAAGTTGTTTAGAAGCAATTATTGGAGAAAAAACTGAATCTTTAGAGGAAGCTAAAAAGAAAGCTGAGGAAAGCATTATTAGAAATGTTGGGTTAACAATTGAAACTAGACCTGATTGGTGCAAGCAAAAGCATATAGATTTAATGCTTGAATTAGGCGCTACTAGAGTTGAAATAGGCGTCCAAACATTATATGATGATGTTTATAAGCTTGTTGAAAGAGGTCATACAGTTCAAGATGTTATTGATGCTTTTAGGGCAGCCAAGGATTCAGGATTAAAAATTGTTGCGCATATGATGCCTGGTTTACCAGGATGCAATTTTGAAAGGGATTTAAAAGCCTTCCAAATTTTATTTAACGATTCAAGCTTTAAGCCAGATATGCTTAAGATTTATCCATGCTTAGTTTTAAAAAACACTAAACTTTATGAATGGTGGAAAGAAGGAAAATACAAACCCTATTCTACTGAGGAAGCTTTAGAATTAATAACTAAAGTTAAGGCTAATATTCCTAAATGGGTTAGAATAATGAGGATTCAAAGAGATATTCCAGCCAATTTAATTATAGATGGGGTTAAAAAAGGTAATTTAAGAGAGTTAGCTCAAGAAAAATTAAGGCAGCAAGGTTTAAAATGTAACTGCATAAGATGCAGAGAAATAGGCCATAAAATGTTAAAAGAAAATATAAAACCTAAACTTGAAAACTTTAAGATTAATATTGAAGAATATGAAGCTTCTGAAGGAATAGAAACATTTATTTCAATTGATGAACCTAGCGTTGATGCGTTAATAGGTTATTTAAGGCTTAGAATTCCATCAGAAAAAGCTGAAAGACCTGAAATATTAAATGGAAAAACCTCTATAGTAAGAGAGCTTAAAGTTTGTGGTCCAGTAGTGCCTTTAGGAGAGCATTTTGAAGAAGCCTATCAACATAAGGGTTTAGGAGCAAAACTGCTTTTTGAAGCTGAAAAAATTTCTTTAGAAAAATTTGATTGCAAAAAAATTCTTGTTTTAAGCGGTTTAGGCGTAAAACCTTATTATAGACGATTAGGTTATCATTCAGATGGACCATATATGGCTAAAATATTAAATTAAGAAGGTTAAGCATTTTGAGTGAATTAACAGGTTATAAAGGGTTAGCTTTAGAAAAACTGAAGGAAGCTAAAGCATCCTTAGGTGATGAAATAAAAATTATCAAGGGAGAAAAAGTTTATAGAGGAATTTTAATTCCAAGGCCTGAATATCAAAACAGTGATTATATAATTTTAAAATTAAAAAGTGGATATAACATAGGCGTTAAAATAGATTCAAATGTTAAAATTGAGGTTTTAGGATTTAAAGTTGAACCTAAATTTGTTAAACCCCCCCCTCCAGAAACAAAAGAGGGTTTACCCCAAATTTCTATAATAAGTACAGGTGGTACAATTGCCAGTAGAGTTGATTATAGAACTGGAGCTGTTGAACCAGCTTTAAATGCTGAAGATATTTATAGCATAGTTCCTGAACTTTCCAATATAGCCAAAATAAATACTGAAATCCTTTATAACGAATTTAGTGAAAATTTTACTCCAAACCATTGGGAAACAATTGCTGAAATTACAGCTAAAAATATTGAGAATGGAGTTGATGGAGTAGTTATATGTCATGGAACAGATACAATGGCTTATACAGCTGCAGCTTTAAGCTTCGCCTTACAAAATCTTCCAGTTCCAGTGATTTTAGTTGGTTCTCAAAGATCCTCAGATAGACCTAGCTCAGATGCTGCAACAAACCTTATAGGAGCTGTAGCGATTTCAGCTAAAGCTTCATTTGCTGAAGTTGCAATAGTAATGCATAAAAACACATCTGATGATAAATTAATTGTTATTAAAGGTGTTAAAGCTAGAAAATGCCATACAAGTGCTAGAAATGCTTTTAAATCTATAAATGCTCAACCTCTTGCAGAATACGATTTAATAAATAACGAAATTAAAATTTTAAATAAAGATTTTAAAGCTAGAGCAAAAGATAAAAAACTAATTTTAAAACCAAAATTTAATAGTAAAGCAGCTTTAATAAAATTTTATCCAGGAATGAACCCTGAAATTATAGATCATTTTGTTGATAAGGGATATTTAGGATTAATTCTTGAAGGAACAGGTTTAGGGCATGTAAGTCGATACTGCTATAACTCCATAAAAAGAGCTGTTAAAGAAGGAGTATTTATTGGAATGACTTCTCAATGCATCTGGGGCAGAGTAAACATGCATGTTTACTATACTGGAAGAGATTTATTAAATTTAGGGGTTACTCCACTTGAAGATATGCTTCCTGAAACAGCCTTAGTTAAATTAATGTGGGTTTTGGCTCAAACCACAAACCTAAATGAAATTAAAAATTTAATGCTAGAAAATATTGCTGGAGAAATCTCAAGCAAAAGATTGTATGAGGGATAAATAATTGAGTTTAAATTATGAAGAAATTGGATTAAAAGTTGGTCTTGAAATTCATTGTCAACTTGATACTGAAAAAAAGCTTTTTTGCAATTGCTTAACAAAACTTTCAGTTAATCCTCCAAGCCTTAAGTTTATTAGACGTTTAAGACCCACTCAAAGTGAACTTGGCCAAATAGATCCGGCAGCTTTATTTGAATTTAAAAAGGGAAAATTAATTATTTATGAAGCTGATTTTGAAACATGCTGTTTAGTTGAAATGGATGAAGAACCTCCCCATGAATTAAATAGAGAAGCTTTAGAAACAGCTTTAACTATAGCGCTTCTTTTAAACGCTGAACCAATTGAAGAAATTCATGTAATGAGAAAGGTTGTAATAGATGGTTCCAATACAACAGGTTTTCAAAGAACCGCAGCTGTTGCCTTAAATGGTTTTATTCAAGTTGAAAATAAGAAAATTCCAATTGAACATGTGAGTTTAGAAGAGGATGCTGCTAGAAAAACTGGGGAATCAGGATTAACAGTTAGCTATAGAATAGATAGATTAGGAATACCACTTGTTGAAGTTGCTACCGCTCCAGTTATAAATAGTCCAATTGAAGCTCAAAATGTAGCTTTAGCTATAGGAAGAATTTTAAAGGCTACAGGAAAAGTTAAAAGAGGAATCGGAACAATAAGGCAAGATCTTAATGTTTCAATTAAGGAAGGCGCCTTAATAGAGATTAAGGGTGTTCAAAAATTAGAATTAATAGGAAAAGTTGTGGAGTATGAAGTGAAACGTCAACTTTCATTGATAGAAATTAAAAATGAATTAAAGAAGAGAGGTTTAACAACAGAATTAATTCAAAATGAAATTTTTGATGTAACCTCAATTTTAAAAGAAACAAAAAGCAGAATAATTAAGGAAGCTCTTGATAAAGGTGGAGTAACTCTAGCTATTAAATTACCTAAATTTGCTGGGTTGCTTAAAAAAGAATTAATTCCTGGAGTAAGGCTTGGAACAGAAATGGCTTATAGAGCTATGTTTGCCGGTAAAGTTAAAGGTTTATTTCATACAGATGAATTACCTGGATATGGAATTTCAAAAGAAGAAGTTGAAAAAATCGCTGAAAAACTTAAGTTAACTAAGGAGGATGCTGCTGTAATCATAGCTGATTTAAAAGAAAATGCTGAAGATGCTTTAAAAGCTGTTATTGAAAGAGCTAAAGAAGCTATTTTAGGTGTTCCAGAAGAAACAAGAGCTGCAAACCCTGATGGAACAACTCATTACATGAGACCTAGACCTGGAGCTGCAAGAATGTATCCTGAAACAGATATTCCACCGATACAAATAACTGAAGAAATGCTTCTTAAAATTAAAAGAAATCTTCCTGCACTTCCTGAAGAAATTATTAACCGTTTAATTAAAATTTATGGAATAAACTTTAAATTAGCTCAACAATTACTGGATTCAGATAAAATTAATTTATTTGAAGAAATTGCTTCTAAAGTTAAAATTCCTCCATCTTTTATTGCTACAGTTTTAACTGAAACCCTAAAAAACCTTGAAAGAGAAGGTTTTGAAATAGAAAAAATAACTGATGAACAAATAAAAGAAACTTTTGATCTTATCGATAAAGGACTTACAGCTAAAGAATCTATAGGGGAAATTTTTAAATGGCTTGCTAAAAATGAAAATGCTAATCCAAAAGATGCCTTAACCAGTTTAAATTTAAAAATGCTTAATGAAAAAGAAATTGAAAAAATTGTTTTAGAAATTATTAATGAAAATTTAGATCTTATAAAGGTTGAGAACGAAGTTGCCTTTAAAAAATTAATGAATTTAGCTATGAGTAAGCTTAGAGGAAAAGCAGATCCGAAGAAAGTTATGGAAATTATTAAAAAAGAGGTGGAGCGGTTTAAGAAGAATTAAATTATTTCTTCATCCTTCATTGGATTATAACCTAATTTTTTAATCCTTTCAAAATCATGTTGAAGAAAAGGCGTTAAAGCTGTTTCTTCTCCAATATAAATTAATGGAAAACCACATATACTGCAGATTCTTTCTTCAATAGTTGCAATCACTTTTGGAGCATAAAAATAGTTTGTTAACACAGCCACTCCTCTAGCATCTGGATGATTTAAAAAATTTATGCAATCAAAGAATAGCCAAAGAGTCCATCTTTCCTCCATAATAGGTTTCCCCCAATTTTCACATATGGTAATTTATACATACAACAATTTAATAGTATATTTTATGCAACATTTAAGCTATTATATCTAATTTTATTTACAAATTTTATTTACATACAATAAAAATCAGCTTTTTTCAGTTTTAACTTTATGTCTTCTTTTTAACTCCTCAAAAATCTTCTTTAAACTTATTTTTTTGCTAGCTAATAAAACTAAAATGTGAAAAATTAAATCTGAAGCTTCAAAAACAACTTCTTTTTCTTCATTCTTTTTTGAGGCTAAAACTAATTCAAAAGCTTCTTCCCCTAGTTTTTGCAGAATCGCATCTTCACCTTTAGCATATAAACTGGCTACATAGGAATCTTCTTTAGGCTCTTCTATTCTTTCTAAAATAACTTCATAAATTTTTTCTAGAAATCTCCCATCAAGTTCTTCTTTTTCTAAAGCAATGAAAGAATTATGAAAACATGATTCTTCGCCGGTATGGCAGCAGGCGCCTATTTGATGAACTTTAAATAAAATAGCGTCGTTATCACAATCTAAAATAACATTTTCTAAAATAGAGTAATGCCCAGACTCCTCGCCTTTAAGCCATATTCTTTTTTTTGTTCTGCTCCAATAATGCATTTTACCAGTTTTTAATGTAAGTTTTAATGCTTCTTCATTCATAAAAGCTTGCATTAAAACCTTGTTTGTAGCTACATCCTGAACCACAACTGGGACTAAACCATTCATTTTTTTAAAGTTAACCTTAAAAATAAAATCTTCTATTTCTTTTTCTGAAAGCTTTAGAACCATTTTTCATCTCCAAGTATTAGCATAATTTCCCTATTTAATTTAATAAATGATATCATTTATAAAAAAAGCTTTTTTGAGCTTTCAGAAATTTTGTATAGAAAAGTTATATGTTTTTATGTAGTACATAACTACAGTAAAAAAAGGGGGTTAAGCGATGGGGCTACAAAAAATATCTATTGCATTAATTGCTAAAAGAAATCTTAAAAAATTTATTGTTGATTCATTAGCTCATACAATTTTTTATGGGATTATAGGCGCCATAATCGCAATAGTTTTAGGAATAGAATTTAAAGTTTATATAGCAATGTCTATTCTTGGCACCGCAGCTCAAATTTTAAGTGGAGGAATTTTTGGAAGATTTTTAGATTTTATTAGGCGTCTAGCTAAAGTTTAGCCTTTAAAAATAAAAATTATATTTTTAAGTTCTAACGGGGACTCCATGCATTTTTAAAAGTTCCTTCACCTTCATTATGGTGTATTCTCCTTCATGAAAAATTGAGGCTGCTAAAGCTGCATCTGCCTTCCCTTTTGTTAAAACCTCTAAAATATGCTCAGGTTTTCCAGCTCCTCCGCTAGCAATCACTGGAATATTAATGTTTTCGCTTATAGTTTTTGTTAAATAAATATCATAACCGCTTTTTGTTCCATCGCAATCCATGCTTGTAAGCAGTATTTCACCTGCTCCAAGCTCTTCAACTTTTTTAGCCCATTCTATAGCATCTATACCTGTTTTAGTTCTTCCCCCTTCTATATAAACCTCCCACCAGCATCTTCCTTGAGGCGTATCCACTATTTTTACCCCAGGCTTATTTAATTCTGTGTAATTTCTTTTAGCATCTATAGCAACAACTATGCATTGACTTCCAAAGATTTCAGCAGCTTTTTTAATTAAATTCGGTTTTTTAACAGCAAAAGTATTTATAGAAACTTTATCTGCTCCTGAGCAAAGAATTCGCCTTATATCCCTTAAACTTTTTATTCCTCCACCAACAGTAAATGGAATAAAAATTTTTTCAGCTGTTCTTTTTACAACATCCAAAATTATGTTTCTACGTTCATATGATGCTGTAACATCCAAAAAAACAAGTTCATCCGCACCTTGTTCATCATAAATTTCAGCTAACTCAACTGGATCCCCCTCCACTCTTAAATTTTTAAATTTAACCCCCTTAACAACTTTTCCTTTTTCAACATCTAAACAAGGAATTATCCTTTTCGTTAGCATTCTTTTGCAGCCTCCATAGCTTCTTTTAAAGTAAATATTTGTTCATAAAGGGCTTTCCCAACTATAACTCCATCAAGTTTAAGTTTAGATAACCTTTTAATATCTTCTAAACTTCCTATGCCTCCTGAAGCTATAAACTCCACTTTTGATAAACGTGGAATTTTAGAAATTTTATTTATTGATGGACCTGCTAAAGTTCCGTCTTTCTCAATTAAGGTTAAAATCAAAGCTCCAATATTAAATTCTTTAATCTTTAATATTAAATCCTTGTATGATAAATTTAATTCTTTTCTCCAACCTTTAACAGCTATTTTTTCTCCTTTAACATCTATAGCTGCTGCTGTTTTCTCAGGTCCAAAAACTTCTGAAAATTTTTTTATCAATTCTGGATTTTCAATTAATGCTGTTCCAAATATAACTCTATTTACACCATACTTTATAAGTTCCTCAGCTTTTTCAAATGAATTAATTCCTCCCCCGACCTGAACCTTAACTTTAGCTTCTTTAGCTTTCTTTAAAATTTGCTTTATGATATTAATGTTTTCTCCAAAGTTTAAAGTGGCATCTAAATCTATTACATGTATCCATTTAGCTCCATCTTTAATAAATCTTTCAAGTGGAATTAATGGATTATCAAAATAAACTTTTTTTGTTTCAGGTTTTCCCATAATTAACCTAACGCATTTACCATCCATCAAATCTATAGCAGGTATAACTATCATAAATAAACTACCTTTTAACTAGGTTAACAAAATTTTCTAGGATTTTTAATCCATTTTTACTGCTTTTTTCAGGATGAAATTGCACCCCATAAATATTATTTTTTGCTATAATTGATGGAAAAGTTATGCCGTAATCTGTTGTTGATAAAACTACTTCAGGTTCTTCTGGTTTAACTACATAAGAATGAACAAAATATAGAAATGATCCATTTTCAACCCCATTTAAAATTTCATTTTCCTTAACTATTTTTATACTATTCCATCCTATATGAGGAAGCTTTACAACTTCAGGTAGTTTAATAACATTTCCTTTAATTAAGTTTAATCCTGGAAAAATTCCCCCTTCAAAGCTTTTTGTAAAAAAAAGTTGAAGACCTAAGCATATTCCTAAAATAGGTTTTCCAGAATCAACTAATTTTTTAATGGTTTCTTCTAAACCTTCAAGTTTCTCTCTTGCTTTTTTAAATGCTCCTACACCAGGCAATATCAATGCATCAGCTTTTTTAATTTCCCCCTCTTTACTAGTGATTTTTACCGTTGCTTTAAGATTTTCTAAAGCTTTAGAAACACTTTTAAGATTTCCTACACCATAATTTAAAATTACTATTTTAGACATGAAATTTTAAAGTGCCTCCTTAACGCTTGGAATTTTTCCTTTTAATTTTTCATCAATTGAAATTGCTTCTTTTAAAGCTAAAGCAAAAGATTTTGCTGCAGCCTCAACTTTATGATGAGCATTAACTCCATAAATAACTTTAATATGCAATGTGGATTTTGAAGCTTGAGCTAAAGAAGAGAAAAAGTGAATTATATCTTCTGTTTTTACATCTTCTATTTTCTCCTGAGAAATGTTAAGGTTTATTTTAGCGTAAGGTCTTCCACTTAAATCAATTACTGTTCTAGCTAAAGCTTCATCCATAGGTATGTATGCATATCCAAAACGTTTAATTCCCTTTTTCTCTCCTAAAGCCTCTAAAATAGCTGAACCAATAGCTATTCCTACATCTTCAATTAAGTGATGCGCTAAATCTCCAGAAGCTTTAATTGTTAAATCAATCATTGAATGTTTAACTATTGTAGTTAAAATATGATTAAAAAATTTAATTCCTGTTTCTACCTCAGATTTTCCTTCACCATCAAGATTTATTATTCCTGAAATTTCCACTTCTTTAGTTTTTCTTTTTATTTTTGCTTCTCTCAATTTTTCTCCTCCTTTATCTTAAAAAATTAAACTTAATTCATTAACGTTTTTTAAGATAATATCTGCATTATTTTGTGAAAAGTTTTTTGAAACAATAATTGATAATGATTTTGTTAAGTATTTTGCTTTTAGTTTTTCAATTAAAATAGCCTCAGCTGCTGTATCGCCTACATACGCTAAAAATTTATTTTCAGCTTTTAACTCCTTAAGAAGATTAAAAAATGGGGTTGGATTTGGCTTTCCTGGATCTCCTAAAAAACTAAACTTGTTTATTTCCTCTCTAAAATATGAAGCATTTAAATTAAAATAGTCTTTAAGTTTAAACTTTTCTAATACATAAATTGCTTGTTTTCTAGGTCTTTCACTATAAATTATAAGTTTACCAAATTTTTCATAAAGTTTTTTTAAGGTTTCAATTGTTATAAGAGGTTTTTCATTTTCTATAAAGCCTTTACCTAAATTGAATAATGCTGATTGATTATAAAATTCTTCATAAAGTTTTCTTCCTAAATAAAATTCTTCAAAAATTTTTTGAATTAAATCTTCTTTATTTACCTTTGTTTGAATAAAATTTTTTAATTTAGGTAAAGAATCAATTAACTCTGGAAAAATTTTTTGTAACGCTTTAAGCTCATCATTTTCTTTTAAAAATTTTAATAAAGGCTCAAATCCCCTTTCTTTATCTTTCTTCACCAAAATTAAATAGGTTATAGTTAATTTTTCAGATTCGAAAATCTTTCTTAATTTCTGGATAATATTTAAAACTTCTTTTAAATTATTTCCTTCTTTAATTACCTTTAAGCAATTTTTACTTTTTAAAGTTAGGACTGAAAGAAAATATAGAATAAAAAGCTTTGTTAATTTCCAGTCATCATTATACATGCCTGTGACTTTAAATTTTTGAATCTCCTTTTGAGTAATTAAATTTAAATAAGATCCCTTAAGTTTTAATAATTGAATAAAATAAAAATTTACTGTTTTTTGAATAGTTTTCCAAAAAGAATTTTTTGTTGAAAACAATACTCCATCAAAATCTAAAATTAGAACTTCTATATTTTGTAATTGAGTTAAAAGTTTGTTAAGGTTTTTCAAAATCATTTTAAGCTTCATTTAAAATTTTTTTTAATCCATAAATGAACCTTATATTCATTTTTCTAGTTCCAACAGTAACTCTTAAACATTTTTCTAAAAGAGGGTCTTTATTCCTATTCTTTACATAAACTCCTAAAAGCTTAAGTTTATCACATATAAATTTTGTTGATAAATTGTTTTTATTAACTTTAAATAGAATAAAATTTGCTTTTGAAGGAAAAGGCGTAACTCCATCTATTTTTTTAAGCTCATTAAATAACCATTCCCTCTCCCTAACAATGGATTTAATTTCTTTTTTAAATAAATTCCAATTTTTTAAGGTTATTTTAATGATTTTCTGAGTTAAAGAATTAACTGAAAATGGTGCTGAAACCTTCATTAAATAATTAACTACTTTTTCATTAGCTGCTGCGAAACCCGCTCTAATAGAAGCTAAACCAAAAGATTTAGAAAAAGACCTTAAAACAACTAAATTTTCATATTTTTCAACTAAATTAATTATAGAATAATCTGCAAAATCTACGTAAGCTTCATCAACAACAACTAAACCATCAAAATTTTTTAAAACTTTTTCAACATCTTTTATATCAAATTGATTTCCAGTGGGGTTGTTAGGTGAACAAATAATAACCATTGATGTTTTTGAATCACATTTATTTAAAATTTCATCTACATTTAATTGAAAATTCGGTTTTAATAAAACCTCTTTTTTTTCTCCACCATAAAGCTTTATGAAAAAAGAATACATAGCAAATGTTGGTTCATTAATTATAACATTACTTCCCTTGGAAATGAAGGTTCTTGAAAGCTTATCTAATAAATCATCTGAACCATTACCTACAAATATTTTTTCCTCTTTTAAACCATAAAATTCAGCTATTGCTTCAGCAGCTTCTTTTCCATATGGTTTTGGATAAAGCCTAAAGTCAACTTCTTTAATTGCTTCTTTAACAATTTTTTTAATTTCCCTATTTGAAACTAGCAAGTTTTCATTTAAATCTAATTTAGCTATAGCTTTTAAATTTTTTATTTCAAGCAAATCTTTAACATCATACGGTTTAACTTCTTCAATTTCAGGTCTAATTAAAAGCTTCATTTTTCTTCACTATTTCATCAACTTTCTCAATAAACTCTTTAATTTTATTAAAGCTTCTATAAGCAATTTTATTACAGATTAACCTAGCTGTAGACTCCAATATAACCTCAATTTCTTTTAAACCATTTTTCCTTAATGTTTCTCCTGTTGTTGAAAGATCCACTATTGCATCTGCTAAACCAAGTTTTGGAGTTAATTCTGCACCTCCCCTAACTGTTAAAATTTCAACAGGTTTTTTTAATGAATCAAAGAATTTTCTTGTTAAATTTGGAAATTCCGTAGCCACTCTGGTATTTGATGGAAGCTCAATAGCTTTATTCCATTCTGCCTCCATGGGCACAGCCAATACAAGTTTGCATTTTCCAAATTTTAAATCTGAAACTTCATATACATCTGCTCCTCTTTCTAAAATTATGTCATGTCCAGTTATTCCTAATGTTGCTGCTCCATATTGAACATAAAGCGGAATATCAAAAGCTCTAGCTAACACAACTTCGAATTCTGGATGTGAAGTTTTCAAAATATATTTTCTTTCTTGCTCTTCGATTTTTAATCCAATTTCCTCAAGAATTTTTAAGGCTGAGGGTTTAAGCCTACCTTTACTGGGCAAAGCTATTCTAAAGCAATTCAAATAATTATGTTTCCTCCTTAACAATATTTTTTAAAGCCTCATCTATGCTTAATCTTTTTTTCTCTCCAGTTTTCACATTTATTACTAAAGCATAATCGTTAATTAAGTCCACTATAGTGTTTGCTTTATAGCTTTCAGCAATCTTTTTTTCTTCTTCTATCGTTTTCGCAGGTTCCCAAACTACTATTATTTTGTTTCTTCTTAATTTTGAAGCGAACTCATTGCTAAGCTTTGAATATGAAGCTTTTAAAATAATTGCTTTTCTATAATTATTAATCTGCGATTGATTTTTAACTATTTTAAGACACTCAGTAACATCTATTGCAAATCCTGTTGCTGGTAGATCCTCACCGAATTTTTTTAATAATTCATCGTATCTTCCCCCTCCAGCAATTGGAAAACCTAAAGTTGGTAAAGAAACTTCAAAGATTACTCCACTATAATACTCTATTCCTCTAGTTAAAGCAAAATCAAAAAATAATTCTTTTAATCCTATGGTTTCTAATTTTTCATTTACTTCAAGAAGATTTACTAAAGCATTTTTTATATTTTGATAATTTTCCGCCTCTTTAAGGATATCTTTTATTTCTGAAACTTTAAAGCATTTAAAAAGTTTTTTTAAAATTAAAGCAAGTTTTAAAGGGCAATTTTTATTTTCTAAAAATCTTTCAAATCTTGAATAATCTTTATAGCCCGTTATTTCAAAAAACTCTTCTTTTTCTTTAGAGTTTAAATTTAATTCTTTTACAACCTCTTTTAAAATGGTTGCGTGACTTACATCTATTCTAAAATTCGTTAAACCTAAAGAGTCTAAAGCTTCTGTTAGAAGCATTAAAACTTCAGCATCAGCTTCAGCATCTTTTCTACCAATTAGTTCAACTCCAGCTTGCCAAAACTCTCTAAATCCACCAGGTTTATCAATTGTTCTTCTAAAGACATTTACTATATAATATACTCTAATTGGTTTATAAGCTAAACGCAACTCACTTGTTAAAATTCTGGCAGTTGGAATAGTTGCTTCAGCTCTTAAAGCAAGAACTTTTCCATCTAAATCTTGAAATTTAAACATGTTATCAATTAATTTTGAGCCTGCTCCAATAGATAAAACATCTGCGAATTCTATGGTTGAAGGAATTACTTCTTTATATCCCCAAAGCTCAAATTTTTCTCTTAATTTTTCCTCTATATATCTATAAATTTTTGCTTCCTCAGGTAAAATATCTTTCATTCCATTTGGTAATTGAGGCGTTATGAACGTTAGGCCCCCTTTCCATTTTTTCTCCCACGGATTTATGATTTTTATCCCACTTTTTACCCACAGATTTATATAAATCTTTCGCTTTATTTTTTCAAAAAGGAAGATTAAAAAATGAGGCTCTCAAAAATTGTTAAGTTGGATTCTAAAGGAAGAATATTGATTCCATCAAGCATAAGAGCGGGATTAGGGCTATCTAAAGGTATGTATTTAATGATTCATGCAGATCTAGATGAGAAAAAAGCACATTTAACTCCATTTGCTGATCCTAAAGCTAAACTTGTAAACTTTAAAATAACAATTTTGGATATACCTGGTGCTTTAGCTAAAGTAGCTTCTATTTTAGCTGAATATGGCATAGACTTACTTTCAAGCGAATCAAGAACTCTTCAAAGAGGAAAACTTGCTGAATGGAATGCCATAGGTGATATATCAAAATGCAAAATTAACTTTAATGAATTAAAAAAGGCTTTAGAAAAGGAATCTTTAATTAAAAATATTCAATTTAAAAAGGTATTTTAAACTTTGAATTCTATTTTATTATTTTCCAGCCACCTCATTAAATCTAAATCATGAATTAAAAACTTTAAATATTCCTCCACATTTTTTACTCCAGAATAAAAATCGCTAATATCCCAATGAATTAAAAAAATGTTTACAGCCTTCATTAAAACAGGTAAAGCTTCAATTTCCCTTTTGTTTAAAGCTTCATTTTCTTTTTTAGCTTCTATAAAAGCTTCTTGATAAGCTTTAAAAAACTCTAAAGCCTTACTAACATCTATGGTATTTTCCCCTTTTTTGCCCCATATTCCACACGTATAATAAATGGCATAAGCAACATCGTAAGCTCTTGCATCCCATTTAACCCAATCAAAATCGTACATGGCAGTAACCTTATTATCTTTAAACTTTAAATTTCCAAGGTGGAAATCGCCAAAAATAACCATTTTAGGAAGATTTGCATAATCAATTGTTTTTAACTCTTTATAAACTTCAACGCATTTATCTTCAAGTTCTTCCTTATTGGCTAAAAACAACTCACAAAACCTTGTTGCATCAGCTTTTCTAGAAAGATTTTCAAACTCCTTTCTTAAATTAAGAATTAATTTATCAAGCGGAACTGTTTTCTTTTTTGCTTTAGGTTTAAAATCTTTAACATATATATGATATTCAGCTAAAGTTTTAGCTGCCTCCCTTAACTCTAAAGGGTTACAGTAAGGATAATACCAAGTATACTTATCTTCACCTTTTGCAAACTCAAACATAGCATAAAACACTAATTTTTTATAAGCATTTTTTCTTTCAAATTTAGCTACATAAGTTTTTCCAGCTTTAGTTTTATAAAGTTGAGGAGTTTTATTAAAACCTGAGTTTATTAAATGCTTTATAAGCTCATGCTCAAACTCCACTTCACTTCTTCGAGCAGTATCCCTATAACGTCTTAAAAAATATTTTCCGCTGGAAGCTTCAATAACATAGCTTATATTGACGTATCCGCCACTTACTCTTTCAACTTTAACAACTTCCCCTAAATCATAATTTTCTTTAATAATATTTTTTATATGGTTTAATTCATTCTCCAAATATGAAACCTCCAAATTCACTTTATCTTCAAAATAAAATCATAAAAATTTAGTAGAAAAGTTTTTAAATCGTAGCTAATCTTTATTTATTAACTATATAAATTATTTATAATTAAATGTATGTTTTGTTTTCGGAGGTGCTATTTTGCCTTCTGATGAAGAAATGATTCAGGAAGCTTTAAAAACTGTTGAAGCAGCTCAAAAAGCGGGGTTAATATTAAGAATTGTCGGGGCTGGAGCTGTAAGAATTCATTGCTCAAACAATTTAACTCTTCATAAAGCTTTTTAAATAAAGAATTAATGTTTGAAATCTTGAAAATTCATGGAATAGAACTTAAATACCCTGAAGAATGGGTTATTCACCCAATAACTAAACTTGAAAGGCTTAGAGGCGAATTAGCTTTTAGTTTAAACATTCAAAAAGCAACGCCTACGCTTATGCTTTCATGGAAACCTTTAGAACAATCTAAAAGGAAATATAATTCAACGGCTGCATTTTACAATGTTAAAGTAACCCTTTATAAACCTGCTCTAATAATGGTTAAACCGAAATTTACAGTTAAAATTGTAAAATTTGCAATGCTTTTTTGCGAAGAATCCGATAGATCGATTATAATTTATTCTGAAACAGAAGAAACTGAAGAAAAAGAAGATTTATTCAAAGAAATTCTTTCATCATTAATATGTCATCAACCAAAAATCTTAAATAAATAAATATATAAGAGAGAATAAAAAGAAAGGATGGAGGAAAAAATTTTGTCTCCTATAAGTTTTATTGAGGTTTTGAATCGAAGCTTAACAGGGCCTGCCGCTTCAGAAAGAGAGTTTGATTATAAAGTTGGCACTAAATTAAGGGAGCTTGTAAAAAAATATGACATTAAATATGATCCTGAAAATCCTATCCCATCTGATGACAGCTTAGCAGACGATGTTTTTAAAGCAGCTGTAGAATTTTATGCTGATGTAGGAGCTTATTGCATGGATACTGAAAGAAGAATAACATTTACAGAAGAGGAAATTAAAGAAGGAATAAAAAATGCCCCTCATGCAACTCTTTTTGGAGAAGGAAATGAAGCTAAAATTTTTTCTACAAGAAAACCTGAAAGCAAAGATCCCCCATGGTGTCATGTAGGCGCTGGAATAAGCGTTTCTAGCGAGGAATTATTAATGAAGTTGGTTGAAGCTTTTGCAAGCATTCCAGAAACAGATTCTATAAGCGTTCCAACATTAATGGAGGTTGATGGAGTTCCAATAAGAACTCCCCCATTGGAAGTTTATGGCTCAATAAGAATGATTGCTTTAGCTCATGAAGCTATGAAAAGAGCTGGCCGCCCAGGTTTACCAATATTAAATCTTGTTTCTACAGCAGCTTCTCAAATAGCTGGAATAGCCGCAACAGCCCCTCAATTCGGCATAAAACCAACTGATGGATGGCTTGTAGACGCCTTCCCAGATTTAAAAATCTATAATGATGTTTTAACAAAAGCTGCTTACCTATTAAATTGGGGTGCAAATATTGGCGCATGCTTTACTCCATTAATAGGTGGTTACTCAGGCGGACCTGAAGGAACAGCTATAATGAGCGTTGCATACTCAATAAATGGAGTAATGGTGTTAAAATCAAGATACCAACTTTACTATGTATCAAATATAATAAATGGTTCTTCAAGCAGTAGAGATGCACTTTGGACTTTATCTGTTAGCGCTCAAGCAATAAGCAGAAACATTAAAGTTCCTATCATTCATTTATCTTATCAAGCTGCTGATTCGGCTACGGAAATGCTATTTTATGAAATGGCTGCAGCTATGCTGGCATGCGTCGCTTCTGGAATATCTGTGGAAAGTAATCATCCATCTAAAGCTGCAATAACCGATCATATTATTCCTATGGAATCTGAATTCTACTGTAAAGTTGCTCATGCTGTTACTGGCATGAAAAGAAGTGAAGCAAATGAACTTGTGAAAACCTTGCTGTCTAAATATGAAAAAGATTTAAGTAATCCACCTAAAGGCAAAAAGTATCAAGAATGCTATGATGTTAAAACAGGCAAGCCAAAGGAAGAATACTTAAAATTCTATAAGAGTATGGTGAAAAAAATTGCTGATTTAGGAATACCAATAGAATAAATTCAATAATTTAATGGGGGAGGTGAAACTTTTGTCCTCTAAAGAAGAAATTTTAACAAAAATCCGTGAAGATTTGTTTAATTATGATGCTGAAAGAATTAAAGTTGATGTTGAAAAAGCCTTGAATATTGGTTTATCAGCTTTAGAAATTATTGATGTTTTATCTGATTGTATGAGGGAAATTGGTGATAAATTTGCTAGGCTTGAATTGTTTTTAACTGATTTAATGATGGCTGGCGATACGATGAAGGTTGCTTTAGAAATTCTTTTACCTAAGATACCTAAGGAAAAAATTTCAACTAAAGGTAAAATTGTTATTGGAACAATTAAAGGCGACATTCATGATATAGGCAAGAATATTGTTAGCGCTATGCTTACAGCTTCAGGATTTGAAGTTTACGATATAGGCAAGGATATTCCACCATCAAAATTTCTTGAGGAAGCAGAAAAAGTTAAAGCTGATGTTATAGGTGCATCAGCATTAATGACAACAACAATGCCAGCCTTAAAAGATTTAATAGAATATATTAAGGCTAAAGGATTAAGAAGCAAATATAAGATAATAGTTGGTGGAGGCCCAGTAACAAAAGAATATGCTGAAGAAATAGGAGCAGATGCCTACGCTGAAAACGCTGTAGAAGCCGTAAAAGTAATAGAAAACCTAATAAAGAAATAA
>Ga0105158_1000202_pt1 | contig 27188 bp, 27 predicted proteins | sample LHCtaG_FD_81567 | JGI IMG/M metagenome (GOLD analysis project Ga0105158, IMG submission 81567) | Hot spring microbial communities from Little Hot Creek, USA to study Microbial Dark Matter (Phase II) - LHC4sed_matched | ecosystem: Environmental > Aquatic > Thermal springs > Hot (42-90C) >...
AAAGTTATACTTTGATACGCCTGAAGAAAGAATAAATTTTCTAATACAGCTTTTTAACGGCCAAAACATTGAAGGTCGTAGGAAGGCGATACTCACGATGTGGCTCAAAGACAACTTTCTCACTCAAGAAGAAATAGAAAAGTTCTACAGCCAAATTAACATTGTAAATAAGTAGAGAATCTCTAATCTTATTACATTGTCATAATTTTAGTTAAAGCTAGAAATGAAAGAAAAGAGGAACTATACATATGTATCATAAAAGAATTTTTTAGAGTTTAAATTTCAAAATACATGTTCATAGTATGGACTCCCGTATTATTTCAATTTTTACATATTCTAAAACAATCAGAAAATCCTTTTACCTACAGTCTATCAGACCATAATTCTTTTCAAGACTATTCTTTAACTTACCTCATAATTCAACACTTAAGATGTGGTTCAATAACACCTATATACCTTTATTTATATAAGGGCCTTCAAAGCTTCTGCCATAAGCCACAGAGTCTCAAGATTGTGGTCATAGGAAACATGATTATTTTCTCTTAAACTTAGTGGCTTCCATTCTCAGCTGTGAAGATCAGTGTAAACTCCAATATCCATTCTAACAACAGGGTTACTAAGAATTAAAATCTATCAGTAAGAAGTACGCATTATATACAAAAATATTGCTATTTTTTTAAAATTGCAAGACATAAGAACAAAAAGTATATAAACAAGCATCACCAATATATATGACTCGAAAAGATATGTCTGAACCTAAAAAAGTGGATAGAAGGAAATTCATTTATGCCGGTCTTGGCGTTGTAGCGTTGATCGCAATAGGTGCGGCAGCATACGTGGCCATGAACCCACCAGTAGTAACAGTAACAACGGCAGTTCCAACAACATCAGTTGTTACAACAACTGTGCCAACAACCACTTCTCCAGCCGCCCCAGAGGAACTGGTCTTTTGGAGGACAACACCCTTAACACCCGCAGGGGAAGAGGCATGGACTACAGTTATAGAAGATTTTAAAAAGGCTAATCCAGATGTTCCGATGAAAATAGAAAGCATTGCTGAATTCCCACTGGCGGACAAGGCTAATTCAATGTTCGCCTTAGGACAGGTTCCCTTTGACTTAGCTTGGACGACAATAACGTTCCAAGCAATTACATGGGGTGTTAGAGGGTACATAGAAGATCTTGGACAATTAGGGTTCTTTGATTGGGTTAATTCAAATTATCCGGGTGACTTTCTTGAAGCTGCAAGAATGAAAACTCCTGGGCCTGGTGGTGCAAAAGGAGACTTTCTCCTGACATCAGGATTTGTTGTAGGCCTAAATCATGTCAGAAGTGACTGGATAAAAGATGTTGGATATAAGCCTGAAGATGCCGCAGGACCCTTCGATAAATTTGAAGGTCTGCTCTACGCACTAAAAGACTATCTAAAGCCAAAGGGTGCAAACCCACTTATCTTCCAAGTGGGCACCTCTTCTCCAGGCGACGGCCAATCCCAAGTTCATAATATGATTTCGATTTTCCAAGGTGACTGGCTTGTACGTACTGACGCCTCTGTTCACATTGAAAAGGATGCTGTAGCCAAAGCTTTTGAGACCGTATATAAGTGGTGGAAGGATGGTATAGTGAACAAGGGCATGGTGACCGCAACAGACTTTGACAACAACCAACTGTTCCAAGCGGAAAAGGGTGCCATGACCCCTAACCCATTAAGTATTTGGAAGTGGATTGTTGCTAACAAGCCTGATTGGGTTAATCCACCAGGTAACAAACTTTTGCTTGAGCCATGGCCACCATTAAGCCCTGTTAACGGGAAACGTTGTGCTGTGGTTTCAAACAGAGCCTTTGTGATTTCAAAGAATATTCCTGAAAAGAAGAAGCAGATGGCTCTAAAGTTCCTGAAATTCTTCTACACTAAAGAAAATTATGAAAAGTGGTGGAACAAGGTTGCTGGAGACTATATGGATGCGCCAGTATACAAGCATATGATAGAGTCACCACCGTACACTACCGACATTTACATGAAGGCTGTAGCTGATCAACTTAAAGTGGCGATACCGGGACCCAATAATATAAGGCCGTCGTTTGGAGCCATAATGACCGACATGATTCCAGGCCAAGCATACCTAAGAGTGCACACTGAAGCTGCAACCCCTACTGAAGCTGCAGAATGGTATATAAGCAAAGTTAATGAATACATAAAGAAGTATGAGGGTGCATAAAGGGTTAGGGAATTGCGGAAGATTAATATAGCGTACTGGTATATTCTTCCCGCCCTCCTCCTATTTATTTTTTTCATCCTAATACCGATAATACTTGAAACATACATTGCGTTATCTGAAACTGTTCCAGGCCAAGTTGGTCTTTTGTCACTAAATTTTGTTGGACTAAAGAACGTTCTCGTACTCTTGAATGATCCAAATTACATAAAATCTTTGGTTAACACCTTCATCTTTTTGGTCGTCAACATTAATGTTAAGATGGCGATAGCGTTACTTGTAGCTTTAGCGTTAAACAGGGGTTTTGTGGGGAAGAGGCTCGTGATGGCTTTGCTGATTATACCATGGGCTATGCCGGAAGTCCCCTACTATCTTGCTTGGAGATTTCTTTATCATACAGATTTCGGTTTCCTAACATACCTTTTTGACACCCTGGTGGGATATTCACCTAACTGGCTTGGCGACAGTAGGATTGCCTTGTATTCTGTAATGACTGCTCACGTGTTTAAGTATGTGCCTTTTTGGACCCTTATATTCTTGGCAGCCTTACAGAGTATCCCTGTCGAAATATATGATGCGACAAAGGTTGATGGCGCTGACTCTTTGAAGACTTTCCGCTACATAACCTTACCCTTGATAAAGAATATTATAATAATAAATTACACCCTTTCATTTGTGTGGATGCTGGGTGAGTTTAATAGTGTCTGGATTTTAACTCAAGGTGGACCTAGCTATGCCTCTCATCTTGTCGCGAGCTATGCTTATGTGAAAACATTTTTACTGCTTGAATGGAACAGTGGTGCCGCAGCCTTTATCATCGTGTTGCCTATTATAATTGTTCTTATAACAGTAGTACTTAGAGGAGGATTATTAAGGTTGGGTGGTAGTGAATGAAGGCAAGAAAACTACTGTTTAACGCCTTGTTATATATTGGAATCATTGTGTTCTTGGTTATCGAACTTTTTCCAGTATATTGGCTAGTTGTTAGCTCTATTAAAAGTTACGATGAACTCTTTAATCCATGGGTCCTTTTCCCTCAAAAAATAGACCTTATACATTTTACAGACCAGCCTGTTGAAGGAATGATGACACCAACATTCTTTTTACAGCTTAGGAACAGCCTTTTTATCGCAATAGTTGTCGGTGTTTTCACAATTGTTGTATCGGTGCTTGCCTCATACGCTTTAGCTAGACTATCTTTCCGCCTCTCTTCCACGTTTGCTCAACTCGTACTCTTCTCATATCTCTTTCCAGGATCATTTCTCATTCTACCCGTCGCTTTCATGATGATGCAATATAACCTATATAATACTTTGTGGAGTGTTATCTTGATTGAGACAACTTTAAGTACACCATTCTCTATCTGGCTTCTGACAGGATACTTTAAATCAATTCCTAAAGAAATAGAAGAATCAGCCTTAATTGACGGCTGCAGTAGGCTAAATGTTATAGTGAGGATTGTTCTGCCCCTTTCTGTACCCGCCTTAATAGCGGTCTTCATGTACGTCTTCCTCCAGTCTTGGAACAACTACCTCTATCCATTAGTATTGTTAGGTGACAGAAGCCTGTGGACGTTACCAATTGGAGTTGCATCACTAATAGGCAGCGATATAGTGCCATGGGGTAAAATGTTCGCTATGGCCATCGTTTACGCTCTCCCAGCAGTTATAATCTTCTTCTTCCTAAACAAGTTCATAGTCAGCGGGCTCACAAAGGGTGCCGTGAAAGCCTAGCCTTCCTTTACCACGCTAAACCCTATATCTATCTAAAACTTTTTCATTTAACTCTATTCCTAACCCTGGCAATTTAGGTACCTGAATAAACCCATTGTTTACTTCTATTTCCTGGTTTAGTAGATCGGTTAATAGCGGATTATATATCGTTGGATATTCTATCATAATCCCATTATATGAGGCTGCGACAATATGTAGGTTTGCAACTTCTGCAACCGCAGATTCCCAGCAATGTGGAACATACTTAATGCTATAGGAATTTGCGATATCAGCTATCCTCTTGCACTCCAATATGCCTCCACATCTGACAGCATCCGGTTGAGCGTAGTCTATCAAATTTCCTGGAAGCAATTCTTTAAAATCTTCTAGCAAATAATACTGTTCACCCATCGCGATAGGAATGTTTATAGATTCGCGAACTTTCTTTAGGCTGGAAGTGTCGAATCTTTTTACAGGATCTTCGAGCCAGAATATATTTAGTTTTTCAATTTCCTTAGAAAACCTTATCGTATCCTCAGCCTTCCAAGCGTAGAGGGCTGTTCCAACATCAACCATCAATTTACATCCATCATCTAGGTTTTCGCGTACAATTTTTACACGTTCCAAATCTTTTAGAATGTTACCATGAACTCTCATTTTATAGCCCTTAAAGCCTAACTTTCGAACATTTTTAACTTCTTTGGCTAATATTTCAGGGTCTTTGTGAAGGCCGGCGCTAGCGTAGGCTTCAACATTCTCTCTTATAACACCTCCTAAAAGCTCGCATACGGGTCTTCCGTACGATTTCCCCTTAATATCCCAAAGAGCTATCTCGATCCCACTTAAGGCCTCAATTAGAGTGTCTCCTAACACACGCCTATTAACAGTCTCATACAAGTTTGCACATATTTTCCAATAAAGTTTCTCTAAATTTAATGGGTTTTCTCCAATTAAATAGTTTTTAGAAATATATTCGATAAAAAATTTTAGGAAAGCTGGATTAGATGGCACAATCTCTGGAGTAGTTTCCTTTAAATTTTCAGGAACTTTTACGTATAGAAGTTCTCCAGCCTCCCCTATGCCCGTTATTCCTTCATCAGTGTGTATTTGAATTATAAGTGAGCCGATACCATTGACTTCACGAACCCCTACTGGATAACTATCTTCTCCTAAAGGTGCAAATAATTGTATCACATCAACATCTTTAATTCTCATATGCTGTTATCTTCTATTCCCTGATTTTTAAACTTTTGTTAGATGGTTAAGTTTTACTGCTTCCAGTAAAACTTTTTTATAAAAAATATAGGCTCCAGCCAATCTGAACTCTAACATCGCTTTTAAAGTGAACAATATTTTCCTAATAGTTTCGTTAATCCCTCTCTTTTAACACAGTTTTTAAAATGGAAGCTTGCCGCCAGCTTATCCAGCTTATTGTAGTCAAAACCTTTAAGTCTTTCCGCGAACAATTTAACAAGATAACGGGAAACGAGTATGTGTAAAGTCCTTCTTACTCTCACCTCATATGAATAGGATGGGTGCCACCTTTCATCCAATATTTCACCCTCAAAATTTATTACCGAATCCTCGTACGCATATCCGCTTTTTTCTAACTCAATTTTTAATTCTTCTATAAAATTGGTCGCCATTTTTTTGATAAAGGTTGAAGCTAGGCTCGGTCCCCATTCATCGGCGCCCAACTTGTATTTTAATTTTAAAAGATCTGAAAATGTTTTCATGTATTCGCTTTCAGGATTAAGGTACACTAGGCCCATTATGCCAACATCTTTGTATGTCCATATAGTCCAGTGTGCATTATATTTTTCGAAGATATTTATTAGGTCCTCGTTAACTTTAAGCCTGTAAATATCGTTTGGGCTGTTCCAGTAAATTGAACCAAATTCGCCTACGTATACAGGTTTTCTCCATTCAAGTATTGACCTTATTCTACGCAGAAACTCTTCTTCAAGAACCTTATTATCGTAATATTCTTTTTTAGTACTCCATATTTCCTCTATTACGCCCGGGTAAGGGGAGTTGACAAAACATGGAAGAGGATAATAGTGAACTTCAATGAGGATATTATCATCTGTTAGCATGTCGAGTTCTGAAGGGTCTCTTCCATACTGGTTTGCCTCTGGAATAATTATGTGATCCCTATCATATTGTCTAATATTTTTTATAATTTTTTCATAGAACTTAATTAAAGCGTTTGGGCTGGGGGCGTCCGGCTCATTTAATAGACCATATCCTGCGATTGAAGGTTCATCTTTGTACCTTTTCACAATATCCTCCCATATCTTGATGGTGTCATCTTGAAACTTTTCTGAATACCAGAGAATGTTTGCTTGATAAATATTATCAGAATGCCATCCTGGATTCTGCCAACCTGGGGCTGCATGCAAATCTATAATAACATAAATTCCATTTTTCTTCGCCAGTTCTATTATATTATCTAGAAAATTGAAGCCGGCCTGTCTATAGGTTTTATATAGTTTATCATTTACGAAGTGTCTATAATTTATTGCCACTCTTATGACATTAACCCCCAAACTTTTTAAAAATCTAAAATCGTCTTCCGTCATAAAATATTCGATTACTTTTTCAAAAAAGAAGGTGGCTTTATCCTCACCGATAGTGGAGGCAACGGCATACCTGAACATGGATTCCGAACCAGAATAGCCGTTAATAAAATGCTCCATGTTAAGATAGCCGCCTAGAGCCACACCTCTAAGTCTGATATGTTCTCCATTTTCAGTTAGAACTTTGCCATCCTTAACAAAAACTCTTTTCATGATATCCTATGGTGATTAAATTGTATAATAAAAACCTTTTAAAAAATTAGGGCAGAGGTTCGTTGAGGAAAAATATTATCTGCTAATAAGATGTAGTTGGATGAGTTTGTCTCTTAATTTGTTGATCTCCACTTCAGTAAGCCCTTTGGAAAAGCCTTCATTTCATTTGATCTTGGAAGTGCTGCTGGACTTTCAACTATAGTCTTTATTATAGTTTTCACAATAGCAATTCTATATTTGAAAATATTGAGGTATGGTTAAATAAAAGGTGAGATAATGAGAGTGTCCTATTTTCTTAAGAAAAATTTCGAAAAAATTATTACATATGTCTTTTTAATCATTATAACATTTTTTGCAATAATTCCTTATTATTATTCTATTTATTTCTTCAATAAAACCAAGTGATGAAGTTTTTATTACGCCACCTACCCTTTGGACTTGGCATCCATCGTTTGAAGCTTATATTAAGGTGATGTCAATGCCTTTATTCCTAGAAAGCCTACTAAATACGATTATCGTCTCACTTTTCAGCAACTACCTTAGCACTGTTACTAGCTATTATTTCGGGCTATGCCTTTTCCAGATTCCAATTTAAGGGTAAGAGAACTACATTTCAGGTAATACTTTTAAGAAACATGTTTCCCGGAATAGCATTTCTGTTTTCATATTACGCGCTTATGAGCTGGCTCGGATGGATTAATACTTACCAAGCTTTAACCTTTACTTATCTTTTATTCACTTTACCCCTTTCAGTATGGCTAATAAGAGGTTTTATAGACTCTATTCCACCTGATTTCGAAGAACAGGCTATGATTGATGGTTGTTCTAGGATTGGAGCAATTTTTAGGATCATTCTCCCTATAATAAAATCTGGGATTGCAAGTGTTTTTATATATGGTTTTGCTACTTGCTGGGTAGAATATGCACAACCATTGACCTTATGGACAACGAAAAAGACACTCCCTGTTATGCTTGCAACATTATTAATGGGTGAGTATCAAATAGATTGGAGAATACTTTTTGCTGCCTGTATATTTATGTCAATTCCTACAATTATTATCTACTACATTTTACAGATGTACATGAAGCAAGCGTTGGCCGGAATTAAAATGTAATCTTTAAATTTTAAATATATTTTTTAAATATATTTAAAATATATTTACCTCATATCATAGTTGGTGAGCATAAGTGAAAATTAGGGATGTTAAGTGTAGTATTATTGCTGGAACGCCTGTCGTTCGGGTCGATTCAGATGAGGGCTTGAGCGGTTTCGCCCAGATCGAGGACGTAAGAGAGTATAGGGCCGAGTATGTGAAGCAGCAGGTGCAGTTTTATAGAAAGTTTATTGTCGGTATGGACCCTACTGATCATAAGCGTGTGATGGCGAAAATTGGTAGGCTAGTAGGCTTTAAGCCTTGGGGGAGTGCCGCAAGCGCTATTGAAATCGCGTTATGGGACCTTTTTGGGAAATTCGCTGGTCTTCCTGTGCATAAGCTTTTAGGTGGAAAGGTCAGAGAGAGGGTTAGAGTATACAACAGCAACACTGGTGAACCCTTAAAGGGTTATTCTCCAGAGGACTACTATTATACTGCAAACAAGAGGAGAAATCATCCCTTTGGTTTCAAAATCTTCAAGTTCGGGATAGGCTTCCATGGAGGCGTTCTTGACAATTTTCCAGAAAGCTATTACGGCGATTCTTTAGGGGGACCGCATCCTTCCAGAGGACATCTTACAGAATCTGGCTTAAAGTATTTGGTTCGATGTGTTGAAGCTTTAAGAAACGGTCTTGGTGAAGATGCTGGTCTAGCACTAGATTGTGGGCCAGGTTTTAGTGTACCAAGTGCAATAAAATTTGGCAAGGCAATAGAAAGGTTTAACGTTCTCTGGATGGAAGACCTAATAACTGGAGACTACTATCCCTACACCGAGGTTGAAGCGTTCAAGATAGTTAGGTTAAAGAGCCCAATACCCGTACACACGGGTGAGCAGATAAACTCAAGATATGGTTTCAAAGAGTTAATTGAAAGGGAGGCTGTAGATGTGGTTGGACCTGATCCGGCGGACTGTGGAGGTCTCTCAGAAATAAAATGGATAGCAGAATATGCAGACTTACATCAAATACTTATAGCACCACATTCTGGACTAAACGGTCCAATAGGCCTAATGGCTTCAGTACACGTTTCCTCAACAATGCCAGCAAACTTTATAGCAATGGAATTCCCCTTTGCACCAAATAATGTATGGTGGAATGGTAGCCTGGTTAAAGGCCTACCAGACCCGCTTGTTAGAGAAGGATATGTAAAAGTTCCAGAAAAACCAGGATTAGGAATAGAATTAGATGAAAACATGGCAAGAAAATATACAAGAGAAGGAGACGAAGACTTTTTCGAAACAGAAGCACCAAAATAAAATGTGACCAATTTTTCTAAATTATATTTTAATTTTTAAAATATTATAGAACAAGAGAATAAAAGAAAAAATAATATTAAAGAATAAAAAATATAATTTAGAAAAATTGGGGTGTAGGAGGTTTATAGAAGCCGTACTTAGGTGTATCCCATTCTGGGGTTGGTTCAAAGTATCATGGATATCTAAGGTGTTCCCTGATTACTTTCTCGTTTAGGTCGACACCTAGGCCAGGTTTATCGGGAACCTTTACGTAGCCATCTTCAATGAGAGGGCTTGGTAATCCAATGACCAGGTCTTTCCACCAAGGTATATCAAGAGCATGATGTTCTAGAGCAATAAAGTCATGTATGGCTGCAGCCACATGAACACTAGCCATGAAACCTATCGGAGAACCAGCAAAGTGTAATGCTGTAGGCATCATACTTTTCTCCTCTGCGTAGTTGGCAATCTTCTTTGTTTCCCGTACACCGCCTGCTGTGAGTAAATCAGGGTGGATTATTCTTACTGCACGTCTGTCTATAAGTTCGCGAAAACCGTTCAGAGAAAATATATCTTCTCCAGTCAAGGTAGGAGTTCTTATGGCTTGAGTGATCTCCCTATTGCCCTCTATGTCTGTCCAAGGTCTCATATCCTCTAGCCATGCCAGACTGAACCTTTCAAGAGCATTGCCTAATCTAATGCAGTCACCTACACTGAGAGGCCCAAAATGGTCGACGGCAAGAGGTATTTCATAACCGACAGCCTCACGAATCGCCTCAACAATAGACACCATGTACGCTATTCCCTTATCAGTAAGTTGATTACCTATTAAACTTCCAGGCACCCTGTTTCTCAAAATGTTGATACCCATATCAAACTTTATGAAAGTCATCCCCATCCTTTTTCTTTCCAAGACTTTCTCAGCATAGCCTTCTGGAGTAGGCTCCTTTGGGGTTGGAGTGTCCGCATAAATACGAATTTTATCCCGATACTTTCCTCCCAAGAGCTGGTACAGAGGTACCCCATAAACCTTACCAATTATATCACACAAAGCTATTTCAATGGCACTAATCCCACCACCTTCGCGGCCGTGACCAGCAAAAGGTTTCATAATACGAAAGAGTTTGTCTACATTCAATGGATTTTGGCCAAGAATTAATCCCTTATACATTAGTGCCGACTCTTTGTGTCCAGCATCCCTTACCTCACCAAGACCATACACTCCTTGATTGGTGTCTATTCGAACGAGAGTGTAATCAAAATTGGATGCTATTACCGCTACTCTAAATCTGTGATTTTAAGCGTAGAAGGATCAAAACTTTGTTCATAATTAACTGAACACTTATTAGTAGAATAAAAACTTTTTTTTAAATTAGGTCAAGGTCTATTAAGTAACAATAAAATCTGCTAACAAGATAAAGTTGGATAAGTCTTTCCCAATAAATTTAGGGAAGCTAAATTCTTATATACGCGTTTGATGCATGAAATTCTGGTATTATTCCTATTTTTGCATCTCTTCCCTGTCTCTCTAGTGCCTGCTTGAGTGCATCTTGTGCAGTTTTTGCTGTAGTCCCAAGCCATTTTATTTCCTCCTTTTTTATATTTTCTGACACTATTATTATTTCATGTTTCCTCGCTAGGTTTGCTAGTATGTAGGCTTTCACTCCGACCTCTAGATACGGCATGTTCCCCCTAATTGTTTCTGAAAGCAGTTCCTGTGGGCTCATTCCTGATTTAAGCATTTCTATAACCTTACTGTAATCCGCAATTTTTCCACTATAATCTATGTGCCCTTGGCCATACTTGTATAAGCCGTTTATGCATTCCGCTACCAGAATAAGTGTTCCGCCTTCTTTTAGAAGCTTCTTGTGTGCTCCTATAAACCCTCCAGTAAGCACATCCCATAGGTTGTCATCTTTAGGTCCGAAAGCCCATATCATGACATCCAATGCTTCATCTATTTTGTTTTCAAACATCCTTCTAACGTTCTCTACACCTCTACGGTGCGCCTTTATCATGTCTCCTGCTACAATGTCAACTAAGTTTCCATTATCATCCAGGATTACGTTAATGATCATGTCTAATCCAACTTTAGAAGCAACCTCTTCAGCGTCTTTTCTTAAGAGGTTACCTTCAATGTTTCCTATTCTCACCTCATCTGACGCTGCAAGAAAATGGTTCCTTCCTATAGCCTCCCAAGATGATACTCCAGGCATGATAATTTTTCCTCCCCCTCCAAAGCCGGCCCAGCTGTGAGGCTTTATGCCGCCTACACCAATTTTGACATCAGCCTCCAAGACCTTCCTATTCACCCAGACAGGAGTGCCCGAAGAGGAAAATCCAGTGAGTTCAAGCTCCTTCTTATTCAAGCAATTATGCACGTGAACACAAATGTTGTTTGGTATATTCTCGCCAACCTTAACTTTCACCTGTTCTAAGTAAGGAGTGTGCGCGCCAGTTGCAATAACAATATTCACTTTTTCCTTTTGAACACCATACTGGAACAATCTTTTCAAAATTATTGGTAGTATCTTGCTCGTTGGTGTAGGTCGAGTTATATCATCAATAATTATCGCAACCTTTGATCTCGGGGAAACTATCCTCTCCAATCTTTCTGAGCCTATAGGATTATCTAGTGCATTAGAAACAGCAAAATTAAAGTCTGCTACAACTGGAAGGTTACGAGCCTGGGCTACGGCAACAATATTATTTGAGGGTACCTCAATATTCTGAAAACCACTACTGTATCTCAGTCTTATTTCCTTAAATGACATGATCATTTAAGGGTTAAATTTTGTTATTTAAAGTTATATGCCATCAATTGTTTAAACATTTATATAAAAGTATATTTTTTTATAAAAATGATAGAATATGGAGGAGAGACTGTTTTCTATCTTGGAAAAGGTTTCTTCAGCATCAATTTACAGCGCTCTATGGGATCTCGGATATAAAAATTGTTGGATTGAAGGTGTTGTACCTGTGACGTTGACGGGTGTACATATCGCTGGGAAGGCTGTGACCGTAAAATATTTGCCGTTTAAGAAGGCTGTTGATGAAGGGTATTCGAGACAAAAATATTTCGCTCTAACTGAAGTGCTTAAAGAGGGCGATGTAATAGTTATGGGTGCATGTAATACTAAATCTGGTGTGATAGGAGATTGTATCGCTTCAGGATTTAAAATGAAGGGGGCATCGGCTGTTGTAATAGATGGCGGTGTTAGGGATGTTCCATTGATCAAGAAAGTCGGTTTACCTGTGTTCGCAAAATATGTTACACCAGCGCACATCGGCGAAAAGGTAATACCATTTGAAATAAACACTACAATAGAATGTGGAGGTGTCCAAGTGAATCCAGGAGACATAATAGTTGCAGATGATGACGGTGTGATGGTGGTGCCGAAGGAAGTGGCAAAGGAGGCTATAGAGCTCGGATGGAAACATGAAAGATTAGATGAGGAGTCAAGAAAGAGGATACTAAAGGGAGTGCCGTTAGGAGAAGCATACCCTCCAAGAGAAGAGTGGTTAAAAGAATAACATGGTTGGTGGTCCAAAAGATGGTTTTAGACGAAGCCCTTATCGATAGGCTTGCTGAAGAAATTTTAAACGCTGAGTCTTCTAGAACCTTCCTGCCTCCAATCTCCAAAAGATATCCCAGCTTCACCGTTGAAGACGCCTACAAGATTCAAATGAAGCTTATGGAGAAGAGGATAAGATTAGGTGAAAAGGTTGTGGGATGGAAGGCTGGCCTAACATCCAAGGTGGCCCAACAACATTATGGTGTAAACGAACCCGACTTCGGCTTCATAACAGATAAGATGATCGTCCAAGAGGGGGAGCAGATAGACCTTTCAGAGCTTGGGAATCCAAGCTTCGAGGGAGCTGAAATAGCCTTCCTCCTAAAAGATGATCTTAGGGGACCGGGTGTAAATGTAGCGGAAGTCCTGAAAGCCACGGAAGGTGTTTTACCATGCATAGAAATAATAAGTGGGTGGATGGAGAAGACTGAAAAGTTCAACATAAAAGACAGCATAGCACACAACGGTAATGCAGGACGATTTGTGCTAGGCGGAAAAATCACCCCACTACAAGACATCGACCTAAGATTGGTTGGTGTGGTACTAGAACTAAACGGCGAAATTGTCGCTACAGCAGCGGGTGCAGCAGCACTAGGCAACCCAGCGCACGTGGTAGCATGGCTGGCGAACAAGCTTGCGACATTTAACGCAAAACTTTGTGCGGGACAGATAGTGGCGACGGGAACACTAATAGGAGGAATAGAGCCAAAACCAGGAGATGTGTTCAAAGTAACATTCGACAGGCTAGGCACAGTAGTAGCAAAAATGAAAAAGTAAGAAAGTTTTACAAAATTTTTTAAACTTAGTATGTGTTAGCCTTGTTTCAAGGAGATCTACTTGAATCCAATACCATAATTGATGTCTGTTTTGCTCGCAACTAAGGTATGGTGAATTTCCGTATTCACGTCATAAAGTTGTTTAACGTAACCGATGAAAAAGATTATTGCTTAACAGTCTTGTTTTAAGGCCTGTTTTCCGTAAACGGCTTCCATTAGTCCCTTTATATAGCCGATAGCGTAGATCCTTCCAAGCATTGTGTATCCAGGTGTTCCACCCGTATATCTTTCATCTCCTTCCATGGTTGGCACATGATCTGGCCTCAGTGGGTCATCAAAGTCTATTTCTTTGTAGGCTTTCATTGCCTCAAGCATGTCTGTCTGGCCATCATCATGAAAGGTTTCCTCAAACTTGTAAGCATTTCCTCTGATATCTCTAAAATGCACAAAGAATATTTTCTCACGTTTTCCAAAGTACCGAATGGTTTCGGGAATATTGACACCCATTTCAGCAAAGCAACCTTGACAGAAGGTGAGACCATTATAATCACTGTCAACAGTTTCTATTACTCGCCTAAATGCTTCCACACTTCTAAACGGTCTTGCTATTCCTCTCAGAGAAGGAATGGGAGGATCATCTGGATGAAGAGCCAACTTAACCTTTGCCTCTTCAGCAACGGGGATAACCTTTTTTATAAAATATTCCCAGTTATCCCATATCCTTTCCTCACTAATAGTTCCATATTCTGTTAATGGTGCATCCTTCATGAGCTCGTAATCGAATGCCGTTACTAGGGCACCGCCTCTTGTAGGTTTAGCTAAGGACGTTCTTGTCCATGGAAGAAGACTAAAGTCATAGCACAGAATGTGAATACCCGCAGCACCCATATTTCTAATCGATTTACAGAAGTTTTCAATTTGCTTATCCCTATCCTGGCTTCCAAGTTTAATCTTATCCATGGGTGGACGTGCCTCTATAACCTTAAGCTTTAATCCTCGATCTTCCACAAGCTTTCTGCAATGAAGAAGAGGGAGAAATTCCCATATTTCTGGAACTGGTCCATTTGGGGAAGTAATAGGAGGACCACCAACAATTCCACTTACTCCAAGCTGCTTTAAACAAGGCACATATTACGACAACACAAAAGTCGAGGAACTGAAGAAAGGGTACGGGAAGATCATCTTCTTCCCAAATCAGATTCCTGGGGCTGGGAAGTAGGCGGATCTTAAATATAGTGAGAACGGTTGTTTTCCAAGAAGAAAAGATAAAATGTACTGAAAGAAGTTTTAGCTAAATAATGAGACTTAAACAAAAAGTAAGATAAAAAATTTAGTGTTGGGTTATTCGAAATATTTTTCTCCTTCCACAAGATGTTTTCTAACATTTGCTTCATCAAGTTCTATACCTAGTCCAGGCTTCTCGGGCACTCTAACATATCCTTCTTGAATTAGAGGATCCTCCAAGCCCTTCACCAGATCTCTCCACCATGGAACATCAACCATATGATGTTCGAACGCGATAAAGTTTTTAGGCATCGATGCTGCAGCGTGAACGTTCGCCATAAAGGCTATTGGTAGGCCGAAGTTATGTGGTGCAATAAGTACTCCATGAAGGTCCGCAAATTCAGCAATCCACTTAAGCTCAGCTATACCTCCAACATCGCAAACATCTGGAGCAACAATATCAACCGCATTCTCTTCTATAAGATCCTTGAAACCATATCTTAAGAATATTTGTTCTCCTGTGAGAATAGGTGTAGAGGTGCTTGAGGAGAGGATCTTGTAGAGTTGGACTTCAGTGTAGGGTGTATAGTCTCCTGAAAGAAGGTCTTCAGCCCAAAGGACATTAAATGGCTCAAGCGCCCTGGCCAAACTTATTGCCGAGGGAAGAGACTGGCCTGGGCCACAGTCCAGCGCTAAACTAACCTCATCTCCTAGTACCTCTTTCAAAGCCTTAACAATAGCTATCTCAGACTTAAGTCCCCGCTCAGTCACGTGTCCTTTGGTTGGATACGACTCGTCTGCCTCAAACGATCCGCCTGGAACACTTAGAAGCTGTCTTCCATGAAATCCTATATCAAACTTCAATATTTTAAACTTTTCAGGCAAAGCCTTCCTTATTCTAGCCTTCTCAACGTAAGCTTCTGGAGAATATCTTGACATAGGATCTTTTGGATCAAGTTGCACACCAGAACCGCAATCACAGTATACCCTAACCCTATCGCGAACCTTACCACCCAAAAGCCTGTAAACGGGCAACCCTGTAGCCTTTCCAGCAACATCCCAGAGCGCCATTTCTATAGCGCTAACAGCAGAACCCCAAGGCTTAAACCCTCCGCGATGTTGGATTTTTAATAAAATTTTTTGGACGTCGAGAGGATTCATTCCAATAATATAGTTTTTCAAATGTAGTACATGTTCCTTAGGGCAATGTGCTTCGCCATAGCCACAAACGTTCTCGTCTGTGTCAACACGGACAATATTGATGTTCCAGCTAAGTGCTGGAAAACTTATCGTAGCAACTTTAACATCCTTTATTTTCATCCACAACCTATCTCCATTAGAATTTTTTTATAAACTTTTCTGGTAACATGCCAATTATCGCAACAGTATTGCTTTTTCTTTAGACTGTATGAAGGTATTAAGGTCTGTTCATGTTGGCTGTGCTTCAATGTCTCCTCTTACTGTCGTCGCAAGGGCTCCTGCAACATTGCCGTATTCTAGGGCCTTCTCTATTGGCATACCTAAAACAAACAGACCCTGCAGAAACAAAGTACACATCATATACAGACAATAAATTTATGCGATGTCACATAAATTTACCCAGAGACACAAAATACAGAATTAATAAGACTATTTTTATTTTCAGCCGCTTAACAGCTCCCTTTACCCTATTATAATGATCCATTTTGAATTTTCTTCTAAAATATTTACCTTAACATTTATCATTTTCATGCACCTTTTTATTTTCTAAATTTTCTAATTTCTATTTTGCCATTATGTTTTGAAATCTTTTCTTTTAATATAAATAAATAGAAAGAAAGCATATAAGAGAAAATGTCTACGGTGTAGTATAGATGTTTACTCGGCCATAATTACTTAAATTATTGAAAAATTATTCGTTGAGATGATGTAAGAGTGCCCTTATGTAGCCGACAGTGTAAGCTAGTCCAACCCTGTTTGTTTCATAGTTGTTGTCGCCTAAGAATAATGGTAAATGGTCAGAGTTGACCGCCCCATCGTATCCTACTTCTTTCAATGTTTTGAAGACTTTTAACATATCCATGTCACCATCATCTATTGCGACCTCTTCATAACCCTTTGTTGTCATGATTGTCCATATAACATTTCGTAAATGTACAAAGAAATTTTTTCTTCCAACATCCTTATTTGTTGGAAAACGTCTATGTCGCTCTCATATCCTGTGCCAGCTAATCCAAGCAAGTATAAGAGGTTCAAATGGTGGTATGCTTTTCAACTATAGAGTGCTTTTGCAGCGTACTAGATTTCCGCTTTTGGATATAAGCCTAAAATTTTTATGAAAAGATTTTTTCTCTCAGTTTTTCTATCGCTTACCTGCACCTTTCTTCATTCATGAAAACGCCGAAGTTTAAGTTGTATAGGTTAGCTTGATACCCAATAGGTAGTAATTGTTTTATAGTTGGCAAGTAAGATCTTCAATGTTGGTGGTCTAAGCTGGTTAGAATGAGGTTTGCTGTTATGCTACCGTTCGGGGACATATATGAAACAAAAAATCTAATTCTTGTTAAGCAATTGGGCTGCACTGACGTTATAGGTCACGGCCCACCTACACCGAAGGATTCACAGGTTTGGGAATACGGTGACCTACTACAGATAAAAAGGCATGTAGAAAGTTATGGTCTAAAACTTGATGTTCTTGAAGACGGTCCGCCGATAGAGAAGATCGTGTACAAGCTTCCAGGTTGGGAGCAGCAGCTTGAAGACTTCTGCAAATCACTAGAAAATATTGGAAAGGCTGGAATAAAGGTGATAAAGCTTCAGCATATGCCACCAGTACCAAACATGATATGGAGAACAGAAGTTGATAAGCCTACAAGAGGAGGCGCGACCTCAACAGCCTTCGACTACGAGCTTGTAAAAGACATATCCCCAACAACAAGATTCGGCCAATACAAGGAGGAAGACATATGGAGAAACATAGAGCATTTCCTAAAAAACGTCATACCAACGGCAGAAGACTCGAACGTTGTAATAACATTTCATCCAGACGACCCTCCAATATCGCCAATACAAGGATTTCCAAGAATATTGAGGAGTGTTGAAGCCTTCGACAAGCTTTTCGAGCTTGTTCAAAGCAAAAACCTTGGAATGTGCTTCTGCCAAGGCTGCTTCGCGGAAATGGGTGAGGACGTGCCAAAGGCGATAAGATACTTTGGAAGAAAGGGGAAAATATTCTTCGCACACTTTAGAAACGTTAAAGGGACAGTATACGAGAAAGGAGGCTTCCAAGAAATATTTCACGACGACCCCTCTGGAAACGTAGATATGTTTGAGGCGATGAAAGCGTACTATGATGTGAGCTTTGAGGGGCCGATGAGGCCTGATCATGCGCCTAAAACAATAGCTGACGACGTTTATGGAGGAAAACCAGGATACTATATGATAGGAAAAATACTCGCACTAGGATACATGAAGGGCTTGGCTGAAAGCATAGAGAAAATCGCATACTAGACTTTCATCCCAAAATTTAATGTAAAATTATTTTGAGGAAAATTTTGCAAACATTAAGTAGAGGTGTTTATTTGAGAAAACTTTACTACTAACAGCCACGCTCCAATATTTGTAACTTGAGGGTGGAAAATAATTATAGAAAACCTTTTATAACATTGTTATAGAAAGGGTTTTGGGTGACATGGTTGTCACTGCTAACAATGGAACTAAATGAAGAAGAGTTTGAAAGGTACTCTCGTCAAATAATTTTAAAGGATATTGGTTACAGTGGCCAGATAAAACTAAAAAATTCTAAAGTGTGTGTTGTCGGTTTAGGCGGTCTTGGTTCAGCTATAGCCTTACAGCTTACAGCCATGGGCTTCGGGTACATTAGACTTGTTGACAGAGATGTTGTTGAAAGGTCAAATCTACATAGGCAGTACCTTTATGACGTAGAATCTATAGGTCTTCCGAAGGTTGAAGTAGCCTATGAAAAGTTGAGAAGATTAAATCCTAATGTGGAACTTGAGCCTTTACCTATTTCAGTAAATGAGCTTACGGCCGAAGAAGCTGTAAAAGGTGTCGATTTCGTATTGGACGGCTTCGACAGGATCGCTCCAAGATACGCGATAAACAGGGCCTGCACTAAACTTGGTGTTCCATACGTATTTGGTGCTGCTCTAGAAACATACGGAAACGTTTCCACAATAATACCTGGAAAGACACCGTGTCTAGAATGCATCTTTCCCGGGTTAGATGATAGAAGACTGCCAACTTGTTCCACGGTAGGCGTTCACCCATCAATTCTCTCGATAATAGCGAGCATACAGGTTTCTGAAGCTGTTGGCTTGGCCTTGGGTAGCCCTAAGCTTGCAGGCAAGCTTCTCTACATCGACCTAGCGGACTTTGCAGTTGTTGACGTGAAAGTTCCTAAAATAGAAAACTGTCCTGTATGCGGGGTTAAGTTGGAAGAAAAAAGATTAGAAGCAGGTCTTATGGTTGAAGAAGTGTGTGGTAGAATGGGCCTACCCACATACATTGTCACCCCTCCATCCACTATGAAACTTGAAATCAATAATGTTAGGAGAACGTTAGAAGAGTTTGGTGCAAGAATTTTGGCTCAAGGCAGGCTCGGAATCACATTTAGCTTGGAAGGCTTTAATGTTAGTGTTCTCAAAAGTGGTGTGATGGTTTTAGTCGGTGCAAGAAGCTCGTCCGAAGCAAAAGAATGGTATGAAAAGTTTTCAAAATCGCTTAAAATGTAGCATTATTGCCTCGAAGTGTGCTGTCGGTCGTCAACCATATCTTTCTTAGTAGTGAGTCCATATGTTCGAAGTTATAGTTGTGCACTATGGGGAAATAGGGTTAAAGGGTAAAAATAGAACTTTCTTTGAAAAAGTTCTTGAAAAAAACCTTGAATTAGCTCTAACAGGTTTTGATACCACAGTTTATAGAAGGTACGGTCGCATCATATGTAGGCCCAGAATAAAAAATATTGAGGAAACTGTAAGGGTCCTAGAAGCAACACCTGGAATAGAATATTTTGCTTTCGCAATATCTTCTAAACCTTCGATTGAAGAGTTGAAGAAGAAGGCTGTTGATGTGTTGAAGGAAAAAAGTTTTTCAACATTTAAGATTGAAACGAGAAGGTCAAATAAAGGTTTTCCATTAACTTCCCTTCAAGTTAATAAAGAGTTAGGTGCACACATATCTAAAGCATTAAACAAGAAGGTTTCAATGAAACCGGATATAACATTGTATGTTGAGATATGTGAAAGGGAAGCCTTACTTTACACTAGAAAATTTGATGGAGTTGGAGGACTGCCTGTAGGTTCATCAGGGAAGGTTGTATCACTACTATCTGGAGGCATAGACAGTCCGGTAGCATCCTTTATGATGGCTAAAAGGGGATGCGAGGTTGTTTTCACCCACTTTTATAACAGAATCATAAATCCTGAACAGGCTCTTTCAAAGATAGAGAAGATAGTTGTAACCCTAACAAGGTTTCAGCCTAGGTCGAAACTTTACATAATACCATTTGAAAAGCTTCAGCTTGAGATAATAAGAAATGTTCCTTCAAAGTATAGGATGATAGTGTATAGGAGGTGTATGATTAAAATAGCGAACGCTGTAGCAGAAAGGGAGGGTGCAAATGCGATCGTAACCGGAGACAATCTTGGACAGGTGGCGTCTCAAACAATAGAAAACTTGAACACAATATATAAGGTGTCAAAGCTTCCAATATTCTCGCCACTTATAGGATTAAATAAGATGGAGATTATTGAGCTGGCGAAGAGGATTGGAACATACGAATATTCAATATTACCATATCAAGATTGTTGCTCCTTTATGATATCACCACATCCTGCAACACGTTCGGATCCTAGGGTGATAGAATTTTTGGAAGCAAATTTGCCATTAGATGCAAGAGAATATGTTAAGATGGCAAAGGTTCTGGAATTTAAACAGCCAACTGTATTTAAGCAACATTGAAATGAGTTTTAACAGCAGCATCCATGGTGTGGGTGTGCTTTTGTAACATAGTTTGAAGGTTTTTGTTTGAATGCCTTTAAACACTGTTCTGAGCAGAAGTAGTATGTGTTTCCTTCGTACTCTAGCCTAAATTTTGCACTTTTCGGGTCAACTTCCATGCCGCAGACAAGGTCTCTAACCATCTTCTGTCACCATATATCCTAGTTAACAATGTTATAAAAGTTTTTCTTTTCAGCAACATTAAAATATAACATTGTTAAAGTAAGTTGGTGTGGAAAGTTGAAAAGCAAAACATTATTGCTTGAAGGACCATTGTGTAAACCATGTGTTGAAAGACTTGTGAAGTATGTGAAGTCTGTAAATGGTGTTATAGATGCAAGAGTTAACATTGTGGCAGGACTGATGATAATTTACTTTCAAGATGAAGTAAATGTTTTAGCTTTGAAGGCTGCTGTGGAAGAAGCCGGCTTTAACTTTATCGGTTTAAGGGAGTGAATATGGTATGGCAAGAGACCTAGTTTGTGGAATGTATGTTGACGAAAATACAACACCCTTTAAGGTGGAGAGAAACGGTATAATCTACTACTTCTGTAGTCAAGCTTGCTTGGACACTTTCCTTAAACCTGAAAGGGAACTGAGGCATCTTAAGATTATGACAATCTTCTCCCTATCTATTGGAGCTCTAGTAGCCTTCTTCGAATACGTGTATCCAATAAACTTTATTTTTCCAAACTATCTATGGCTCCTTATTTTAGCAACACCTGTACAGTTTATTGCAGGATGGCGGTTTTACATGGGGACAAGAGATGCGGTGAAAGCAAGGCAGGCCAACATGGATAGCCTTATAGCTATCGGAACGACAGCCGCATGGTCATATAGCACAGTATACACCTTCCAAAGTTTGGGCTGGATTCCACAGCTTCTTCCAAAGGTTTCTGGGGGAGGGCCTGAAGTGTACTTTACAGAGGGTGGCTTGATAATAGGGTTCATACTGTTGGGTAAAACAATGGAGCATGTTGTTAAAGGAAGAGCGTCTCAAGCCATAAGAAAGCTTCTCGAACTTCAACCTAAAATGGCGAGAATCGTTGAAGACGGTTTGGAGAAGGAGGTTCCAGTTGAGGAAGTGAAGGCTGGCGACATCATTATTGTCCGACCAGGTGAAAGAATACCAGTTGATGGTATAGTGGTTGATGGATATTCTTCAGTAGACCAGTCTGCTGTCACGGGAGAAAGTATTCCAGTGGAAAAGAATGTTGGAGATGAAGTTATAAGTGCTTCAATAAGCATGACTGGTATTCTAAAAGTTAAGGCTACAAAAGTGGGTTCCGACACCACTTTAGCACAGATAGTTAAAATGGTTGAAGAGGCAATAGTTTCCAAGGCACCTATTCAAAGGCTTGCTGACGTCATATCATCATATTTTGTTCCAGCCGTGATAGCTGTTGCAGTAGCATCCTTTCTCTTCTGGTACTTTTTAGCCGGTCTACCTCTGGGCCTTTCTCTGACAATAATGATCTCAGTTCTTGTAATCGCATGCCCCTGTGCTTTAGGTATAGCAACTCCTTCAGCAATAATGATAGGTGCAAGCAAGGGTGCACAGAATGGCATTCTCATCAAAAGTGGAGAATATCTTGAAAAAGCCTATAAGATAAACGTGGTAGTGTTCGACAAAACTGGCACACTAACAAAAGGGCAGCCTTCTGTAACCGATATTATAGCTTTAAACGGGTTAAATAAAGTGGAAGTGTTAAAGTTTGCTGCTGTAGCGGAAAAGGCTTCAGAGCATCCACTGGGTGAAGCAATTTTGGAGGCTGCAAAGGAGAACGGAGTGGAGGCACCCTATCCTGAAATGTTTGAGGCACTGCCGGGGCATGGGATAAAGGTTTCATATAGTGGGCAGGAAATTTTGCTTGGGAACAGAAAGCTTATGTCAAAGTATGGGATTGAAGTTGAATCCTTTGAACACGTTTTAAAAAGTTTAGAGGATGAGGGGAAAACTGTCATGATATTGGCGGTGAACGGCAAAGTTTCAGGAATAATAGCTGTATCCGACACCCTAAAAGAATATAGTGTGGAAACAGTGAAGTTGTTGAAGAAAATGGGTTTAGACGTAGTTATGTTGACTGGAGACAACAGGAGGACTGCAGAAGCTATTGCTAGAAAGCTTGGAATACAGAGAGTTCTTGCGGAAGTTCTGCCAGCGGACAAAGCGAACGTCATAAAGCAGTTAAAGAGGGAAGGAAACGTTGTAGCCATGGTCGGAGATGGAATAAATGATGCCCCGGCCTTAGCGGCCGCTGACGTGGGTATAGCCATAGGTAGCGGCACAGACATAGCAAAGGAAACAGGAGGAATAATACTCATAAAGGATGACATAAGGGATGTTGTTACAGGAATAGATTTGAGCAGGGCAACTGTGAGGAAGATCAAGCAGAATCTGTTCTGGGCCTTCTTCTACAACATAGCATTAATACCAATAGCTGCTGGAATACTTTACCCAATATTCAAAATATTGTTAAACCCCATATTTGCAGCAGCCGCTATGGCCTCAAGCTCTGTAACAGTTGTATCAAATTCTCTTCTCCTAAACTTTTACAAGCCACGAGCTTTAGCGAAACAATGACATTTATTTACCTTCCTTCAGAATAGAAAGTGGTATGTTAACTTCAGGCTCCAGTGTGGATATATGAAATAAGCTTCCGTTAAAGCAAATAACATGTCTGGTTGTCCTTGCAGGAAACAGTTTTCCAGAAAGTCCAGCCTCCACAACAGAGGTTTTAGAAATTTCTCCCCCACCCTTCCATGAAAGCACCTTTAGAATTGGAGAAAAGTAGTCGACGAGAAGCGCCGGTATCCTATTGCATCCTAAAGCCTTTATAACATTATACCTGTGGTGTCCATCGATAATAATATAGTTGTTCAAGTCTACGGCGATCGCCTTCTTCAAAAAACCATCTCCTTTAATCTCATCATAAAGTTCAGCTAATCTCTTTTCCTCCACTTCTTCATGCTGTTTGAGCACATATATATCTAGGACCTTCGTCTTAGCCTTAAGTAATGTTAGTATCCTATATTTTTCAAGCATCCTCTATAACAATGTTATATAACGTATTTAAGCTTTAAGCCAAGGTTTAGAAAATTAGACTACAAATGAATCGTACAAAATTACTAAACCATAGTTTCATAGGCTGAACCAGACTCACGGTACATCATCCACGGAGCATGGCATTCTATAGTTTATAGAGTAATAGTCTAAAAAATTTGTAAGTTTCGATAAAATTTATAATCCAATAAATGTGTGTATAGTTCATGTTCCGTGAACTTGAGGTTAAAATGGAAGGCCAGTTGTCTGAAAAATTTCAGAAGCTTATTGAATGGTTTAGGTCAGCTGGTGGACCGATCGTTGTAGCCTTCTCTGGAGGTGTTGATAGCTCTCTTGTCCTCACCCTAGCAGCTCAAGCTTTGGGGAAGGACGGTGTGATAGCGGCTACAGCAATTTCTGTCACATATCCTGAAGAGGACCTTTTTTGGGCGAAGCGTATAGCTAGTCTACTTAATGTGAAACATGTTATATTTGAATCGGATGAAGTGTGTGATCCTAACTTTGTAAGCAATCCTCCAAACAGATGCTATTTCTGTAAAAGGAGCATGGCTAGCAAGCTAATGGATGTGGCTAGAGAATATAATGCGAAGGCAATTGTTGATGGCACGAACGCGTCAGACGTAAAGGTCCATAGACCTGGATATTTCGCGTTAAAAGAGTGTGGTGTCAGAAGCCCGTTGGCTGAAGTTGGTGTGACAAAGGATGAAGCTCGTTCGATAGCGAGGTCGTTAAATCTTCCAAACTGGAGTAAGCCCTCCATGGCCTGCCTAGCTTCTAGAATACCGTATGGTGAAACGATAACATTAGAAAGGCTGGCGCGTGTAGCTAAAGCGGAGAAGATTGTTAAGGATTTTACAGGCGTTAGGCAGCTTAGGGTTAGAGACCACCAGGGAAGCATAGCCAGAATAGAAGTGGGCCGTGATGAGAGAAGGCTTTTCTTTGACGAAGAAATTATGGATAACATTGCAAGGGAACTGCTTAAGCTAGGATATAAATTTGTAACACTAGATCTCATAGGCTACCGTGAAGGAAGCTTAGACGAGTTACTTGAGAGAAAGCTTGTGCCCGAAGAACCAAAATAGTGTTTAATAACATTGGAGAAGCACTTTAAGTCAAATGCTTTATCTAATTTTATTCAACATATTACATATGTCGCAGAGGTTTAGCTCCACCTCTTTTGAACCTTTTGTTTCAGCAACCTTTCTAGCTAAACCTCTAATAGCCTCCATGATCATCTTATCCTTTTCAAGCTTTTTACTCATCGTGTAGCCCCTTTTCGAACTTATGTAGTAGCTTACCGCCGCCTGGCTTATGCCAAGTACTTTGGCTGCACTAGACTGTGAAAATCCATATTCTTCAATAAGTGTCTTTGCAATAAGCCCTCTTACTGCTGGCATGACATATTTTGTAACCCTTTCGCACCTTAACTTTACTGCCATCAACATTCAACTGTTAACAGTGTTTTAAATACTTTTAATTCAATACAATTTAAGATAACATCTACTCCATCATTAAAAGGTCTCGTGTAAAGTTTCTCAGCCTCCACGATTTAATTGTATGCTATTTTTGAACACGCTTAATAGGCTGTGTAAACAACAGTCTTCTCTGCACCATAATTTTCTTGTATTTTAGAAAGGTTTTTAAACATGCACGCCAATAACACTGTTATGCAATCGCAAGTTGAAGAAAAAATAAATTTGGCTTCCGCCCTATCACTGGCCTCTGGAATAACAATCCTTCTAGGCTCAATCTTATACTTCTGGATGTACACTTTTATGAGTTCATTCATCTTTGGCTTGGAGGAACATCATCATATGATGGGTGTGATGATGTCGTTTCTTTGGCCTAGTGTAGCCTTCTGGCTCTTCTTTTTAATAGGGCTTTTTAGCGGAGGAATTGTGTTTGCAAGTTCAATACTACTTAAGATAAGAAGTAAAGATAGGTTTCTATATGGTTCTCTCATAATAATCTTCTCCGTTTTAAGCATCTTCTCCGGAGGAGGCTTTATAGTTGGTGCACTGTTAGGGCTTCTTGGTGGAATTGTGGCGGTGCTCTAAATGCATGAGCCTCTTTCATCCACACTAGAAGGGTTAAAAGAAGAACATAGGGTTATAGAGCGTACTCTTAAAATTCTGGAGACCACATATAAAAGGCTGGAAGAAGGTGAAAGTGTACCAGTCGAGGTCTTTGAAAAGTTTATCTATTTTATAAAAAACTTTGTGGATCTCTGTCATCACGGAAAGGAAGAGAAGGTGCTCTTTCCTCTGATAGAAAAATATGGTTTTCCAAGAGAAGGGGGTCCAACTGGTGTAATGTTACTTGAGCATGAGCAAGGTCGAACGCTTGTTAAAGCACTTGCCGAGGCAGTTGAAAGGTATAAGAGAGGTGAAGAGGCAGCTAAGCGTTCTCTAATTGAATGTAGTCAAGCTTACATTCTTCTTTTAACCCAGCATATTCCTAAAGAGGATGAAATCCTCTACCCCTTAGCTGACAGAATTTTCTCAGCGGATGAGAAGAAAAGTCTTCTGAAGGGGTTTAGAGAAGTTGAAGAATATAGTGTTGGGCCTGGAAAGCATGAGGAACTTTTGAATTATATTGACGAGCTGGAAAGGGAGGTAAATAAATTTTGATCATCTTTCCTCCTATAAATCCAAAATGTTGCAAGAATCATGATTGCAGTGTAAGTGAATTGAATAATGATTCTCGCCCACTCTGGCCTGACAGAATATCCTACCATAACGGCAAAGATTGAGCCTATTAAACCATTATGATGTAAAAGACTGTTAGATGGAAAATTTAGGGTGTAGACTGGCTCAGCCAACCATCCGAACTCAATCCCTAAACCTTCATAGTATTCTATTAACTCATGTGTTCCATAGCCTGCCAGTCCACCAGCTAAAAGAACCAAAAATATGCTTGTAAAATAAAATATTTTTCTTAAACTGATTTTAACTCCGGCCACAAACATACCGTATGCAAGTATAAGCGCAATGAGCACTCCACCTAAACCTCCATAAAATGTTCCAAGCGGGTCTTCAATAAAAAAGGGTGTTAGAAAGGTTACTGTTTCAAACCCTTCTCTGAAAACTACTATGAAGGTGGTGGACGTGAGTCCAGTGGCCGCCCCTCTTAAAATAGTCCTTTCAACCCTCCTTTCAAGCCCTTGTCCAATGTTCTTACATGAAATAGGCAGAAAGCCGATGTTTTTAAATATTGGGTGAATGCCGTATATGGGTTGAGTGAGCTGCTCACATGTGGTTTGGATGTCCAAAGGCTGGAATAGGGCTCCAGACCGAGATAGGATGGGGTGGTTCCAGCAAGCGGGGATACGGCTATATGCCGTATCCAGGGGCACCTTTGACAGTGCCCAGAACTCGGTAGAATGAAGCCACAAGGCTAACAAACCGAGAATCTCCCGACTTCAGCCGTGGAGAGTGTCAA
>Ga0105158_1000203_pt1 | contig 27180 bp, 29 predicted proteins | sample LHCtaG_FD_81567 | JGI IMG/M metagenome (GOLD analysis project Ga0105158, IMG submission 81567) | Hot spring microbial communities from Little Hot Creek, USA to study Microbial Dark Matter (Phase II) - LHC4sed_matched | ecosystem: Environmental > Aquatic > Thermal springs > Hot (42-90C) >...
CCCGTTTTAGTTGCTATAACACATTCATCTCTTACATCTTCCAGCGCCGCCCCAATTTTTTCCTCGCTGTCTCCGTCAAGTTTTGCTGTGTCAATATAGTTGATTCCAAGCTCGAAGGCCCTTCTTACAACCTTCTTCGCTTCCTCCATGGACAATTCAGAAATCCATGTTCCCCCAAAACCTATAACTGAAACCTCAAGACCGGTTCTGCCAAGCTTCCTTTTTTGCAATATATTTCCCTCTGAGGTTGAAAGATACATGCTTTAAAGAAATAACTTTCCTTTAAAGCATTTCATAGAAAACATTTACAGATAAAATAACCATAAATGGGGCGGAGCTAACATTTATATGGCATATTCCTGTGACCAATTATATGCGAGAAGATCTAAAATAACGCCCAGCGACGGTTCATTTCATGAATTGTTATCCTGTCTGCCTTCATAGGCATGCGCAATCCGTTCATGCGGACAGTATTATAGATAGAATTGAACAACCTGAAGTGGAAGTCCACGAGCTTTCAGATACGGGTAACTTGCCCTATAGGCAAACCTAAAATAATGGAGCTGAAATGTATGGCGCTTAATCCCCTGAAGCACAGCAGTTTCTGGGATGCATTGATAACATCCCCACCTATTAAAAAGATGTTGAACTTATCCCTTGAGAAATGTCCAGTCTGCGAAAGGCAAGTGCTTGACATAGCTATAGATGACTATGTTGGACTTGCTTCACGTAAATGCGGAAAATGCACCCTATACTCAAAGATAATAAGGTTCTGGATAGAATTTCTGCGAAGAGGCCTTTTTGTTGAAAGGGGCAGGGTTGAAAAGACCCTTGCAGACCCCCATGTCAGGCGGGGTGTAAAAAACATAGTTAAAACCTTTGTATATTTCGGCATAAAGAAACCCTTAACAGTTTATTCGCCCTTACTCATAGTCTGGGATTACACGCGCAAGTGCAATTTAAGCTGTAGGCACTGCTACTCCAACGCCGGAGCAGCATCATATAATGAGCTAACAACGGAAGAGGCTTTGAATGTTGTCGACCAGCTTGCAGACTTCGGAGTTGTAGCTTTAGCGTTTTCTGGAGGCGAACCTCTAGTTCGAAAGGACTTCTTCCAAGTTGCCGAATACGCTGTGAGTTCTGGTCTTTATGTTTCGTTGGCAACTAACGGGACACTTATAAGCAGGTCTGTTGCAAGAAGGCTACGGGAAATAGGTCTGAATTATGTAGAAATAAGCATAGATGGCGCAAGCCCAGAGACTCATGACGAATTTAGAGGAATAAAAGGCGCTTTTGACATGGCGATTAAAGGACTTAGAAACTGCGTCGAGGAAGGACTGTGCACATCTATCGCCGTTACGGCAACAAAAAGAAATCTCAAAGAAATTCCAAAAATATTGGAGCTGGCCGAAAAAATCGGGGCAAAAAGATTTGCCCTGTTCAATTTTGTCCCTGTTGGCAGAGGCATGGATATGATTTCCCAGGATCTATTCCCAGAAGAAAGAGAAGAGGTGATGCTTCTCCTAGTAGATAAGCTCCTAAGCAGATCTAAATTGACGTTGCTTGCCACCGCCCCCCAACTCGCAAGGGTAGCCATAACGAGGCAGTGCGGCGTAAAAGGCGAGGTTTTCATGCCGATGGCGCACATGCAGACCACAACGGTAAGTAGCAAAACTGTAGCCCTTGCAAACTTCATAGGCGGGTGCGGCGCCGGAAGGCTTTATTGCTCCATAACGCCAGAGGGATATGTTCAGCCATGCGTTTTTCTGCCGCTGAAAGTTGGAAACTTGAGAAAGGAAAAATTTAAAGATATATGGCTGAACTCTAAAATATTCGATGCTTTGAGAGAACGTGAAAACTTGAAGGGACCATGCGGCCGCTGCTATTATAAATTGATTTGCGGCGGATGTCGAGCAAGAGCCTACGCCTACTATAATGACATATTGGCCTCCGATGATGGTTGCATCCTTGCAAGGCGTTTATTGGAAAGTGTTTAAATGGACAGCGAAAAGAGTGTCTTCCTATTAAGGGCCAATGAAGGTGAGATTGAAAGCGTCCTGAAGCAAGCATTAAAAATGACAGGGTTTAAAGCCAAGGGAACAGTTGTAATAAAGCCAAATATTTGTGCACCAAAATATGTACCGGGAGCCGTAACAAGTCCAACCCTTCTTGGCATCCTTGTTAGATTGCTACGCAACACAGCGGAAACAGTTATAGTGGGCGAGTCAGATGGTTACAATTATCCCTGTGAACTTGCTTTCAAAAAAACAGGCATCAAAAAAGTCGTTGAGAATGCCGGCGCAACCGTGCTAAATTTTTCAAGAGATGCACTTGTTCGGGTTCGCTTTAAAGGATCTAGCGTTAAAAGTGTTTATCTTCCAAAAACACTGTTGAATTCAGATGCATTAGTCAATGTGCCAGTTATGAAAACCCACGAATTCACAACCTACAGTGGTGCCATAAAAAATCTTTTTGGATTAATTCCCGATAATAGGCGAATTTTCCTACATCCTCACCTAAACGAGGTCTTATACAATATTTTCATTCACCTAAAACCAGACATCACAATAATGGATGCATTGACAGCTATGCAAGGAAACGGTCCAACAAAAGGAAAACCCGTTAGGATGGGCTTGATCTTGACGAGTAGATGTCCATTAAGCCTTGACATAGTGGCCGCAAGGATTATGAATATAGACTGGAGAAGGGTGGGCCACTTGTTATATATAGCGGAAAAAATAGGGATTAGGGAGGAAAACATTAAAACTATCGGATGTGACCCGGATGAGGTGACCTATAGTTTTGCCCTTCCAGAAGCGGATCTTCCTGTTAAATTACAGCATAAAATATATGAGCATGAATTCCTAACAAAAATCGCTTTCTGCAATTCAAAACTCATTAAGATTCTCCAGAAATTTATCAACCAATACCGGAAACTTCTTCATCCAGCTAGGGCTTCATTGTAAACCTGAAGAACCTGCTTTACTATGTTATCCCAGTTAAATTTCACTTCAATAGTTTTTCTTCCAGCGATTCCAATTTCTGAAGCAACATTAGGATTTTCCGTTAAGTATAGAATTTTTTCAGCTAATCCCTTAGAGTCATAGGGTTTAACTAGAAAGCCATTTTTTCCGTTTTGGATAACCTCAGGAATCCCGCCGACAGTTGTTGTAATAACTGGCAACCCGCTTGCCAGAGCTTCCAACATTGCAAATGGCATATTCTCATAGATGGATGGGAAAACAAAAATGTCCGCCGCTCCATAAAGATTTGGAAGCTTCTCGTCGGGATAATATCCCAGATAAACTAATTTTTCCTCCACTTTAAGCTGCTTGGCATAACGTCTTAACCTCTCCTCTTCATCCTTCAACCCCTTTCCAGATATCAAGAATTTAATGTTCCTAAACTTCGCCACTACAGGCGGAATAGCCTCTATCAAAGTTGGCAGCCCCTTCCTACTGTACAAGCGGCCTACGTAGAGGATTAAAAAATCCTCCTCTCTGAAACCAAGTTCACGTTTATACAGGTTTTTCTCATCCCTTTTTGTAGGTTTAAATTTCCAGATGTCTACACCATTATAGATCACATTGATTTTCCATGCAGGTACATCATAATTCTCCAAAATTTCCCTCTTGGTATATTCGCTGACTGCAATTATTTTATCTGAGCGTTTTAACAGTTTATACTCAAACCTCTTTAAAATTTCCTTAAAACTTCTAACCATTTTCTCGTTCGTGTTTAGACTGCTGAAGGGCTCCTTTTCAAGAGCTTTGGCTTCTCCTTCCCATGTTGAATGAACCGTTGAAATTAGCGTTTTTCCGAAACCATTCGGAATTGCGAAGCTTGGAATTAATGGAAGATTCGCATGCGCTATATCTACTGTAAATTCAGCCTTAAGCTTACTTAAACTTCTATATGAAGATTTGAAGAAAAGAATTGGACCCAGTAGCGGAATATCCCTTACATTTATCTGTAAAACCCTAATCTCATCCTTTGCCATGTCTCCTTTATGTTCGCTGCCCTTAGTTATAACGAGCGGAAAGTTTCCATACCTACGCAACATTCTGGACAGGTAGTAAACATATGAACCTGTCCCACCAGTTATGGGGTAATACTCCGGTGTTATGAAGCATATGTTCATCAAGGTCAACTCTTAAGCTGGCTCTGGATGAAATTAATGATTGTGATGGCGCCTCCTATGGTCCAGGCGATTGCCCTTACAAAGTAGACTGCCACAAGGCACAGGGCATCTACATCCCTATATAAGTATGCAAGTTTGCAAGCGGAGATTATGTAGAAAATAAGAAGAGATGCAAAAATTAAGGCTGAAAAATACCATAGAACCTTCTGGAAAAACCCAAGAATTAAAAGTAAAAATAAAGATGTAATTAAAAATGGTTGTATGTTCATCTCGAAGCCTGTTATGAAGTCACCTTTGATCAAATTTGGGTGTTTAAAGTAAAGTTTGGTTGTATACTTTCCGTATTGCAGCTGTTGCTTGAAGTATTCTCTCCATGTGGGTCTATTATAGTGAAAACATTTTGCCCCTCGTTCAAGGACTATTTTGTAGCCTTTTCTGGTTATTCGAATTCCAAATTCTGTGTCATATTGGGTAGGCAGTTCTTCATTAAATCCTCCAACATCGTCAAAGATTCTCCTTTTTATAAGCAAGTTCATGGTTGCTATGCGACTCACATTTCCTCTTATGCGGCTATACCTGTACTTTAAATCAAAACCTATGCATTTTGGCAAAACTTTGTCGCTGTTCCAGGTTTCAATTGTCCCGCTAACAGCTGCAACATTTTGTTCTTTTAAATGTGGTATCAGCTTTTTCAGCCACCCCTTTTCCACTTTTGCATCAGCATCTACTATGCCAATGACATCGCTTTCCGTATTCTTTATGGCATAATTGTATGCTTGAGGCGCGTTTATGGACATTGAGATAGCTTTAACAGGATAATTCTTTACGACTTCCAAAGTTGAATCCCGAGAGCCCCCATCGACGACGATTATTTCTAATAGCTCCTTTGGATAATCCTGTTCAAGGATTGATCTAAGGCATTCCCCTATCGTTTTTTCGTTATTCAATGTAGCAACGATTATGGATACTTTAGGCGCAAACTCGGCGCTCGGATTTTTCATGCTTAATCTCCTATAAATGAGAATAAGATTGTTGAAAAGATTTTAAGTCCGTCTCGTAACGGATCCAATTTTGATTTTCCATATGTTCTCTGCTTAAACTTTATAGGCATCTCCTTAGTCCTAAAACCTCTCTTTAGGGCTTTTATCAGCAATTCGGACTCTATCTCATAACCATTAGATGTAATCCTAGTACCCTTTATTAACTCGGATTTTAAGGCTCTGTAACCAGACTGAGAGTCTGAAATGCTTCTTCCAGTTAAAACTTTTATAAGAAGGTTGAGAAACTGGACCCCCACCTTGTTTAGCTTATTTTGGAAGATATTTTCTTTATCTAGGAACCTGGACCCTATGACGATGTCAGCCTCGTCCCTGAGGATTGGAGTAATAAGCTTTGGTAACTCCTCGGGATTATGGGATCCATCAGAGTCGATAGTTACAATTATGTCGCCTTTAGCGCTTTCAAACCCTGTTCTGAGCGCGTAGCCTTTACCCTTATGCTCTCTGAGTGACAACACTTTTACCTCGCTTTTTAAAGAAACCCTAAGAGAGTTATCTGTGGAGCAATCGTCTACAACCAAGATTTCATATGGCAGAGACATTTTCTCCAAAGCGATTTTGACACGTTTTATAACATCGCCTATTGTAAACTCCTCGTTAAAGACAGGAATAACTATTGAAATTGCTGGTTTGCGGTTTTGCATCACAACTTTTTGAAACGAAGGGATTTATAAATGATGCAGGTATAAATGTTGCGAAATGGACAACAGATTGATAATAGCGCGAATTAAGGAGAACCTTGCTAATAGAAATAAGACGGATAGGATTATGTGGTTCTCCATGTGGTTCTTAACTTCTGTGGCAACATTTGGACTGGCGTTCTTTCCGATGATTTACCTGCTAGTGGATAGGCGAAACAAGCATTTTAAACGCCAAAAAGAACTAGAAGCCCTTTTAATTGCCTATTTCAAAAATGGGAAAATTGCTGAAACCAGAGACTGTGAATGTGGTCCTATCAGGAGAAACCCGCTCCTCTGGTCTCTTTCCATAATACTAATCTTACCAGTTTTCCTAATAGCATACTTGCTCTCTAAAGACCTAATTTTACATGCAAAAAGGCAACAGGAATTCTTTGAAGGGCTTATTGGAGAAAAAAGCTTTAAGGCACCAACAATAAACCTCAAAAATTGTGTGTTGATAACCGTGTTTACATTAGGTTTGGGTTTAATCTACTGGTTATATAAAATTTTTAACTGTTATAATTACCACTTTAAAGAGCAATGGATGATGGAGGATAAGATAATCGCCTTGATCAAGTAAAAGGGGTAAAATTGATGGCTGAAAAAGTTACGCGTAGGCCTCATGGTGGAGACGTTTGGAACTTTTCAAGAAAATATGGTTTTCCTATAGAGAAAATCATAGATTTTAGTGCTCCAATAAACCCTCTTGGGCCTTCTCCGGAAGCCGTTAAGGCCATAAAGAAACTTTCAAGTTTAATTAGGTTTTACACCGATCAAAATCCAGTCGAATTAAAAAGGGACATATGCGAGTATATTGGAGGAATAAAGCCTGACAATGTTATATTGGGAAACGGCTCCGTTGAACTCATTTACATGTTTGTGGATGTTTTTGCACGGGGATCTGAAGTAATTATTCCAGTTCCATCTTTTACCGAATATGAAAAGGCAGCGTTAAGAGTTAATGCCAAACCAATTTTTGTAGAAATGTCCGAGGATTTCTCCATGGATATCGATAAATTGAAAAAATGTTTTTCCGACAACACGCGGATGCTTATTGTCTGTAATCCACATAGTCCATCCGGAAGGCTGTTTTGCAAAGAAGCCATGCTAGAACTTGTTGAATTCTGTGAGGGTAAAAGCATCTACATTCTTGTTGATGAAAACTACATGGACTTCATCAATTCAGAGCAGGACTATACCTTGGCGCCCTATGTGCATAAATATGGTAACCTATTTGTGGTGAGGTCCTTCTCGAAATTTTTCGGCATGCCGGGGTTAAGATTGGGCTATGGAATAGCTTCCGATGCATTAGTTAGATTATTGGAAGATTTTAGGCTTCCGTGGAACGTTAGTGTATTATCCATTATTGCTGGACAAGCAGCTTTGAAAGATAAGTCATTTATTGAAAAGACTAAACGTTATATTGCAAGTGAAAGGAGAAAATTAGCTTTGATGCTGAGTGAATTAAACATGTTAAAGGTTTTCCCTTCTGAAGTTAATTTTCTGCTGGTTAAAATCTTGGACAAAAGCATAACTGCAGCGTCGCTGAAGAGTAAACTTTCGGAAAAGGGTATTATGATAAGAAGCTGTGAGGATTTTCGAGGACTTGATGAAAGTTACTTAAGGATTTCTGTTCGAAAGAGTGAAGAAAACATGTTTCTAATCAAGGCTTTAAATGAGATTCTCCTAGGGTCAAAAACAGAAATTACTGCTTGATGCATTTTTGCTTTAAGTATCTTTCTCCAGCGGTCAAATCTTCAAGGCTGTTTATGTTCAGGACAGCTTCTATATTATCTGATATGAGAACCTCTTGATCTATTTCTTCCTCAAATATTTTAGTTCCATCTATTATGTTAATTCCTGAGACAGCGTATATTTTGCCGTTTATTTCATAGTCTGACTCAGAGGATAGTCCTATTTCTTTGCATTTTTCTATGGGCACTAGAACAGTTAATGCTGGCTTTCCGCAATTTTCATAAATTGAAATTATTCGGTCGATGAATGCCCCTGTTAAAGCTGGAAGATCAGAGGAAACTATCAAAACTGGGCAGAAAATTTTCTTCTCTATAATTGCTTGCTTTAAATCGTGATGATAGTCCTTTCCAGAGGTTTTTATAATGTCTAATCCTTTCTCACGACATCTTTTTTCAGTCTCAGGCGAATGGGGGCTTGTTACAATATAGAATTTGGAAATTTTGCTTGCAGATTTCAAGGCCTCTACTACCCAGTCTATTAGAGGCTTGCCAAAGAAAGGCGCTAAGGGTTTTTCAATTTTTGATCCGAATCTTCTTCCCTTTCCCCCTGCCATGATCAGCGCTGGTATCTTCATGGATTCACCATTATTGCTATTAAGATAAGACATGCTGCTCTGGAAATCTCATTAGTAGCGCCTAAAATGTCACCTGAAATCCGTCCAAAAAGTTTTTCGGAGACGTGCTCCATGGCAACCCCCAATAGGAAAATCATAAAGGTTAATGGAATGCTTAAAATCCCAAAGAGCTGCGAAGCTATGAGAAATGAGATAATGTAAGCCACCACGTTAAGTTTTCTTTTACTGTTAAATTTAGCAAATAGCGATCCTAATCCATTTCCTGAAGGTTTTCCAAACCATGCAACCGTAACCATTGCTAGCTTCGCCAAAACCTCGGAACAAATTAACGCATTAAATGCAGAGCTTGAAAGAAGTAAAATTCCTAAAAAGCTCATAAATTCTACAAAAACGGCTAAAAAGGCGCCCTTACAGGTTACAATCCAGGCGTGAGCAATAGAATCCCTTTCCTCCTTCTTCTTTAAGCCTATCACATTACCTAAATCCACAAGACCGTCAAAATGCTGGAGACCTGTTAAAACTAGTATAAAGGCAACAGTTGTCCCTGCGGAAGTGGCTTCGATAAGTAAATCTTTCGGCAGGAAAAGCGGGACGACCAAAATGGCTAACAGTTTACGTAAAAAGTATTGGCAGGCGCTATGATAGAGTGCTGTAAGTAATCCTATGACCCCACCAATTAGGGGAAATAGAAACATGTGCCTTGCTGAGTTTTCAAGGAAGCTTTCATCCTTTGCTAATGGTACTATCGTGAGGAAGGACACCAAATCCTTAAAAATCCTTAAAGCCTTCATAGCATAATTATTACCATTACGCCTTCAAATAAAGCTGTAGGTTGAATAAAAAGCTTGATGGGCCTAACAAAAAGATATAGGATGAACAAACTGGTTAGCTTAGCGACAATTAGAAGGGTGTTATGACATGTCCAAATCCATTTTGGTAGGAATATTAAAGCTTCTAAGACTGCCCTATTGGTTGATGACTGGGGGCGTTTCTCTATTAATGCTGGCTGCTTTTAAAGGAGGAAACCTAAATGTAAGTGTCGCTTTGTTAACCTTTTTCTCTATGGCGTTGTTAGGTTCAGCTGGCTTCGCTATAAACGATTTCTTTGATAGGGAAACTGACGCCATAATAAAACCTCGTAGGCCAATTCCAGCTGGAGAAATATCGCCCAAATTGGCTGTAGGCATTTCCTTCGTTTTATTCATTTTAGCACTACTTCTGTCCTATTTCATAAATTGGCTTTGCTTTGCCGTAGTGCTAATTGATGCCGTATTATTGATTCTATACTCGCTATATGTAAAGAAAAAATCAGGCTTTGTCGCGAATGTCCTTGTGGGTTGCTTAACCGGAACAGCTTTCCTGTACGGTGAGGCCTCTGGTTTTGGAAGCATAAGCATCGCTTCTCTGGCAATTTATCCCATATGTTTTGGTACAATTGGAGGTAATATTTTGAGGGATATATTAAGCATGGATGGAGACTCGAAAGTAGGATATCCTACTTTACCTAGATCTGTGGGATTAAAAATGTCTGCCAGAGTTGCTGTTCTGTTTTTCCTAATATGCGCTTTCTCAACCCCACTACCCTATATATTCCACGTTTTCGGTGAAGGATATCTTATATGCATGCTTATTTGGAGCCTGCTAATAATAGGCTCTTCGGCTATTCTTCTAAAAACTCCATCCTTCGATAATGTACGAAGAATTGAACGTCTAATCACAATGTCCATGATTCTTTTACCCATAGCCCTGCTGATCGAGGCATTCCTATGAAAAAAACCGATAGCATATGCCCAGTCTGTCTAAGGAGATTGAAAACTGACATAATATTCGAAGATAACAAGGTTTTTTTGCGAAAAAATTGTGAGCACCATGGAGAGTTTAAAGCTCTTAGCTGGCAAAGCACTAAAGTCTACAATTTTGTCGAAAAATTCGATTACTTCAAATACTTTATGAACTTTAATCGGGATATACGGGCAAGCAATTCCAAGGAATGTCCCTACGCTTGTGGATTATGCAATGAGCATCTTTCAAAAACAGTTATCGCCGTTATAGATCTGACAAAAAGATGTGATTTACATTGTCCAATATGCTTTGCAAGTTTTCCAGAAAATGAGGTTAACTATCAACCAAGTAAGCAAGAAATCTTTAAAATGTTAAGCTTCCTAGGCAATCTTGATCCAAGGCCCCCGGCGGTGCTGTTTTCGGGCGGAGAACCTTTACTCCGTGAGGATCTCTGTGAAATAGTGAGGTTTGCACATGATTTGGGTTTCCTTACAATATTGGCAACAAATGGTTTAAAGATTGCCCAAAACCCAGATTTGGCTGCTAAATTGAAAAAAAGCGGTTTAAATATTGTTTACCTACAGTTCGACGGTCTAGATGAGGGGATTAACGAAAAACTTAGGGGACGAAAGCTCATTGATGAAAAATTGAAAGTTATTCAGTTATGCCGTAAGTATGATATAGAAATAATACTTGTCCCAACACTTATACGTGGAATGAACGACGATCAAATTGGTGAAATTGTTCGATTCGTAGCCAAAAACTCAGATATTATTCGGGGTCTTGTCTTCCAGCCAATTGCATTTACTGGACGGGCTTCAGATAATCCCCACATGAATGACTGGATATGCCACACTTTTGCAGAGGAAATCGAAAAATCCACATCCGGCGAAATTAGGGCTACAGATTTATTTCCATTATCAATAATGACGCCGCCGATAATCGTCATGCGGCGTTTCATGAAGAAGCCTTGGCCATTATTCTCATGCAGTCCCCATTGTGGGATTGTAAATTGGATATATGTGTCCAAAGACGGTCATCTTATGCCAATTAATAGGCTTCTTGACTTTGAAAAGTTCTTCAGCATTCTTCTTAAACTCTCAGAGTCTATTGAGTCAAAGGGTAAGATCCAAATTTTGTTTGCACTTTTTATTGCTGCACTTAAATCTTTAAACTGGCGCCTTGTTCATAAAGAAATAGGTTTGCTCAATTTCTTCAAAACGGTTTTAAGGATGCACATGTCCCCAACTTATAAATCCCTTGGCACCATTAGAAGACGCATTTTCCTATTGGGTAGCATGGCCTTCATGGATCGATATAATTTTGATTTAAACCGTTTAAGGAGATGCGTAATACATTATGTAACCCCAGACTTAATGATAATTCCCTTCTGCGCGCACAACAATATATATCGGCTGAGAATTGAGGCGGAATATTCGGAAAAGGGGATAGCGCTAAAAGTTTAGGCTTCTATAACATCAATCGGAAGAACTATAAAATGATAAAATTCCAGCTTATTCGCTTCCGCATTAAACACCCATAACTCAAAAACCAAAGTAAATCTGCCTGTCTTCTCGATAACAATTTCTACCTGATTCTCCCAAGACCGGCCGCTTTCAACCTCCACGTCATAGCTGACATTTGCCTCAATTGGAACAGGAATCGTGGAAACAGGCTTATCCGCCACTTTTAAAAAAACTTTGCCTGTAATTTTTTGATCCATATAATTTTCAATAACAATCCATAAACGACAAGTATTGTTCTTTCCAATAACAAGAACTTCTGGATAATTTTCTGCTCTTTTATTTGGATCAAGTAAATAAAAATTGATATGTTCCTGGTTCATTTTTACTAACGTGTAATTATAAACTAGTAGAGTTAAAGTTACTGCAAGAGCAAAAATTACTGAAATCATGCGAGTGTTCTTATCAGAAAAATTTGCCAATTTATAAAAGTACTTTTTGACGCTTCCTTTTAATGAAGATGTCACCTCTCCAGCGCTCCCTTTATTAAAACTTTAAATATCTCCAGCCCAGCTTTCACTCTTCTAAGTTTTGATTTGCCATAAACTCTTAACTTGTAATTTGTCGGTATCTCTATTATTTTTAAGCCTTTTTTAGCGAACGCAACCAACATTTCGGTGGCAAAAGCCATGTCGTTCTCTTTTAAATGAACTTTATCAAGGGATGAACGTTTTAAGACCCTAAAACCCGATTGGCTGTCTAAAAGATTTTGTTTATAGAGTACATTGAAGGCGAAGGTTATAATTTTGTTTCCAATATAGTTTATAACGTCCATAGATTTATCCGCAAGGTTGTAAATGCGTGCACCTAGGCAGAGGTCGGCATTTTCGCGATATAATGCGTTAATTAGCCTATTGGCATCCCTTACCTTGTATGTTCCATCACCATCAACAATTAGTATAATGTTACCTCTAGCATGAGCTATGCCAGCCTTTAAGGCTGTGCCATAACCCCGTCTGGGCTCCACTATTAGTTTGCATTTTTCCTTCCGTACAATTTCCCTAGTGTTGTCAGTGGAGCAACCGTCGACCACAATTATTTCATAAGGGTATTCTATGGTCTCCTTTATGGTCTTTATTGTCTCCCTTATAGTTCCAGCCTCATTGAGTGTGGGAATTACAACCGAGACCATATTGTTTTCTTGCATACTATTTACCTTAGGTGCGGCATTTTAGAGTCTGCATCTGGGCTAAATAAGTTCTTCGTATATTTCAATGAGTCTCTCAACATTCCTATTCCAGTTAAATTTTCGTTCCACAAGTTCTCTGGCCTTTTTGCTGTAAGCAGAAATGTCACTCCTTGAAAACTCCAGCAACGCCTCTGCAAGATCCGCAGCGTCATTCGGTGGGACTATCTTGCCACAATCTCTGTCTATTATTTCAGGTACCCCGCCAACATTTGTTGCTACCACTGGAAGGCCACATGCCATGGCTTCAAGTAAGACTAGTGGCATTCCCTCGCCAGATTTTGATGGTAAAACAAAGAGGTCAGCGGCTTTATAATAATGCGGCAGATCTGCGTCCGGAACAAAACCCAAGAGTCTAAAATTCTTCTCAAGCCTAAACTCCCGTATTTTGGCATTAATTTTCTCACGATCTGGGCCACTTCCTATAACCAGGAAAAGTAAGTGTGAATTCTTCTCTATAGCCATCTTTGCACTCTCTAAAAGGGTATCTACCCCATTTTTATAAACCAGCCTTCTGACGGTTAGCAAGACGAAGGAACCCCCGGGGATGCCGATGGTTCTTCGTATTTCAAGCTTTGAACGTTTTTCCGGCTTAAATCTCTCTAGGTCAACCCCATTATAAAGCACCTCAGTTTTTTGCCTTTTGGCTCCTAAGCTCAACACATAGTTTAAGGTAGCATTACTAACGACCAATATCTTATCCGCTGCTTTAATAACCATTTTCCCAACAATAAGATCATTTAACTTTTCAACAATGTTCCAAAATGATCCGTAATCGATAAACGTGTTATGCTGGGTTAAAACTATTGGTTTAGAAAATTTTTCAGCAACTTTAACGGCTACACATGAAGAAGGATACGGATGTCCATGCACATGGACTATATTGCACTTTCCGATATGCTTTAGAAAAATCCTATAACCCTTCGGTTTCGGAATGCTGTATGGTATTCCAAGTTTAAAGCCTGCTTTTATAGTAGGATAACAATAAACTTTCAGCTTGTCCAAAGTATATTCGCTTTTTCTGGTAACATCACTTGTTAGGATTATTGGCTCAAACCTTTCCTGAGGCAAGCGTACACTTTGCTCATACACAACCTTTTCTATTCCCCCCACATGGGGTAAAAAAAGGTGAGTTACAATACAGACTTTTATTCGATTCATTTAACGCACATTTTGGAAGTTTTGTATGAGACAAATATAAACCCTTACACTTTAATATCACGGATTTTTACTTCCAATAATATTCTTTAAGTTAGGATCATCAAATCATCCCATGCGTGTTCAGCACCAATATGCTGAGGAGTACGATCATACGTGTCAACTCGTTTGACGCGCCCATAACATCGCCAGTGATTCCCCTGAAATGCTTGTTAGAAATGCCTAAAATTATTGTTGCCGTCACCACAGAAATCACTAATAGCAGTAGGCCGGTCGATTTCAACGCCAAAAGAACAATTAATAAAGAGATTGCGAGAGCCAATATTATCCGAAGTTTTCTATGGCTGCCATGCATAGCTTTAACGAAGTATGTATTCATGCCCTTATGGGCTGACTTTCCCATCCAAGCCAATATAACCATGGCAAGTTTGGCTAAGGTCTCAGAAGTCACCAAACTTTGTAGTATTATTTGCATTCTTAACTCTGAGATGGTAAGTATTGTGACTAAAATTGTTATTAAACCAAGCATAAAACCACCAGTTCCTGTTTGCAAATCATGCATTGCCTTAATTTTCTTGTCTGGAGGTCCGTGGCACATTAGGCCATCACCGAAGTCCAAGAGGCCGTCAGTGTGATGAAGTCCCGTAAGCAATAATAAGAAACCGTATGTTAAAGCTCCGACTATTAAATTTGGAAGAATGTAACTTAAAGCTAAGCCAAATATTCCCGCTAAAAAACCCAACATGGCTCCAATAAATGGAAATAAGTACATGTGTTCTGCAGCATCCTCAAGACAATCCTGAGTCATACCCACAGGGAAAATAGTCATAAAAGATATCAGATTTCTTATAGTCTTAATCATATTTACTTCCATCTCCTTACGGCATGTTTTCCTATTATCATGTATTAACTTAATCTGTATTTTATCTAACAGGTCATGACTGATGCCTAATTATTTATCTAACACTTGATGGACTATTTAGGATTGTGATCTTGAAATGGTTGAGGTCTCAAGGCATCCTCTCATGGTGTATTTAGAAAAGAAAGGGATAACTCTGAAAGATCTTGTGGATACAGCCTTAGAGATGTTTTCGCCTCACCCAGGAGTGGAAACGAGAGAAAAAGCCGCACAGCTACTAGTGGAAGAATTTGCTGAGGTCTTGGCTGATGTTAATGTTTCCTGCTTAGTGGTTGCAAGTTTTCTTTTAGAAGAAGCTGCGAAACAAGGTCAAGTGCCGGGGCTGACTCTCCGAAGGTTAAAGGGTCCGGCAGGACTCGTTGCGGATGAGCTTCTCGGAATGAGCATAGCAATATATATTGCTGGAGCCAAGGGAATTTTTGAGCTTGTAAGATTTGATCAAACTAAACCAGGAATTCTGAAAAGGCTTGGCCCCATTGTAAATGATGCTATAGGCGGTTTAATAGCGGGCGTTTCATCAAACATGTATACACGGGCTCTAAAGGCAAAGGTTGTTAAATGATAGGTAGTTTTACTTTATGAGCATTTTCTAGAATCGTCTGGTTATTATTCTTAATAAATATATATCGCCATCTATTTGAATACATTTTACGAATTCGCTACCTTTATTTATAAAGACGGCATTAGATGGTTTCAGAAACATTAATTAATGATGATGCGGATTGCGGGAGTCTGAAATGAGGGATATATGAAATGTCTGCAAAACCCCCATCTAAGGATGAGGCATTAGAAGCATTAGACTTCATAATAAACGTCTTAAGAGAACATGAAAAAGACCTAGATCGACTGATTAGCGAGCTAGGTAAAATAACCGAGAAGCTCGGAGAGGCTAGCGAGTTAAGTGGCAAAATAGAAGATATTGAAAAGCGCCTTGCAAGTCTTCAGGATGGATTCTCTAAGTTAACTTCTTATATGGCAAGACTTGGCGAGTCCCAAAAAGGGATTGTGCAAATGCAAGAGCAGGAAATACAGCCCCCACTAACGAGGCGGGGGATGTTAGTTTTGCATTGTAAACATTGGGAGGATTTCCAAGCCTTAGCCCGTCAAGCTCAAATGGTGTTTTTTCTGCCTAAAGAGATGGACAAGAGTTTTCAGTTGAATGCTTTTAAGGAAAATCAAGTGATAACGTATAGGGGAGAACTTCCCATATCTGCTGCTATTATTTTTAAGACTTGGCTTTCTAAGCAATTGGATATTCCTGAAGCCAAAATTTTTGAGGGCTTACTTTCTGTTGAATAGTTATGTTAACATTTTACCACTTCTCTAAGCCGAAGATCACCAAGATTGTTGGTTTCCGTGTTCAATACACTAATTTTATAATTCAGTTAACTTCTAGTTTGAACGATCGCTTATAACTCGGAGCTATAGGTATAGCGCCTACCTTACAACATCAACACGCCTCAATTAGAGTAAAGGGACTTTTAGGTACGGTTGTAAGTATTTATGTTCAGTAATGTTTTTATACAGCATTAAATATTAAGTCTTACGATGTTATATGGGGCTGAGGTCGAAGGCCAAAATAGGTAGCCAAAATTTTTTCAGTTCTCGAAGCCTTCTCCTTTCTCCTCGATGAAGGAATGGCTACTTGGCCGAAAAGCCATGAAGCCCCAAACTATTGAACATGGATGGTGTGAATGAGCGGGTCTCAAAAATCCTTAGAAAAAATTTTCGAAGAGTTCGCAAAGTTTGAAAAAACAATGGAGGAACTCTATTTCCTAAAATCTGTTGCAAAAGACATTAAACATGTTAAGCGGATGATTAAAATTAAAAAGTATGATTAACACTAAAGTAAAGCCTTTAAGTCTTTTATCATTATCCTTTTGGCGGGGAAATCATGGAAAATTCAGAGGTGAAAATTTATTTCTTTAACACACTGACGCGTGAAAAAGAGAGGTTCATTCCAATCGAGAAGGGAAAGGTGAAGATATATACCTGCGGTCCCACAGTTTATGATTTTGCTCACATAGGTAATTTTAGAACCTTTATATTTCAGGATCTTTTGAGAAGATGGCTTGAGTATCGTGGTTTTAAAGTAATTCAAGTTATGAATATAACTGATGTGGATGATAAAACAATAAAGGGTTCAAGAAAGCAAGGTATTCCACTCAAGCAGTATACTGACTACTATATTAAAGCCTTTTTTGAGGATATAGACTCTTTGAACATAGAGAGAGCTGAGCATTACCCAAGGGCTACGGAAAATATTCCAGAAATGGTTGCCCTGATTAAAAAACTTCTAGAGAAGGGATACGCATACAAGAGTGAAGATGGATCAATATACTTTGACATTTCCAAGTTTAAAGATTACGGAAAGCTTTCGAAGCTGAAAATAGATGAGTTAAAGCCTGGTGCGAGGGTGAAGGTTGATGAGTATGGAAAGGAGGAAGCCCGCGATTTCGCCCTTTGGAAGGCTTGGGATGAAGAGGACGGTGAAGTTTATTGGGAAACAGAGATCGGGAAGGGAAGGCCAGGCTGGCATATCGAGTGCTCTGTTATGGCCATGAAACACCTTGGTGAGACTATAGACATACACAGTGGCGGCGTCGATCTCATATTCCCCCATCATGAAAATGAAATTGCCCAAAGTGAGGCTGCCACAGGAAAGCCCTTCGCCCGTTATTGGCTGCATTCTGAGCATCTGCTTGTAGAAGGAAGACGGATGGCAAAGAGTCTTGGAAACTTCTACACTTTGAGGGACTTAATAGGTAGGGGCTACGATCCAATAGCCATACGCTTCCTTCTTTTGGGAGCTCATTACAGGCAGCAGTTAAACTTCACCTTTGAAGGGCTTGAAGTTGCGAAAAATGCTTTGGAACGCCTTAGAAATTTCGTCCGTAGACTACTAGAGGCTAACGGGAAGGGCTGTGGGGAGAAAATTAAGCTTCTGATGGCTGAAGTTCAGGAACGTTTTGAAAACGCAATGGATGATGACCTAAACATAAATGTAGCTTTGGCAGCATTGTTTAACTTCGTTCGGGAAGCGAATAAGCTTATGGATGAGAATGCTCTAAGTAAGGATGAGGCTGCTGAAGTTTATGCGTTAATGATGAAGTTTGACCGAGTTTTAGGAGTAATAGGCGAAGTCAGGGTTGAAGAAAAGTTGCCAAAAGAGATTGAGGAGCTTATCCGTAAAAGGGAAGAGGCTAGAAAAGCCAAGGACTGGAAAACTGCAGATCATATTAGGGAACAGCTTAGATCCATGGGCGTCATCATCGAAGACACTCCTCAAGGGGTTAAATGGCGGATAATTAAGCGCTGAAATCATATTAATGGTAAAGGCCTCAATGCCCTGTTTTTAACAGTTTCCCTCTATACTTTACGTTCAAGACCATAAAAGCTAAAGCATAGGCCTTCCATAGCCATGAATGGAAACGGGCTTAAGGGTATGCAGAGAACGGGCATAGCAAAGCTTCCGCTTCATTATGGTGAGGCTCCTAGATGGCTAGTTGTGCGCATGCGAAAGTTGGCCAGGGAGATTGTAACAATAATAATTGATGAGTATGGAACTGGAGAATTTCTTAAACGCTTATCTGATCCCTTCTGGTTCCAGGCGCTGGGTTGTGTGCTCGGGTATGATTGGCACTCCTCAGGCGTGACAACGGTTGTCACTGGCGTTTTAAAGCAAGCTATAATCCCTGATGAGCACGGTGTAGCTGTATGCGGCGGGAAAGGCAAGATTTCAAGACAAACACCCTTAGAGATTGAAAGCGTAGGAGAAAAGTTCGGGTTCTCAAGCTCCAAAATCGAAAGCCTCCGCTATGCAAGTAGAATGAGCGCGAAGGTGGACAACACTGCCATCCAAGCTGGCTATCAGCTTTATCATCATGCATTCTTTGTTGATGAGAAAGGACGATGGGCTGTAATCCAGCAAGGCATGTGTCCTAAGGATCGAACGGCGAGGCGGTACCACTGGCTTTCCGATAATGTTTCAAGCTTTATAGTTGAACCGCACAGCGCCATTGTTGGTGATGTTCAACGTGAGGTTGCTTTGGACATGACAGCGAAGAAAAGCGAAGGATGCAGAAAGGTATCTGTGAGCTTGGCATGTGAACCCCCCAGAAAGGTTATGCGTCTCATGATGTCTATCAGGCCCGCTTATCAAAGGTCCCTTACAGAATGGATCCAAGCGTCGCATCGTACGGAATGGGTTGAATACCCCATGGACGTTTTATCCATGCCCCGTAGCATTAATTGGAAATCATTGCAACAAGTCTACGAATTCCAGCCAAGAAACTATGAAGAGCTTCTGAGTTTTAGGGGCGTAGGGCCTGCTACAATTCGGGGTTTAGCCCTTATAGCTGAGTTGATTTACGGAGAAAAACCAAGCTGGAAGGATCCGGTTAAGTATTCTTTTGCCTACGGCGGAAAGGACGGGGTTCCATACCCGGTGGATCGAAAAGCTATGGATGAATCCATAAAAATTCTCAGGAGGGCAGTAGAAGATGCGAGGATGGGCGAAAAAGAAAGGCTTAATGCTCTGGAAAGGCTTAGGGCTTTCATTTAAAACCAAAAATAAACTATTCCATCACTAATGCTCTCTCGCAATGTCCAAATAAATTCTCGAGCAACAGAAGGATGAAAAGTTTATTACGTAACCGTTTTCCTCAGCGAATTTTACGGCCTCCTCGGCAGGAAAGGCTATGGCGTTTACACCAGCTTTTATAGCCAGAATATCTGTTTCAACTCTATACTTTCCCTTTGGGCGCATGCACCCCAATGCTATCGGTTTTTCAGGGAACATTAACCTCGCTAGAGCTGCTACTTTGGCTATATTCATAGGACTTGGCGGTTTAATCCCCTCCATTGGAGTTCCGCGTATAGGCATAAAAGCAATGACAACAACGGCTGAGGGGTTATATTGAGAAATCATCTTTAACGCATATAACTCGCCCTTAAGCTTTCCGTAATGGAGTCCAACAATAATATGTGGTACAAATTTTACTCCTGCATCGCTAAGCGCTCTTAAGGAGGCTTCATAATCCCCTACTGTTACATCTAGATTGCATATTTCCTTAATGGTTTCATTCGCGCCTATAACGTCGATTAAAGCTGCATCAACCCCTGCCTCTCTGAGTCTTTCAGCTCTTTCAAAATTGATGATGCCAACGTGTACGAAAATTGTTAAACCGAAATCCTTTTTGACCTTTTTAATGGCATCAATAAACTTGTCTATTGGAACAGAACCGTCTGGTAAGCATCCCCCGCTTATCAGGCAACCCAAAGCTCCCATATCCCTTAGTTTTCTGCATAAACTGTATAGTTTCTCCGGAGTTACAGCCGAGTGCATGGTCTCTAACACTTTGCCATTGCAATGTTTACATTTTAGTGCACACATTTTCCCCGTCACTGATATTGTTGGAAAATCCCTAGATGAAGAACAGAAGTATTCGGTTCTATAATACATGAAGCTTGGGGCATAGAAGCAAATCTTTCTCGGCTTTGGTAGGAGTATTTGGCTCTCTAATAATTCAGATAGTTCACCGTTGTTCATGCACCAGATTTTTTCAGGTGAAAGCAGTTTCATACTCTTCGTAAGAGAATTTATAGTCAAAATTAATAGTTTTAGTTTTCGTCCTCTTTAGACTCCTTGTTTTCAAGAGCAGGTGTTTCTAAAGGTCCACCTGTAACCTCAATGAATTTCCCTTGCTCCTCTAATTTTCTTTGAAAGTTTAGGACTCTAAAAACAGATTTTCCTCGCTCAGTTATAGCATAAAAGTTTTCGCCTTCAGTAAGTCTTTCTTCAACAAGGCCATTCCTCTTTAGAAATTCCAGGTGCCATTTAACCATAACACAATCCATACTGATTTTATAGGCGATGGCGTCAACCTTTAATGGTTTTCTTACTAGGGTTTTAAGTATGTCTTCGCAAATTTCAAGCTTCGACCTGTGCAAATGCGTCAGCCGAGAAATTTGGTTAATGGCTATAAAATAAAAATACTTATGAATCTTAAATTCATAGCAGAAAAATGCATTAAAAATAATTAGCTTACGTGGTGGAGTTTCTGTTCACCTCCGAAGTCCCGAAAAAAGTTAGGGTATCCATTGGTTCGGCAATAACTATAGGCCTATTAAAGGGACGGCTCAACGCTGAACCTACAACAGCCTATCTTATGACGTATAAGAGGGGGAAGTGCAATGCAAACTGCGGATTTTGCCCCCAGGCTAGAGGAAGTCGAAGCAGGGCTGATATGCTCTCAAGGGTTTCTTGGCCCGTATTCAATACCACAATAGTCTTAGATAGATTAGCGGCCGCATCCGTGGAGGGTAAAATCAAAAGGGTCTGTATACAAGCATTAAACTATCCGAAGGTAATTGCCAATCTCAGGGTGCTTATAGAGGACGTTTTGCGACGCGTAAAGATTCCAATTTCAGTTTCATGTCAACCCCTACATCTTGAGGACATAAAGTTGTTGAAGGATGCGGGCGCTGAGAGAATAGGGATACCCATAGACGCCGCTACTGAGGAAATTTTTGATAAGGTTAAGGGGGCGTCTGCAGGAAGCCACTACAATATTAAAAGACAGTGGTCTCTTCTAGAGGAGGCCATAAAAGTTTTTGGAAGAGGCTATGTAAGCACCCATTTTATTGTTGGTCTTGGCGAAACTGAGAAGGAAATGGTTTACGCTATTCAGAAATGCGTTGACGTTGGTGTTCTGCCAGCCCTTTTCGCATTCACACCAGTTCCTGGGACGGCTCTAGAAAATCGTGACCCACCGTCAATCCAGAAATACCGAAGGGTTCAGGTAGCCAGATACTTGATTTTTAAAGGCTTGTCGAGGGCTGAGCTTATGAGTTTTGATGATAAAGGCAGGATAACAAGCTTTGGTATAGGTTCTGAAACTTTAAGAGACATAGTAAATTCGGGTGAGCCGTTCCTAACCTCAGGCTGTCCACACTGTAATCGTCCATACTACAACGAGAAACCAAGCGGTCCAATATACAATTACCCAAAACCGCTGAGTGCAGATGATATAATTAAAGCAGCTGAGGATCTAGGTCTCTATCCTAAAGGCTATATGGTTGCGGGTGGCTGAATTTTCGGCTGTTGCCTTGTAACCTGCTCAACTATTTTCCAGAACTCCTCTTCAGTTATGCCTTTCCGTAACTCTTTCATTAGTTTCTTGATTTGATAGAAGGTCATTTGGGCGCCTCCCTTGTCTAGGGTTTCGTATGCAGCTTTTATTCGTTTAATTATTTCATTTATTTGCCAGTCTGTAGCTTTAATTCCGGCAGTTTCCAATTTTTTCTCTACAAGATGTCTTCCGCCGCTTCTCCCGATATAAAATTGAATTTGTCTATCAATCATTTCCGGAGGGAAGGGTTCATATATGAGGGGGTGAGCAAGCATGCCATCAACATGCTCGTCAACTTCGTGGGAGAAAGCGTTTTCCCCGGCTATAGGCTTATGGAATTGTATGGGTAAAGCAAAACTTTTCTCTGCCTGCTGTACAAGTCTGTAAAGCTTCTTAACATCAACTCCAGTATCAATATTATATAACAGTTCTAAAGCCATGACAACCTCCTCAAGGGGTGCAATCCCAGCCCTTTCTCCAAACCCAGCGATGCACGTGTGCACATAGGCCACCCCTTCCTCAACCGCTGCTAAAGTATTTGCCGTCGCTAAGCCAAAGTCATTGTGACAGTGGACCGATAAGGGAACTTCCTTCCCCAATGTCTGCAGAAGTCCCTCCCTAATATGTGAAATTAGATATCGCATGGATAGAGGTCTTAAAAATCCAACAGTATCAGCCACGACAAGTCTATCTGCGCCAGCTTTAACCGCGGCTTCAAAAATTTGCAAAATATCAGTGAGAGGCGTTCTAGAAGCGTCCTCCAAAACAAAATTCACAGCTACCCCGTGTTTTTTTGCGTATTCTATGCTTTCTATGGTTCTCTCCAGAACTTGCTCTCTAGGCATTCTTAGTCTATACTTTAGATTAAGCCCGTTAAAGGGTGTGGATAGCAAGATTTCCTTTACCCCACACCCTAGACAAGCATCCACATCCTCTTTGGTTGCACGTGCCGAAACCGCAATCGTTGCATGTTGAAAACCTTCATTAGCTATCCTTCTAACAGTATTCCTCTCTTCCTCAGAGAGGGCTGGAAAGCCAATGGTTATGGCTGAAACCCCTATTTCATCTAAAAGCTTGGCCAGCTTAACCTTCTCAACATAAGTTAGAAAAACTGTTGGAGTTTGAACTCCCTCCCTTAGGGTTTCATCCCAAATGAAGACTTTATCAGGAAGTCTGGGCGGCAGATTTCTCCTTAAGCGGTTATAATTTGCGATTAAACCCTCAGCTTCAAGCTTCTTAAATATTGTTTTACGCATGTTTTACATTTTCCCCTAATGATAAGCTTCTTTTATTTTAGAACAAGCATTATATAAAAATTAATGAAAATTAAAAACTAGGAATGGGAACTAAAATGATTATTTTTCGCTGAGAAGATTATTTGCATGTTCCTTTATGACCTTCAGTAATCCTTTGAATATCTTCATTTCAGCAACGTTCACTATAGGAATTTGGATATTTTTCTCAACCTCGTAAACTTTCTCATATTTAGGAAACTCGGCATAGCATATCTGGCTTATTGGGAACTCTCTTGTCTTCAACTCATGTTCAAAGGATTTCTCATAAACCTCCAGACAGAGTAGGTAGCCGTCAATCCAATAAAGTCTATTAGCTCCATATGTTGTTGCACACCAGGCGAGGTGGCTGACTGAGCGCTTATCCAGCCCTAACACACGCACCTTTTTTGTTGCGCAGATTTCCACTTCCATGAAGTTTATTCACTCCTTAAATGGGGTGTAAAGCACCTCTTTCACTTTACTGCTAATTTTTGGCCCGAGGCCGTAAACGTCCTTAGACCAGTTATCCACGTTTAGGAGGGCATTTAAAGGGGTTTGATAAGATTTAAGGATTGCTATGGCTTTCTCCCTTCCAATATTAGGTAAGCTTGCTACAAAGAATATTTGGGCATCCGCTAGGGTTTCATATTTTTTAACAGGATGTACTACGGGTGTTCTTTTTTCAATTATCTGCTCTTGACGAGCAGCCACGTATAAAAAGTCAACTGTCTCCTTATAGGAGGTTGTGTTTACTATTGCTATCCCGTTCTTGGCTAAGTTGAATAAGGCGCCCCAAACGGCAGGTGGCTGTATTCTGCTGAACTTGTAGATTATGGGCATATATCCTTCTAAGAGGATCAACGCTTTTGGATAAGCCTCCTTAAGCTTATATATCTGCTCAAAAAGATAACGATGTGTAAGGGTGTAGACAAAGTCTTGAACTTTTTTGCGTTCTATAGCGCAGACATCAGATATAATGTAATCGCCCTTTTCCAAGGTTTCAATCCTCACGTTCACGCCGCGCTCCTTTAGACCTTTAATGACCCTTGAGGCTGTATTTGCTTCTCGACTGTCAACGATGATCGTTGGTTCGGGTTCATCGTTCTTTTTCTCTTTTAGATATGGAATTAATGTTTCTGTTCCAGACATGAACTCACTCTTATTTCATCCACAACTTTGTTGCTATTTTCTCTTATTAAATATTTAAGTTCGTCAACTTTTGAGAAAATTATGGAAGTTACAATAAAGGTTTAAATGGATTATGGAAATAAATAGTGAAGACGCTCAAAAGGACGGTTTTCAGTATGAAAGAGAATTAATGAGAGCGCTTAAGAGCCTTGATTTAAGCATGGCGCCGGAAACATGCACATAAGTCGTAAGAGTTAGAAAATTAACCTTGAACTGAAAACAGGCCTTCCTTTATTGGAGTATAAATAAAAAAGAGGGTTTACTGTAAGCCTTTTTTCGTAATCTCCTTCACTATGCCCGCGGCGATTGTTGTACCCATGTCTCTAACTGCGAATCTTCCCAGCTCCGGAAACTCTGAGTATGTTTCAATGGCTATCGGCCTTAGAGGCTCCATTCTAACTAGGGCAGCATCTCCGGTTTTTAGGAATGATGGTTTTTCTTCAACAACTTGGCCTGTGCGGGGATCAATCTTCCTTATTAGTTCAACAAATCGGCATGCCATCTGCCCGGTGTGATAATGAAGCACTGGTGTATAGCCCGCTGCTATAGCTGTGGGATGGTAAATTACAATGATTTGACCTATGAATTCCCTTGCAGTAGTTGGTATATTAGTAAGATGTCCACATACATCCCCGCGACGTATATCTGTCTTTGCTATGCCGCGAACATTAAAGCCTATATTGTCACCGGGTTCAGCTCTTGGAATTCTTGTGTGGTGCATTTCTATTGACTTGACCTCGCCTTGCTTATTGGCTGGCATGAATATGACAGTGTCGCCTTCTTTAAGGACACCTGTTTCAACTCTGCCAACAGGAACTGTGCCTACACCTGTGATGCTATATACGTCTTGCACTGGAATCCTTAAGGGTTTGTCCACGGGTTTTGGAGGAATTTCAAAGACGTCTAAAGCGTCCAGAAGTGTTGGTCCTTTGTACCATGGCATCTTGTCGCTTGGTTTAACTAGGTTGTCTCCAGTCCATCCAGAAACAGGCACAAACGGTATTTTGTCAATATTGTAGCCTACCATCCTCAACATTCTACCGACTTCGCTTTTAATCTCATTATAGCGATCTTGGCTCCAGTTGACCGTGGGGTCATCCATCTTATTGACTGCAACCACCAACTGCTTTACGCCTAGGATAGAGGCTAGGAACGCGTGTTCCCTTGTTTGACCACCCGGGCCTATGCCTGCCTCGAATTCTCCCCTTTTTGCTGAAACGAGGAGAATAGCGGCGTCAGCTTGGCTTGCACCAGTGATCATGTTTTTAACAAAGTCCCTATGTCCTGGAGCGTCGATAATCGTGAAAGTGTACTTTTTGGTGTCAAATTTTAGAAATCTAAGGTCTATGGTTAAGCCTCTTTCCCGCTCCTCCTTTAGGTTGTCCAGGACCCATGCGAACTTAAAGGTTTCCTTGCCTAATTTCTTAGCTTCCTCCTCATATTGCTTTATTGTTCGATCGTCGACAACTCCTGTCAAGTAAAGCAGATGCCCTGTTGTTGTTGACTTTCCATGGTCAACGTGGCCTATGATTACTAGGTTTAAATGTGGCTTTTCTGGTTTGCTCATCATTTTACCTCCGTTTCTAAACCTTAACCTCTATTTTTAGTGAATTCGCTTACACAACTATTTATTCAATTATTTTAAGTTTATGATAGATTTTAAGTAAGCAACATTATCGGTAAAGATAATATTGAAATTTCGCTTTAAACCTTTTTAAGGCAGGATATGGTTCAAGCCAATTACTTATCCTATGAAGCCGGGTGCAAATGAGTTTAGGTTTTAACTCAATGAACCCTAAATAAAACTTCGGCTTATGGGTGAGTTTTAAGTTTACGCTAAACAAATGTTGGCGAAATTTTGCACTTCAGTCAAGAAGCATATGTCTCTCTGCGTGTGCAAATTATTATCTTAGTTTATTCAGAATCATTGATATTTTATGCATAATAGGCAGTATAAAAATCAGTGAAGCATTACGATATTAAATATAATTTTTGAATGTTGTATATAAGTTGGATTAATATTTTACCTTGAGGCTTGAGCTATTCTTTCCAATTCATGACGTTTTGCAACAGCATAACTTTTCATATCATGGTTTGCAGCTAGGATAAGCTCTTCCGCTAGGCATTCCTCAATGGAGCGGGGACTGTGCATGGCCGCTGACCTTGCGCCTTCACATATATGTCTTAAAGCCAAGTCCACTCTTCTTTGAGGCGAGACATCCACTGATAAGTGGTAGACTATTCCGCCGTAAGATATCCTTGTTGTATCTTCGCATGGTGCAGAGTTCTCCACAGCCCTAACAAGCACTTCTATGGGATTTCTGCCCGTGCGTAAGTGAATAATTTCAAAAGCATGTTTCACCATGTTAATCGCTTTAGCCTTTTTCCCCGCATTTTTACCAGGCTGCATTAAGTTATTAACCAGTCTTTCAACGATATTCACTTCTGCCTTTCCGAAGCGCTTATGTTCATGACGTCCCATCGAGTGGGGGATCAGAACAGGCTTAAGGCATATGTACCTTTTTAATCCCTGGTCGCGAACTTCAACTCCTTTAAAGTTCCATTTTCCGAAAAGCTTTATTTCTTTTTTTTCTCTGTCTTGTTTCGGCTGTTCTTTGCCTTCCATTTTAACGCACCGGTTTTTGTTTTCTTCCAAGTACAAGTTCCTTGAGTGACACTCCATTAACCATTATAACTTTCCAGCGTACCCCTGGAATGTCGCCCATGCTTCTTCCCCTCGAGCCTCCTATGCCTTCAACTATCGCTTCATCATGTTCATCAACAACGTTTAGTGCGCCGTCTCCGGGAA
>Ga0105158_1000206_pt1 | contig 26942 bp, 27 predicted proteins | sample LHCtaG_FD_81567 | JGI IMG/M metagenome (GOLD analysis project Ga0105158, IMG submission 81567) | Hot spring microbial communities from Little Hot Creek, USA to study Microbial Dark Matter (Phase II) - LHC4sed_matched | ecosystem: Environmental > Aquatic > Thermal springs > Hot (42-90C) >...
GACCTCTACAACTACAAACCACCCCACCCCCCACAAGACAATCCACCAATACAAAACACACACTCAAACCCCCCACAACCATTTCCAACACCACATAAACCAACATAAAAACAAAACAGCTGCAAGAGGCTCAAAGGCTGTGTGTAGAGTAGCAGAAGTTATGTTTTGATTTATAAAATTACTTTTATTACAATTCCTTATACCATTGCTCTGTTAGACCTAGTTGTGACGTGACAACTTTAATTGTTCTCTCAATCCATTCTCGCAATGTTGCATCTCTATTCGATGCAAATTTTTTACTCCATTCCTCTACACCAAGCTCGTTAGCTAAAAGTACTATAACATCTTTTGCTCTATCTCCCTCAATTATTCTGGGTTTTGCACCAGCTTTAATGTTATATTCAGCTATTTGTTGATATAACATTTTAGTGTATTGGTCTAGGTCTATCTTTACCCCTAATGCTTCATAAAGTTTTGGTAATACCTTTTCTGCCCAGCCTCTATGAAATCTACAAAGCCCTGCATTAGATATCTCAACCTCTTTAATAATGCGTGTAGCAACAGTCTTTCCAAACTCTTCAGGTTCTATAAACGTTGATGTGTAATTTGTCCAATACTTACCTGTTACAGGCAAAGGTAACAGTAGACCTGGAGTCCAATAGTAGTTTGGAGTCATATACCATCTCTCACCATAAGGTTGATACACTACCAAGTCCTCAAATCTCATTCCAAGCTTCTTTACCCTGTCTGCAAACATGTCATCTAACTTCTTTGCAGCTTCTCTAATACCCCTTGCAACTATTTTGAGTACCTCTGTCCTCTCTTCAACTAAATGTATCAAAAGCTCTTCAGCAAGCTTAGCGTTAATTGCTAGCTCATCTACATTTAGTAGCATTGGGTCAAACCTCGGTTTTTCGCTAAGACCTATCTCCTGAGGCTGAAGAAGACCTCTATATGTAGCCTCAAGAAGCCACGCAATAACATGTCCTATAGTTATAGCGTCAAAGCCTAATTGGTCTGCTAAGTCAATAAGCTTTGCTGTTAACTCTATTTTGAATACTCCTATCCAAGGTCCTAAACCATTTGAAGGCTCGTAATCTAGCTTTTTACCTCTCCAAATCTTCTTGCATGCCGCTGGACATGGCTCGCCACAAGTTGTCCAGGTCTTAGCTTTATCAAATGTTTCTTCTTTTACTGGTCTCCAGAAGTGTTCTAGTAGAAGATCCACTACCCTCTTCCTTACTGCTCTATGTAAATATATTGTGCTATAATTAAACATAGGTAAAGACTCTCTATAGTGAGGATAATTTACACCAAATGTTCCACCAGCTCCAATGCTAGGATCATACCTATACTTAACTGTAGCTTCATTAACAGTGCTAACAAAGTCCTTACCTAACGCATCCCTCAAGAACTTTGTTAGCTCAGCAAAGTCTGTTAGTTGCCTAGGTAATTCTGGTTTATAACTCCCTCCAGCAACAATAGCTACTACATTATGTGCTTGTGCCAATACGCTTCCCGGTCCACCTCTTGCAGCAAAATCTTCAGAACCCTCAATAAACCTTTTTCTCACAAAGTCGATATCTATTGAGACCAGCGCTCCATATACTGTCTTTAATGCTGCTGGCCCTACGACTATGGGTCTTGCCTTTAAGGCTGATACGGTACTCCAATACACATCTACCAAGTACTTTTCTAGTGCGTAAGCCCCTATGTACCCTCCATACCCCTTGTATATCTCATTTAACTTAGTTCTATCAATGTTCTCTATACTAACCTCTCTAACACCTTTTTCATCGCCTTTCACAAAGACTATTGCAGGTTCCTCACTTCTACCCTCAATAGAAATTGCATTGACTCCACATCCTATGAACCTATACGCTGCTCCGCCCATCTCTGATACATGTATTCCACCAGTTTCAGGGCTTCGAAATACTGTGACAAGCCTATGTGTTCCAAAGAGTTTACTGCCAGCAAAGGTTCCTGAACCTATTATGAGTGCGTTAGCAGGGTCGAACACGTCCCTACTCCAACTCTCCATTTCATTATGTATCTTAATTCCAATATCTATAGGTCCTAGCACCTCTCCAATACTATAACTACTTAAAGACCATTTCTTAGTGCTAACATTCAATCTTAATACTGTATACTTAAGCAAATTGATTCACACCCTTAGCCCCTACAAGCTAAAAACCTCTTTCCTTGAAAGAGGTTAAATTGCTTTAAAGTGTAGCTGTTAAGGTTAGTTAGTACAGTAATTAACAATACTATTCCTATATAGTCTAAAACCCTTACAATGAATTATTGCTAATATTTTGCAGAACTTTCAAAACACTTTTTAATTTTCTCTTCACATGTGGAATAGTGTGGTACTATAATTTATGAGAGTAAAAGATGCTGTAAATAGAATATTATGGACAGTGAAAGAAAGGAAAGAACTTGAAAAATATCGTTTAATTATAACTGATAGAATCAATCCACGAGGCTACATAGAGGTTCCATTCACTAATATAGCTAGAGTGGACAACAACTACATCTATATCACTAGCGACGACGAGATTAACGTGATACCCATTCATAGAGTTATCAGAATAGTTAAAAATCACGAAACTGTTTATGATAGACTAAAGTAATTTTGTAGCTTAGCCATTGAACAACTTTAAAGGCTTAACACCACTATCAATATATCATTGCAATGTATTTGAGATGCTTAGAGTAGTTACTTTATGCTATGTTTTAGGGTAACGCGGCAGTTTTTGGAGTAAAGGTTTTTATAGGTCTGTGTAGGTCTTTTTATTTCAGGGAGTGATAGTGGAACGACACTATAGCACTAGAGAGGTTTGCGAAATACTGGGGATAGCTAATCGCACTCTCCGCAGGTGGATAAGAGAAGGTAGAGTAAGAGCAGTAAATATTAATGGTAGGTGGAGAATACCAGAGAGCGAGGTTAAGATGCTTCTTGGTTACCTTGCTGAAGAGGTAGCACCTCCTAGAATAGCTCGTGCTGTCATATATGCTCGCGTAAGCGGTGCTAACCAGAGGAAGGAGTTGGAGAATCAAGTAGAGGCGTTAAAGAAGTATGCAGAGCAAAACAGTTTGAAAGTAGTAGGAGTGGTCAGAGACATCGCCAGCGGCCTCAGTGAAGATAGGAGGGGGTTGATGAAGTTGATAGAGATGGCTAAGAGGTGCGAGTTCGACGTGCTATTAGTGGCCTACAGGGATAGGCTAACTAGGTTTGGATTTAAGTACCTCGAAGAGCTGTTCAAAGCTTATGGAGTGAAGATCGAGGTCGCGTTTCAAGAGCCCCCTAAAGACTACTATCACGAATTAGTCGAAGACCTAGTAGAGATAGTTACCTCTTTTGCTTCGAGAATCTACGGCAAGCGTAGCCACAAGTACAAGAAGGTGGTGGAGGCAGTTGAACAGGCAGTTAAAGACCCTTGAAAGAACCGTCGTTCTCCAATCAGCTCCGCTAACGAGGGCTAAGGCTGACGCGTTGAGGTATATCTACCAAGTATATGGCAGGTCGCTTGCCGAGGCCCTCGAGTACGTGTGGAGCAATAGTCTCTATTCGTGGACTAGTGCTAAGAAGGCGCTCTACAAGAGGTTTAGAGAGCTCTACCCCGATATCCCGTCGCACTACATACACGAAGCTGTTCGCGACGCGTCTCAGAGGCTTAAGAGCTTCTTGAAGCTCAAGAAGAAGGGCTTAGCACACACCAGCAAGCCTGCTGTTAAGAAGTGGAGTGTTGGATGCGATAACCAGCTATGGAGGCTAACCCCATGCGGAGTGAAGATAGCGACACATAGAGGCTGGGTGAACGTGCCACTACAGTTTCACAAGCAGTTTTGGAAGTACTACAACAGTGGCTGGTCTCTTAGAAGTAGTGCTAGGTGGAAGATAGCTGAGGACAAGCTGTACCTATACGTGGTCTTCGTAAAGAGCGTTGAAGCGAGGCAGAGAGCCGCAAGCAAGGTATACGGCATTGACATTAACGAGAATAACGTAACAATATATGAGCACCCCGCAAACAGAGCTGTAACACTAGTCACCAACTTCTCGAAGATTGTGCTTGGATATGCGTATAGGAGGGCTAAGATACAGCAAAAGTGGAGCAAAGCATACGGCGTTAACGGTAATAGGAGGCTACGTAGCGTGTTAAAGAAGCTTAGAGAGAGGAACGTGAAGAGGAGTACCAAGCTCAAGCTGGTTAAGAGAGTTCTCGAGATAGTTAGAGACGGGCTCGTAGTTCTCGAGAAGCTACCTAAGAGGTTTCAAGATAAAATCGTTGAGAAGAGCAGAGTGTTGAACGGCCTCGATGTCCACAGGCTTAAGCAGTCTAGCATGCGGGGAGTCCACAGGATTTTGACTGAGAAGCTGGCTGAGCACTCCATCCCCTACGTCCTGGTTAACCCGTCTCACACCTCCTCTACGTGCCCTATATGTGGCTCTAAGCTTTTCTCGATGACGGGCCGTGCCCAGAGGAGCGGATGGAAACCGAGAGTAGTGAAGTGCCCTAGTTGCGGGCTTGTGCACGACCGGGACGTTGTAGGCGCCATGAACTTGGTTAAGAAGTACCTCTTAGATGTGGGGGGTCGTGCCGTGGGCCTCCCGAACGGTGCCCATGACCTCCGCGTAGAGTGGTCTGTGACCGCGATGAAGCGCGGAGCAGAGGCACAACCCGTCCTAGCAAAACCTACAACAACCTAGGACGGGAAACGGTTTGTAGGTTTCACAGGCTTTGTAAAACGCAAAGATTTAAATTTCAAACAGATTATTTTCTCAGTGTGGTTGCAAGCTATGGAGATGATGAGCAGTAGTATGGAAAGAGATGATGAGATGAATATGGAGTCTTTGAACGATTTTCTGCCCACAGGACTACAAGGATTTGTGATCAGAAGAGGGGTTATGGGAGAGTATAGTGAAGTAGTATTACCTCTGATACCAAAGGTACTTACAGCTCTATATAGAGATGTCACTAAAAAGGTTATAATGTTCAGAGATAGAGAGCAGTATAACAAAATTGTTAAATCTCTTCTCTTGAATTTTAAACAATTAGCATTACACATAGCTTCTGAAGCTAAGTTATTGAATATAGATCTTGCTGTAATTTCAATGATTTTTACAAAAAACGTCTATAATGTTGCAATCATCTACAGGGAGGACAAGATTACTGCGATGAGCTATGGTAATCAAAATGTTAATGCTGTTACAATTATAATATCTGATAGAAATGTGGACCCTGAAGAAGCGGCACAACTTTGCTTTAACTTTTTGAAGAATCACGCAAAGAAATATTACAAAAGATTCTCAAAAATACTTCAGCTTTCAAGTATACATCTCATAATTTTAGATACTGATAATAAGAACGTAATAAGGGTTAAGTTAAGAGAGGAATATGGAAAAGGAGCTTCACTTACAATACCTATTAACACACCTTTATGGGACGCGGAAAGTCTACCTGATAGACTTAGGGAAGACATTGTTGCACTTATTATCGAGCCTCTTAATAGCCATGCACAGTATGCCCCTAAGGGTGTTATAATCATAGGTCCACCTGGTGTTGGAAAAAGCGTAACAGCTGAGGCAATAGCTAAGGGGCTTAATAAAAAGATTGTCAGAATAAACCCTGGTATTTACAGATCTATGTGGTATGGAATGACTGAAAAAACCCTGATATCAATTTTCTCGACGCTGAGAAATAGAAAGGACCTCATAGTTTTAATAGATGATGCTGACTTTCTAATAAACAGATTTAATGCTATTCATGAGGCATTTATCGCAGAAATGAACATTTGGCTTAATATTCTTCAAGAAAGGCAAAGACCCTTAGTTGTTATGACTACAAACACCCCTGAAATACTAGACCCGGCCATGCTAAGACCTGGCAGGCTAGACATATCAATTTTTGTAGGTTATCCTGACAGGAAGATGAGAAGGAAAATAATTTCAAACTTGTGCAAAATGTATAGCGTGAAAATAAGTGATGAACTTCTAGAAGATGTTGTCTCAAGAACTAGGTGGTTCAATGCCGCTGAGCTAGATTCTGTTGTTAGAATTGCTGCTAGCAAAGGAAAGAGTGTTATAACACAAGAAGCTCTAGAATGGGCCTTAAGGAAGATCCGCGTAAGCGAAAGCGAGAGAAGGGTCATTCAGGAAAACATAGAGAGTTACATTGCAAAAATGTCAAATATAGTAATACAGTATGTACCTAAAGAGCATGAAATATAATTTATAATAGTAATTGTTGTAATCACTAGAAGGTGTTTTACTTAAATATCTTTGATGTAGCTTCTTGAGGTTCGACGTTCAACTGCAATGACTTTGAATCCTTTTCTACAACTGCTATAAAAACTACAGAATCTCCCAAATCAACACTATACGCGTATCCTTTTTTCACATGTTTAAATACATTTGTGATATTTAGAAAAGGTAATTCCTCTTTTTTCCGTCTATAAGAACTCTCATATCGCATGTAATTTACCATAGAGGCTATCAATGCCATAGCAATAAATGTCAACACTAGGACTATTGAAAGAACTTGATCCAACCTCGTACCACCATAAAATGACTTTGAAAGTTACTAGTATTTAAGGAGGGATAAGGGTTACTATTATATGACTTTAAACATACCCAGGTAATATTCCTTGAAATGCTCTTACCCATACTTAATTGTTCATGAATATATAGTTGAATGATACATCGCTCCTAGCGAAACTGAGGTTCTTCGCATACGGTAAATGAACACATTACTTTCGGTCTGCTCCCTAAGTCCTTGTTAAAATCCTCAAAAAACCTATTTTTGCTTTTAGGCGTAATTAAATCACATGACAAAGTATGTATTTGTAACAGGAGGCGTGTTGAGTAGTGTTGGAAAAGGTGTTACTACAGCATCCATAGCACTGCTTTTCAAAGCTATGGGCTTTAATGTTACTGTGATAAAAATAGACCCATATCTTAATGTTGATGCAGGTACTATGAATCCTTATGCTCATGGCGAGGTCTTTGTAACAGAGGATGGTGGTGAGACAGATCTTGATGTAGGTCACTATGAAAGGTTTTTGGGTATAAACTTAAGCAAGAAGAATAATATTACGGCGGGGCAAATATATTATGCAGTTATAATGAAGGAGAGAAAGGGTGAGTATCTAGGTGCTACTGTACAGATCATCCCCCATGTAACTAACGAAATAAAACAGAGGATAAAGGATGTTGCTAAAGAATACGATGCCGATGTGGTTTTTATAGAAATTGGTGGAACCGTAGGAGATATCGAGGGGTTACCTTTTCTCGAAGCAGCGAGACAGATGAGGCTAGAGGAAGGTTTTAATAATGTGGCCTTCATTCACGTTGCATTAGTTCCCACACTTAAGGCTACAGGAGAGCAAAAGACAAAACCCGTACAGCATAGCGTGCAGGAGTTGCGAAGAATAGGTATACAGCCAGATGTTGTAGTCGCAAGGTGTGAAAAACCTCTAGATCCAGAGGCAAGAAGTAAGATAGCATTGTTTAGTAATGTCCCCCCGGAGGCTGTTATATCAAATTATGATGTTTCTAATATATATGAGGTCCCAGTTATTTTATTGAACCAGATGATGCATAGGATACTTGTACAGAGACTTGCCCTTGAGTATAGAGAGCCTGATCTTTCACCTTGGCTTAGCTTTCTAGAGAAATTATCTAAGGGTTTAAAAACTGTTAAAATTGCGATGATAGGAAAGTACACTAAATTAAAGGATAGCTATATGAGTATCACAGAAGCTGTAAAACACTCCTCAGCATATATAGGTGTCAAACCTATATTTAAATGGCTTGAATCTACAGATATAGAAAATGGTTATGTTGACTTAGAGAAGGAGCTGGAGGATGTAAAGGGGGCTCTAATTCTCCCTGGCTTTGGTAAACGTGGTGCTGAAGGCAAGATAAAAGCTATTAAATACCTAAGAGAGCAAAATATACCAACACTTGGAATATGTTTTGGTTTTCAGCTAATGGTTATTGAAATAGCGAGAAATGTTGTTGGACTAAACAATGCGAATAGCTCCGAACTCGATCCCTCAACACCGCACCCAGTTATAGCTCTCTTACCTTCACAAATGGAAGTAAATACTATTGGCGGATCTATGAGGCTCGGGGCAATAAGCATTAAATTACGCAAAGGTAGTAAGGTGTATGAGGCTTACGGCAGAGAGATAATTTCAGAAAGGCATCGCCATAGGTATGGTGTAAATACAAAGTATATTGATGTGCTTGAGTCCGCAGGCTTTATTGTAAGTGGTGTGAGTCTTGATAACGAAAGCGTTGTTGAATTTATGGAATTAAACAATCACCTTCTATTCATAGGTACGCAATCTCACCCTGAGTTCAAAAGCAGACCCTTAGCTCCATCACCATTATTCATGAGCTTCATGAGCAAGGCGTCTTTGCTATAGAGTTATCAAGCAGACGAATAATGAAGTTATTTAGAGTTTAATACTCTCTCATAATATTTAGCTTAGTGAATTTCGAGAAGATAGCGTGATGAGACTTACAAGGTGTGAGCTGATTGCAATGAACGGTGAACCCGCATCTGATGTTTTAATGCGAGGTCTATCTTTAGTTACATTAGATGAGATCTTGAAGGACATAAGCATCTATGCTGTCTCTAATGAAGCTAATGATATTGCTAAGAAGTATGGTTACATGCCTTATATGGTAGAGCGATACCTTAGAATGTTAGGATATGATGAAACGTTGCAACTCTTGGAAACGTTTGAAAATTTTAAGAAAAGACCTGCAATACTGTGTAATTACCTTAAAATTGGTTGCGGAACTCTTATAAATCGACTCACTCGTTTAGGTTTTTCTTTAGAGAGAATAAGTTGGTGTAATTATTGCTATACTGTTGTTGCAGCCCCTACATCCCCCTCTATAGGCTCTACTCATGAGTATCTTAAGGGATACTACTATGTTTATAGGGATATGGCCTCTCTAATCCCACCCCTGATTCTGAATCCTAGTGAAGGTTCGCTGGTCTTAGATATTTGTGCAGCTCCTGGCGGTAAGTCTGTTCACATCTTATTACTAACACGTGATTCTGGACTTCTAGTAGCAAACGATATTTCCATGAGAAGGGCAGCATCGCTTTTATCGCACCTTACGAGAATGGGGTTTAAATCGTATATTATTCTCAATGAAGATGGTGTTAAGCTTGTAGAGAAACTGAAGTTAAAATTCGATTATATACTTGTAGATGCTCCATGTAGTGCGGAAGGGGGCATAATGTTTGACCCTAGTAGAAAGTATAAAACTTCTCTTAAAGACCTGTCAAAAATTGTTGAAAGAGAGATAAGGCTCTTGTATGCTGCTACAATATTAGTAAAAAACGGTGGTAAAATTGTGTACACAACATGTAGTATTGCACCAGAAGAAAATGAGTATGTTATTACAAAGGTGCTTCAAATGAATGATAAGATAGTTATTGAGCAACCCCCATTCAATTACTGGTCGCATGGCTTCACTAATTTCTCTAACCTAGAGTTTCACCCTGGTGTTAGAAACTGTATTAGAATATGGCCTCATAGACACTCCATGGAGGGTTACTTTATATGTCTACTTAGTAAGGTACCTTAAAGCTAAAATAACTCCTGTCCGCATTGTGAAGCGGTGCTGAATATTGATGAGCGTGAAGTACGATGTACTTATAGTCGGCGGTGGAGTAGCAGGACTCTATGCTTCATATCTTTTAGCCAAAGGTGGTTTAAATGTCGCTGTAATAGAAATGAAAAGTGAAAAGAGCATTGGCGATAAGGTGTGTGGTGATGCTGTTGGGGAGCATCATTTTATAGAACTTGGGTTAGAGCCTCCGATACAAGGCTTTGACAAAGACTATGAATATGATGGAGTCACGCTGGTCTCACCTGATGAGAGCAACTCTCTTGTCATTACCGGAAGAGGATATTCTTTAAACAGGAGAAATTTTGGTCTACGCTTATATAGAATGGCAGTAAATCAAGGTGCTGAAATACTCTTAGAGCACTCATTTACAAAGCCTATTATCGAAAGCTCGAGAATTGTAGGTGCTGAGGTTGTGGATAAAAATGGCTTTAAGAAGACACTAAAAGGTAGGGTTATTATTGATGCTTCTGGTGCTGTAGCTATTGTTCGACGAAGTCTTCCTAGTAGTTGGTGGGTTTCTGAGCCTACCCCCAAGGAAGATTATAATGTGACTTACAGAGAGGTAGTGGTAGGGGATTTTGAACTTGATGAGAGGTATGCTTACATATACCTTAATGTTGATGTTGCGCCTGGTGGCTATTGGTGGCTTTTCCCGAAGGGTAAAGGTGTATATAATATAGGCTTGGGTGTTCAGTGGAAGGATGGGGGGCCTAATCCAAAAATTCAGTATCAGAAGTACATACTTCAGAAGCTGGGTAACAGAATTACTGAGGTTGTTCATAGAGGTGGTGGAATTGTGCCTACACGTAGACCTATACCATGTATGGTGTGGAATGGCCTCATAGTTATAGGTGATGCTGCCGCTACAGCTAATCCTGTTCATGGTGGTGGAATAGGCTCAGCAATGCTTAGTGCTAAGATTGCTAGTGAAGCAATTGTTGAAGCTCTTGAGAAAGGTGAAGCAAGCATTGAAAACCTCTGGAGCTATCATGTAAAGTTTCATAAGGCCTATGGTGCAAAACAAGCATCTCTAGATGTTTTAAGATTATTCTTACAGAGGATGACAAATAGTGAACTAAACTTTGTATTCAGATCGAGGCTTGTTAGTGGTGATGAAGTTTATGATATGGGCTCTAAAGGAAATCTGAGTTTTTCAATTCTAGAGAGGGCGAGGTCCTTTGCCTCGCTTTTGACAAAGCCTAGGTTTCTATTAAAACTCTACAAACTTAAGCAGTACATGGATAAAGCTCGAGAACTTTATTTAAACTTCCCACACGATCCAAGTAAATATGTTGAATGGCGTATACAAGAGCAAAGATTTTTTGATGAATATTTAGCGTGGCTTAATGCTGAAATGAGGTGAAGTGCCATCTCTTCTAGTTTAAAAAGAAGATTTTTTGCTTGGTTAAGCATCATCAGGATCGGTAATGCCATTGCACTAGGAATGGCTTCCGTTGTAGGGTATGTGCTTGGTAATGGAAATAACGTCTCAGACATGATTAAGCTGTTTTTTACGGCTTTTCTTATTGGTGGTGGAGGTAACATTATAAACGATTACTACGATAGAGCTGTTGACGCTATTAATAAGCCTTGGAGGCCAATACCTTCAGGGCTAATAAGGCCAAGAGAAGCTTTGATAGCTTCGCTAATCTTTTTCGCCAGTGGAATAGTACTAGCATTCTTACGTTCTGTCGTCTGTGGCATAATAGCTGTTAATGCGACAACCCTAGTATATCTCTACTCATATATCTTAAAAAGGAGGTTCCTCATAGGTAACATTACAATAGCTTTTCTAACAGCATTAGCGATAATCTATGGCTCTACATTTTCACATATTTCATCGCATGTAGTTCTAGCATCTCTATATGCATTCCTATTCAATCTGGGGAGAGAATTTTTGAAGGGCATTGAAGATGTTGAGGGTGATAAAATGTTTGGTGTAACCACTATTGCCTCAATTTATGGACCCCGTACGGCTTTTTACTCATCTGCAGTAGTATTCACAGTGTTAGTTGCACTCAGTGTAATACCTATCTTTACTTTCTGTTACGGCATAGCTTATACTGCATTAGCACTCTTAGTAGATTTTATAATCGTAATCTCTCTCATTTGTGCAAGGTCTTTAAGACCTTCCGATGCCCTAAAGGCCACTAGAGTATTAAAATCAGCAGCTTTTGCAGGAATTTTAGCATTTCTATTGCATTCTCTTTGACAAATCCATAAATTATTGTAAAAGCAAATCTTCTGCAACATTATTGAGTTTATTTAGATATAGTGCTAGGAGGTATAGTAAGTCAGAGAGTCTATTGATATATACGTAAGTATTACTATCAATGATTTTTTCCCTAAACAGCTTAACAGCTCTTCTTTCAACTCGTCTACAAATAGCCCTTATAACGTGAAATAGGGAGGATGTCACCGATGCCCCTGGTATTACAAATTCCTTAGGCACAGAGACATTACTTGACAAATTCTCTATAATTTCATCAACTTTACTCAGTGTATCCTTGCTAATAGGCGATGTCTTTCTTCCTAAAGTGGCGACGTAGCTTGATATATGCATTAGTTTTTGCTGAATCTCAGTAAGCATTGATATTACACACTTGTATTCCTCATTATCTTTGCTTTTTAAATATGCTTTAACTAAACCAATAAATGAAACAAGTTCATCTAATTCCCCAATGAACTCTATAACTGGAGAGTCTTTTGAAACCCTGTCTCCAACAATATCTGTATAACCATCATCACCACGGTGCGTATGCTTAAATACCATAATAGCTAACCCGTATAGCCTCTTACCATAGAAGTGATAATATGCTTTATGCGGTTACTGAGTTAATGGCCCAGATGCTGGGAAAACACTTATAATGCCTTTAGCTCATGGGATTTGCACTATTTACCGACTCATAGTGTATCCATATAAGGTATTTTCAACTATCCTAGAATTTTATTACTGTGTCCAGCTTCTCTTTTTATAAACCACATTTTGTTGTGGAGGCTTAACTATGTCCACTAAAATTCTCACCACAAGTTCTAACTTATCAGTTTTGTCTACTCTAAATCATAATACCAAGTACATACTTAATCACATTAAAATCTTTAAAATCTCGTATGTAGACCATATCACTACATTATGGAGAGTGTTAGATGGATACCTCCAAAGTATAACAAAGAATAAATATGGTTATTGCTTATTTACACCGGTCTTAGGAATTGCGCCTTACATGTCAAGGATTCTTAGGATTCCATTTTTTACTCATCAAGTACTCATTATGGTTAGACGAGGTTTCATGACCTCCCCCACAAGCGTCGAAATGATATTACAAGACGCTATAACATGGATTGATAAGATCTTGAAGCACAGACCTTCTGACAGTCTGAGTAGACGTCTTGAAATACGTTTCATGGTTTACTATGATAGGGAAACTTTGTGGCACATTCTTTTACGCTACATCCCAATTATTATAGTCATAGATTATAAAGCAGTATTAAATATTGCTAAGTGTAGAGAAGTTTACATTACACAATTTACAGCGTACAACGCTTTTAAAGACCTCTTAATAGAATCAAAAGCTGAAACGCACATTATTACTCCTACTCCTCTGCATCAGGATAGCAAAGAAATGTGCAACCCGTTGACATGCATAGATGCCACTACTTCTTCTCCTTACTCATTTAGTAACGAGATTGAATTCCTTCAAAAGTTTTCGCATAAGAACCTGGAGAAAGTATTTATTGAGTTCTGGAGTTCTACAGCCTATCTAGACAAGAATAACTATGATTATGTGTGGTTTTTCGCACCAACAGTTAAAGACCTCACTATAGCTGCGAAAATGTTAGCTTCAAGAGGCACTATACCGAAAATCGTAAAGGTTGTAGTTGTACAAGACTTATTTGCAGAGCTTGGTGCAATAAATAGCAAGCGAGTTTGGATTTCACTACTGCTTAAGAGCATAGTAATAAACTCAAAGACTAAGGTCATCTTCGTACGATGGTGAAATCTTCAGAGAGGTTCAAATTCATCACCACATCTTCAGCATGGTGAGCCTCATCATAGAGGCCCACATTAATAGTTCCTCTATTGGCATTTAAATCTATTTAATGCTTTCAAAATTCTACTAAATAATTTTAAGCCATAATTTTTAACTAAAGTGCTTTAGGCGTTTACGGTATGAGTTCAATTATGTACGTAGGGCCTTTTATAGATGAGGAAATCAATAGAAGTGAATATGATTCAATATTATTTTTATCACCATTAGTAGAGGACCTGGTGAAGTTCTATATCAGTGCCATAGCTGAGAGCAACGTTATAGAACCTCAAGATAGCAACACATACTGTTTACGTATTGAGCTCATAGAGAGGTTACTTGAATTTCATCCTCATATCCCTAAGCTTGCAACATGTAAAGGATTTGCCTTGCCTAGCTTCTTCGAATTAGCTGAGAACATATATTATCAAGGTAAAGCTCTGCTTTTAGAACCTAACATAACATCTGCACTAGTATTCCTCACTCGAAACACTGTACAAAGGTTTTGTGACTTAAAACCTCTAGTATTATTGATATCTGAGACCACATTACATAAACTCAGTGAGACAGGTAGTGGGCTTCTTTACGGCTATAAGGACATGTTTGTAATAGAATCCTACAGCTACATTGCTGAGGCCTGCGATACTGTTTTAATACTCTACGTCAAGAACTTGAGAAACACAGGTAAGATCATTGAAAAGATCTTGACAGAGGCCCACAACTTGATTCTTTCTGTAGATCTAGTGGATGTAGCGTATCAGGGCATTCCTCTTTCAATTCTAGAACTACACAAATCGAAAACACTTAACATAGACTTTGCCATAGCTTTAGAATTAGGTAGGGAGTACATTAGTGAAGATGAAAAGAGGGCTTTAGAAAAACTGTATAACTTTTATAATGGAAGACTGGGTATTGTACTAAAAAACTCCAAGCCTCTTGTACCAAAACCTGTAAGAGTAGATAAAGATGCTCTCCATAGATATGTACGCAATATAATTGCATACCTTAGTGCATCATGAAACATTGTGGGTGGCATCACACAATGCAAGTTAAGGTTAGGCTTGCGGGCTTTAGGGGTTTCCCTAAGCCAGTCACAATAAGTATTCAATTAAGTGAAGAAAGGGGTAAAATAGCTGATGTAATTAAGGAAGCATTTAAGCATTTGGATATAGTTGTGGAAGAGGATGAAGTACTTGTAATATGCGACGACAAGATGCTTTATCTTGATGACGAGATCCCGGCAAGCTGTGAAGAACTTGAACTCTATCCTCTAGCACGTGGAGGTTTAGCATCTGTGAATGCGTATATCTATAATTTCTCTAGGATCAGTAAGTCTAGGTAACCAAGTTTTTAGAGGAAGAAAGAGTAAGAGTTAGAATGTGCATTCAAGAACAGGGGCGATTTGCGTAAGGTAGTTTTAAAGAGCTCTTACGGCTTAAACAGTCTATGCTTTTCAATAATTCTCTTAATCGCCGAAATTACTTGCAAGCGCATTTAGTTAGAAACTCATGTGAAGCTTGAGATAGTTTATAAGGACTGAGAACTGCATTCTTCGTTTTTAGAGGAGTAAACTCGAAGATTCGGATTATTGTCGAGAAGCTCTACTGCTTTCATTATATTTTCATGTGCATGTAAAGATTTAATTGGGACGCCACATTGTCGTATAGATTAGTGCACACAAGGATAGGACTGTTTGTGGACCTCCATGGCATACCTTGCACTAGATTATAGTGATAGAAAACCACTTGGAAAAACAAGTGAAAAAGTGGCTGCCTTAGGCTTAGGCACTCTCAACATTAGAGACTTTATAGGTGCTGAAAAAGCTTTACTTAAGGCAGTAGAGTTAGGGTTAAATGTTATTGAGGTGTCAGACACTTATGCTCTTGGTCTAAGTATGGATTTGATTAAGAAGGTCTTAACAAATATTAAAAGAGATGAATTATTTATAGTATTCAGAGTTTCACCAATAATACTGTCTGATCCAAGTAATGCCGCTGTGAGATTTGAACAACTATTAAGAAAAATGAACACAAGTTTTGTTGATGTCCTAATGCCCGCTGGTTATGTAGACTTCATATCATTAGATGCTGAAGTAAAGGCCTTGGAGAATATAGCTGACAAAGGCTTGACGAGGCATCTGGGGCTAAGCGGGTTTAAGGTAAAGCATATTGTCAATGTATTACATATGTTACGTAAACATGATATTGTTATGGTTCAGAGCAGGTATAGTGTTTTAAATAAGAGAATAGAAAGGGACTTAATACCATTTGCAGTAAAAACAGGTATCACTGTCCAAGCTTGCACCACGTTAGAAGAAGGACGTGCTTTAAGACACCCAGTGGTACTTCAAATAGCTAGCAAATATGGTAAGACAGCTGCTCAAGTTGCTTTAAGCTATGTAATTGCGAAATCACATGTAGTTGCACTTACAAAAAGCGAAAGGATTGATCATGTAGTTGAAGATAAAGAGGCTATAAACTTGAGATTAGGTGAAGAGGATTTAAATAAACTAAGTATGACATAACATAAGTGTAGCGCAGTGCGGGTCCTTGGTGCTAGCATGAGCTTAACAAACGTTAGAGAGCCGCAAGCAGCCTTATGGGGGTTTTACTCATTTAAACGTAGTGAGCTACTGAAAGAGCTAGAGCAGTCGTTTAAAAACCCTACTTTAGGACCTGGTGCACTGCCTGAAAGAAGACAACAATTAGTTCAGGTAATAGGTGGTGTAGCTCCACACGCAGGGTACAGCTATTCTGGTCCTTGTGCAGCATGTCTATATAAGGAAATTGGTGAAAACAAGCCTCAAGTTGATACAGTCGTTTTAATTGGTACAAATCACAGTGGATTTGGAGGTACTATAACGACAACAACATACTTTTCTACGTGGCTAACTCCTTTAGGTCGTGTGGAAGTCGATTTAGAACTTATAAAGCTCTTGAAAAAAGAATATGGTGCTTTAGATGATGATGCCCTAGCCCATGTACGGGAACACTCTGTTGAAGTACAAATACCATTTCTGCAATTTATTTACGGAGATACATTCAAAATTGTACCAATAGTTGTTAAAGCACTTGATTTTGTTCAAGCTGGAGAATTTGCCAACTCTTTAAAGAATGCGGCGACCTCCTTAGGTAGGGATGTCATAGTCATAGCATCATCAGATTTTACTCACCACGGCTCGATGTACGACTACATAGTGTTTACATCAAATATTTCAAGTAATGTGAAAAAGCTCGACATGGAGTTCATAAATGCTGTACTAGAACTCGATACAAAGAGGTTTCTCTCTTTAATAAGAAAGTATGGTGCTACAGTATGCGGGTTTGGAGCCATTGCCATAGCTATGGAGTATGCGAAACTTGTTAAAGGGAAAACCAAGTTATTAAGATACTACAACTCTGCTGAAGTAACGGGCGAAGAGGATATTGCAGTAGGTTATGCATCCATATTATTCTACAAATGATCATGAACTATAACATCTATTATCATACTTTTTAATTTCTAGTAAATCTATGTATGTATCAACTTTAGTGAAAAATTCGCTCAGAAATCTTATTGCTATTATTGGAATACCGTTTAGAGATCGTATTTTTGATGTGTAGAGTGTGAATATCAATGGTATGAAGTACTTAACCTTGCGGATTGCGGGTATCTCTATAGTAACCCACTCACAGTTTTTCAATAATTTCTCTACTCTATTTATATGGCTTTCTACAACCTGATATATTTGAGAAGTACTCAACGACTTTTTCCAGTGTTTGCATTCTATGACATAGCCCATCTTGTTAACTAAGTCTAATGCCAAGACATCTATTTGAAAACGTGTTATTCTACTATGCTTGTAGCCAGATACATAATCTAGCCCCATAAACTTTAGCTTTTCAGCTATGTATTTTTCGAATTCATTCCATTCCACATGTTTTGCAAGCTTCTCAGCATCAATAACTATATGCTCCTCTAATAATAAAAGAAATTCTATAGGCTTTAAAAGATTTATCTCATTCTTCTCGTCTCTTAAACAGCCTTTTTCTACTCCAAGTGTTAGAATGTTATTAAAAATAATTTTGTCTTGAGGTTTTAGAAACCTAATATCATTTTGATTAATTTTCCTATATTTAAACAATTGTTCTAAAATGTCTCCTAGCAATATGTAACTACTCATCATAGTCACACTAGTATTAGGTGTGCATAACCTCTACACCACTAGAACCTAGCTCAAGAGATACTACCTTTGCCCCTAAGGCTTCTGAAATCCTGCTAAGTGCTATCACGTCGTCTTCGTCTTTCGCAAGCGCTATAAATGCACCACCACCACCAGCACCAGATGTTTTTGCCCCTAAAGCTCCGGCATTTCTAAGGGCATTTATAATGAGATGATGCTCATTTGAAACCACCCCTAGTGAGTCAAGAAGGCCGTGGTTTATATTCATTAGCACGCCAAGTAGCTGCATATCACTATTTAAAATGCATCTTTTTGCTTCTTCTACAACAACGCCTATTGTGTCTATAACTTTATTAATAGTGGCTGTTAGAGTGGCTAACTTCTTTACGCTATTCACAAGGGTTGCAGTTGTATACTTCTTCAAAGTGTAGCTCACTAATATAGGCAATTTTTTTGTCATTAATAGTGGTTCTGCTCTCGGTATTGATGGCACTACGTATCTTAAGCCACCAAAAGTTATAGTGTATGTATCCATAGGACTCGCCGCACCCTGTACTATCTGCTCAGTTCTCCAGGCAATTCTTGCTGTAAGATCTTTATCTATGCGCTCCTCACCCATGTATGTAGCTAAACATACTGCAACTGAACCAACTGAGATCGCTGCTGACGTACCTAAGCCAACGCTTGGTGGAACAGGACTCTGAATCTCTATATTGAACCCTGTTAGCGCCCCAGGTTTCAATTCGTTTTCACATAGATGTATGGCCTTTATGATGTATTGTAGCAACTTCTCTACTTCAGGTTCATTGACTAAGGTTTTAACAACTTTTGAACTAGTTCTATTAATTGACGCACTAAGAATGGGCACTGAGATGCTGCTTAGCTTTATATGTATAAAGTCCTTATCGTCGCCTTTGCTAACCCTCATTATAACATGTGTAGGTAGTGTGGATGCTATGGCAGGCTTTCCAAAAACAACAGCATATTCCCCAAACAGCGTCACCTTTAAAGGCACCTTGACCAAGTACAATCTTAATCACCAACATTCGTCAGCGGAGGTTCATATCATCATCTACCAAGCTCTCAGTATAGGCGACAGTTCATCACATGAAATATTATGTGCTTTTTAGTTGCTGGATATAGCTTAGCGTAGGTCTCTTACTTATGAGCATAGGTAGTGCCATATCCACCTTGGGATACCCCTCCATTTCCTTTTCGAGCATTGAGAGAAAGTCGTCTAATGTCATCACCTTTTGAGTCCCTTCACTTCTAACTCTAACATTTAGTGTATTTGTCTCTACTTCACGAGCCCCGACCACTACAACATATGGTATCCATTCTATGCCAGCGTCCCTAATTTTCTTACCTAGCCCTTCACTCCTATCATCAACATCTACACGAAAACCTCTACTTAGTAGAGATTGAGCCACTTTAATAGCGTAATCTAGATGCTCTTGGGCGATAGGTATTATCCTAACCTGTATTGGTGAAAGCCACAACGGTAGCGTTGGTGGAATACCCTTCTTCTCATTTCTCGCTATCGTGTCAAACAACATGTATATATATCTCTCTACAGATCCTAGTATTGCTGTGTGTATTATTACTGGGTACTTTTCATTTCCATGTTCATCAGTATACTTTATGTTGAATCTCTTCGCATTTCCCACATCTATTTGCCAAGTTGCTATTTCCCTAGGTCTATTAAGCTCATCTATTATTATGTACTCTACATTTATGACCCAGTAGTATATCCCAGCTGGATAGACAGCAAGAAGAACTGGTTTGCCTTCATTTCTTACAAGCTCTACTATATAATTAAAGTTGGTATTGAGAAAATCCTCAGTAACATTGTATATGGCTAAGTACCCCCGTCCAACTTTTTCTGCTTCTTCAACTATTCTCTTCCTGACTTTCAAGGCTATGGCTTTTGCCTCTTCTAAGTCCTTTGTAAGAATATGTAGATCAGGCATGTGAAATCTTCTTAATCTGAAGCCTAACACCAGTTCCCCACTTTGCTCATACCTATAACTATCTGCTACCTCAAACATGCCTAGTGGCAAGTCTTTGTAACTAAGGACCCAATCCTTTAGTACAGAAAATTGTTGATAACAGGCGGCAAACCTCAATACAAATCTGTCATTGTCAATCCTAACTTCATACATTCTTTCACCAAATAGCTCAGCATGCTGCTTAACAGGCTCTGCCCGCAAACTAAACATATTAGTACCCTTAACTCTGAAAACAGGAATCCCAAGGGAATTGGCTAAGCGCCATGAATATATATTTACGGCTTCTAACATTACAGTGGCATGAGGTTCAAACCTCATATGCCCTCTATCTGACAATTCCTCCCATTCAAATCCAAATTTTCTTAGATACTGATACACCCTTCCCTGTCCACCTTCCATCTCTTTTTTAAACACTTCTTTTTCAACAAGAATCCTGAACTCATCATCACTAAAGCTATATTCTTCTGGTTTCAAGAGCCCCCCTTCAGGTGTTAATATAAAATACCTCTTTTCAACAACTCTCCTCCTAATCTCTTCAGTAGCAAATATTTGTTTAGATAATTCACTTAGTGGATGCCCATAACAATGCAATTTGAACTCTTTATACCAGCCAAACGGGGCTCTATGCACACACTCTTTACCGATCTCCATTGACAATCTTTGAACGAGCTTTTCTAAAATTGTACGAGCTATCTCGGGGTGCGCTAAAGAAGGTGACAGATGAGCATATGGGTAGATTAAGATGTGCTTTGCTTTAACATTTTTATACATATCGACTATTTCCTTTACGGCCTTTTCTATTACTCCTTCAACATTATTTTCATCGAATTCCTCAACAGAGGTAAACACAACTAAAACATTTTCTAACATCTTTTCAGCAGAACTTGCAGTAATCTCATCAGCATAATCAACGGCCCGCTCTTTAACTTTATACCAAAATTCTTTGGCATGAATCAAGAGTACGCGCATAGCGTACACCATTGAAAAGGATACTTGCACTGTATAACTCAAGCTAGTATTTTTTGCTTAAATTATAAGCATAAATAAACAACACTTTCAGGTGCTATTTAAGGTACTCACACCAAGTCATGGCAGGTGCGAACAAACTGTTACAGAGACCTTAGAGGTGTTTTACGAAACCATCTTTTGGATATTTAGAGGTAATAACGCTGAGAAATTCTCACTAAGTTAAGGGGTTTCTATCAAACATAGTACATACACTACTACTGGTACTGTTCATGATCATATTACGCTAGAAATAGTTTTGGGCTACAGTATAACAATATATTAGCTCTTTGAGAAAAATACGGTGGTGAGTGTGAGTACAGTGTCTCAAAGTGAGAGGAAAATTAGGAGCTTGGAAGAGCTCGGAATTTCAGCAACTATACTTAAGAAGCTACAGGAAATGGGTATAACAACTCTAGAGGCTTTAGCAGCTGCCAACCCCCAGGAGCTTAGTCAAAATCTCGCAATACCCCTTCCAACAATACAAAAGCTTGTTTCCCAAGCAAGAATAGCACTGGGGCTAGGCTTTAAAACAGCTTTAGAAATTAAAAAAGAGAGAATGAGCCTTCCTAAGATTACTACAGGTAGTAAAAATCTCGATAGTCTTCTTGGTGGGGGTGTAGAAGTAAAGACAATAACTGAATTCTTTGGCGAATTTGGTAGTGGTAAGACACAGTTATGCCATCAGCTAGCAGTAAATGTTCAGTTGCCAATGGAGAAAGGTGGACTTAGTAAAAAGGCAGTATACATAGATACTGAAGGAACTTTTAGATGGGAGAGGATAGATGCTATGGCAAGGGGGCTCGGGCTCGATCCTGACAAAGCTATGGAAAACATATTTTATGTGAGGGCTGTGAATAGCGATCATCAGATGGCCGTCGTTGAAGAGCTTAAAGAGCTCATCCCGAAGGATAACATAGGGCTTGTAGTAGTGGATTCTATAACTGGGCATTTCAGGGCTGAGTATCCTGGCCGCGAGAACTTGGCTGCAAGACAGCAGAAGCTTAATAGACACCTACACCAGTTAATGTCTCTAGCTGAACTCTATGATGTTGCAGTAATAGTGACAAACCAGGTTATGGCAAGGCCAGACGTATTTTACGGTGACCCTACAACAGCTATAGGAGGACATGTATTATACCATGCCCCCGGCATAAGAGTTCAGCTAAAGAAAAGCAGGGGCAATAGGAGAATTGCAAGAATAGTTGATGCTCCGCATCTACCAGAAAGTGAAACCGTGTTTGCAATTACTGACGTTGGGATAAGAGACCCAGAATAACTATTACATAATAGAGAGCGTGATCCTACTACCCTCAGCATTCACAATAAAATCCCCTCATAGTGCCCTAAAGATGCAACTTCATATGTGTGCCCCTCCTCATCAAGCGTTAAGCTTTTGACCTTGCGATTGAACCAATTTAAAGTATTTAATTTAGTTGATAAACCTTATTAAACTGCTACTAGAGATGAGTACTCCGAGAATCCAAGTTGAGCGCCAATATAATATGGCTTGAATTAGTAGCATCCGTAATAACTGTAGCAACCTTTATTCTTGCTGGCATATTCGATTGGAGATGGAGAGAAATTCCGCCAGCCCTCTGGATAGCACCAATAATTTTTGGAATCTTTGTAAATGTTTTACATCACTTCTCTCACTATGGTAATTGCGTTGATGCCTTATGCAAATACGTATTTCAATTCCAACTATTTCAACTAATTCTCTCACTAATACTACTATGTGTGGTAGGCATTTTAGTCTTTGCTATTAAGATACTTGGTGGAGCTGATTTTCTTGCCGTAGCTTCATTTACTGCAGTTTATCCATTCAATAGGCTCTCAATCTCAACCTATTTGAAATCAAATACTTTACTGCAGGTATTCTTTTTCTTGCCGCCAATTTTATGGATCTTTATAATGTACTCTATAATCATGATTTTTTTAATGCTTTTTAATTTGCTTAGCAATCTCAAGTTCTATAGGGAAATAGCATCATTAGAAGTGCCCTTACTAAGCAAAATTCTATATGTGCTCTTCTGCAAGTTCATGTACGTGAAGGAATATCGCAAGAAAAGGTTCTACTACCCAGTCTATGTGCAGTCAATTGTGAATAGAATATCATTTAGCATATATGAAGATGATGAGGAATGGAAAAAGAAACTGAGTAATGTTTCTGATGATTCAGTCATAGTAGTTTCATGGGGTATCCCAATGATAACATTTATGTCCTTAGCCATCACGATATATATCGCATTATACATCGTAATCTTGATAGTATTACAATGATTTTGAACTAAAGCTAAGAGCTTACTATCAATAATAGATGTAGGAGAGCTGAGAGATTGGTGATGCTGAGTTAAAAATTAATAAGGGTGATCTAGTAATATGTAGCACAGTAAATCAAAGGTGCTAGAAAGAATGCCTGACATAGAGTTTAGAAAGCTGTTATGGGCTCCATGGAGAGAGTCCTATGTCATACAATACCGTAACAATGAATGCATCTTTTGCTCGGCCTTGAGCCAGGATGAAAAGCTGAATTTAGTGGTATATAAATCTAAGCATAGCATAGCTATGCTTAATAGATTTCCCTACAATAATGGGCATGTAATGGTCGCTCCAATAAGGCATGTGCCAAGTGTTGAAATGCTATCAGAGGAAGAACTACTTGATCTAATAAAGACCTTGACCAAGGTAATTAAGGCCATTAGAACGTGTTATCAGCCACATGGAATTAATATAGGTGCAAACATAGGGAAGGCGGCAGGGGCCGGCATAGAGGGGCACCTTCATATACATATTGTACCTAGGTGGAATGGTGACACAAATTTCATGCCTGTAATTGCTGGTGTAAAGGTAATTCCAGAAGACGTGAACGTTACATGGAAGAAGATCAAGCGTTGCCTAGAGGAATCAGATTAGAGCCCATCATCATATAGTTCAGATTTGCTACATATCATCATAGTACGGAGGGGCAAAGGTGCGTGTACTCTTGTTAACTATAAGCCTTTTAAGCTAATGCCACCTTGTCCGACCTCCCCCCACTCTGAGGGGCAAGGGTTCCCAGTAGTGCTGGGGGGTTTGGGACTACATCCCTCCACTTCGGGAATTCAGCCCAGGCCGGGTCCCCGGCCTGTTATCCCTACCCCTCTCTGGGCTATGACTGTATCCATGCTCATTGTCCAAGGCTTGCGGGAGCTAAGCACTCATCACTGAGGTCAGCTAAGCTAAAAACATTATAAAATTTCCCTCGGCATCCCCGCCTTGAAAAACGAGGCTTTCAGTTGTAATAGCATAATTATAATTAGTGTGGCTTTATATCATGAGATTCTACTGTTAGAAGTGCTTCTAGAATTAGAGAATGATATTACTGAAACCCTCCAGATGCAGGTGGAAATAGCACCACTTCACAATCTCCGTATATTTTATCTGATTTTTGTAAAGGCAATCCATTAACTAGTATTGCTGGGGGGAATTCCTTAATAATCTTATTGAATTTTATATTAATTGTGGCTAAAGTGTTTATAAGATTTTCAACTGTTATTTCATTTGCATGCAACTCTACTGTTATTTCAGGTAAGCCAAAAGCTTCTTTGTATACCGAGAAGAGTTTTATTTTAAGCCTCACTTAAGTTGGCACCTCAGTGAAATTTTAAGTGTGGGGATCAATTAAAACTTAATAGCTAGTCCATGTAATTAGGGTTTGACGCTCTATCGCACAAAGTTTAAATCAGCTTAGTATAGCTTAAAAACCCTTTCATAAAAACTAATAGGTGATGTTCATGGGGTACAGCATCTATGCCTGTAATAGAAGTGGGTAGAATATGTGTGAAAGTAGCAGGTAGAGAAGCAGGAAGAAAATGCGTCATAGTTGATATAATAGACGAGAACTTTATACTAGTAACAGGCCCTAAACAGTTGACTGGTGTAAAGAGGAGGAGATGTAACTTAAACCACGTAGAGGTTTTAGATAAAAAAATAGATATTCAGAAAGGTGCTTCAGATGAAGAGGTGCTAAGAGCATTAGAGCAAGCAGGTTTAATAGATTTCATGAAGGAAAGAGTAAAGGTAAGGCTAACACCAGCCCTACTCAGAAGATGATTTGCCTCAAAAGTAATTTAGAATTAGAAAGACTTATTTAACGCTATAGCGTAATTAGTAGATACAACTCTTTTGTGAGGTGATTTTTCTGAAGCTTTTAGAAGGTAGGGGTATAGAATTTGTGAAGAGACTAGATAGCATTGCAAATAGAAAGTCTGACTACGTAGTTAAGTCTGAGGATGTAACTGATGAAAGATATGGTTACTATCCATTTGAAAGACCTATCAATCTGTATATAGAGTACGGTTTTATACCTTTAGACAAGCCGCCTGGGCCTACGAGCCATGAAGTCGTTGCGTGGATTAAGAAAATGTTTAGCATTGGAAAGGCTGGCCATGGAGGGACCCTAGAGCCCAAACCACCTATTTAGGTGGTTTGGGTGGGGATATCCTAAGGTAACAGGAGTTCTTCCCATTGCGTTAGGAAGGGCGTCAAAGGTCATAGGTCTATTGATGCATTCGAGTAAGGAGTATGTGGCACTTATGGAGCTTCATGGCGATGTAGATTTAGAGAAGCTCTATGAAGTTTTTAAAATGTTTACTGGGAGAATTTATCAAAGGCCTCCTCTAAGGTCATCTGTAAAGAGGTCTCTGAGAGTTAGAGAGATTTATTCTATAGACCTGCTCGAAATTATCAACAGGCATGTCCTCTTTAGGGTTAAGTGCGAGTCTGGGACTTACATAAGGAAGCTCTGCCATGACATAGGGCTTGTTTTGGGCGTTGAAGCACATATGAGAGAGCTAAGAAGAGTAGCCGTGGCTCACATAAGGGAGGAGTTACCCGTAGTTACGCTACATGAGGTCAGCGAAGCTGTCTACTTGTGGAGGAAGTATGGTGATGAGACTCTCATTCGTAAGGTTGTCCTACCCGTAGAGTACATTGTGGCGCATTTACCAAAAATTATTATAAAAGACTCTGCTGTTGATGCAATTGCGCATGGGGCGCAGTTGGCTGTGCCAGGTATAGTAATGCTATCAAATGATGTTAAGAAGGGTGAAAGGGTGGCCATATTTACATTGAAAGGAGAGCTTGTAGCTATTGGCAAAAGCTTTATGGAGGCAGAGGAAATTGTTAAAAATGAAAAAGGTGTTGCTGTAAAAATTGAGCGTGTCGTTATGGATAGGGGTACTTACCCGCCTCTATGGAAAAAGGCTAAAAAGGGAGAAAAAAGTGAGTGACGCTCACTATTATAAGAGCACGCATAAAAGAGCCTCACAGTACATGCTTATTTCAGACTCTATTAGAGGAGTCACTGTAGAATTTGAGGCTATTCCAGGGCTCTTCTCCTATAAACATATAGATGAGGGCACGAGGCTCTTACTTGAGTACGCAGAAATTCCATCCAAAGGTACGATACTTGACGTAGGTTGTGGCTATGGTGTAATAGGAATTGTGATAGCTAAATTAAATCCAAGCTTGAAAGTCTATATGGTGGATATAAACGAGGAAGCGGTTAGAGTAGCAAAAAGAAATGTTATAAGAAATGGCTTAAATGAGGATAGAGTTATAGTGCTACAAGGAGATGTCTACGAACCTGTTAAAAACATGGTTTTCGATGCCATTTATAGTAACCCTCCATTTGCCGCAGGAATGCATATCGTAGAAAGAATAATAACTGAGGCTCCACATTATATGAAACTAAACGCTACACTACAAATAGTTGTCAGAAAAGGAGCAGAAAAGGTCAAGAGCATGTTACAACAGGTATTTGGTAATGTGAAGGTAAAGACCTCAAAAAAAGGATACAAAGTATTACTATCTCAAAAGCAAACTCACGAACAGCTAAAAATAAAAACGTGAGTAAGAACAGAATAGTTAAGAAAGTTAAAAGTGCCGGGGTGCCCGAGTGGTCTAAGGGGCCGGCCTTGAGAGCCGGTGGGGGTTGCCACCCCGCGCGGGTTCAAATCCCGCCCCCGGCGCTAAACAATTATACAAGTTAAACAATTATACAAGTAGTTGAGTTCTCCACAGCTGTCGGTGGCCCC
>Ga0105158_1000207_pt1 | contig 26940 bp, 28 predicted proteins | sample LHCtaG_FD_81567 | JGI IMG/M metagenome (GOLD analysis project Ga0105158, IMG submission 81567) | Hot spring microbial communities from Little Hot Creek, USA to study Microbial Dark Matter (Phase II) - LHC4sed_matched | ecosystem: Environmental > Aquatic > Thermal springs > Hot (42-90C) >...
CAATATGGCTTGTCCAGTTTGCTTCGCCTACGCTGGAGCGGTAAACTACGTTTATGAGCCCACATATGAGCAGATTGTAGACATGATTAGGCTTCTAAGAAACAACAAGCCATGGGCATGCAACTCGCTACAGTTCAGCGGTGGCGAACCAACAATAAGAAACGATTTGCCAGCGCTTGTCGCAGAGGCTAAAAAGGCGGGAATAACCCATGTGGAAGTGAACACTAATGGTTTGAGGCTTGCAGAAGACATCGACTATTTCAAAAAGCTTTTGGACGCTGGCCTAAGCACTCTTTACCTGCAGTTCGACGGTTTAAGAGAGGAAATCTACAAGAAGACAAGGGCAAGGGCGGACCTTGTTCAAATAAAGCAGAAGGTTTTGGAAAATGCAAGAAAAATCGGGTTAGACTCAATCGTCCTAGTCGTTACGTTGGCGAAAGGCGTAAACGACAAAGATTTGGGAGAAATAGTCCGCTACGCCGTCGCAAACCACGATGTCGTCAGATGTGTTAACGTTCAACCAATATCTATGGCTGGGAGGGCCCGCAAAGACGAAATGCGGAAAATGCGAATAACAGTGCCTGACGCCATCAAGCTGATAGAAGAGCAAACAAATGGAAACATAACCAGATGGGACTGGCGCCCCGTCAACTGGCCTGTCCCAATATCTAAGGGGATGGAAATCGTTAAGAACCGTGTTTATCCAGAGTTTACAATGAACCCCATGTGTGGAGCTGCAACCTTCATAGTTGTTGAGGATGACAACTCTTACAAGCCCATAACCCAGTATCTAGACGTGGACAAGTTCGCAGAAGTTTTCTGGAACATATACTATTCTGGATTGCAAGGCAAGAGAACCATAGCGAAGATGAAAATGTTAGAGCTTCTGCCCATGATAAAATCGTCGCTGGTTAGAGGTTTGCTTAAGGACGTCATAACGAAGGGAAGCTATGAGGCGCTTGGAAGATTCATGCGGAAAATCATCATGATTGGGATAATGCACTTCATGGATGTCTGGAACTTTGACCTAGACCGGGTTCAAAAATGCGTAATCCACTACGCAACACCAGACGGAAGAGTTGTGCCCTTCTGCACCTACAATAGCTTGCACAGAAATAACGTGGAGGAACAGTTTGCTATATCAGTTAGCGAATGGGCTGCGAAAATGGGAAAGAAACTAAACGAGCCTGTTTAATCGCCTTCGTGGAAAGAAAGCGGGGTTAAGCTTTAGCAGCCATTTTCTTCATTTCTTCTTCACGCAGGACCCTTCGGAGAACCTTCCCCACAGCGCTCAATGGCAGCTCTTTTCTGATTTCCAACTCTCTAATTGCTTTAAAGGGCGCCACCTTTTCGTTGACAAATTTCATCAACTCCTCCTCAGTGGCAGTTGCTCCCTCCTTGAGAACAACAAATGCCTTCGGAATCTCGCCAGCAACAGGGTCTGGCTTGCCAATAACTCCGCAAAGTTTTACGGCTGGATGCTCGTATAAGACGTCTTCAAGCTCCCTTGGGTAAACGCTGTAACCCTTGTACTTGATTAGGTCTTTCTTGCGGTCTGTTATGTAGAAATAGCCATCCTCATCCATCTTTCCAATGTCACCCGTGTAAAGCCACCCATTCCTTAGAACAGCTGCTGTTTCCTCTGGCATCTTCCAGTATCCCCTCATCACCTGCGGGCCCTTAACTATCAATTCGCCAACTTCGCCAGGCGGAAGCTCCTTTTCACCCGTTTCTAAGTCAACTATTTTTGCGTCTGTGTCAGGCCAAGGTATGCCAATTGAACCAATTTTTACGGTTTTCATGGTCTTGTCAAGTGGGTTCGCATGAGTTACAGGCGATGACTCTGTAAGGCCGTAACCTTCAACCAAGACGCCGCCGGTAACTTCCATGAACTTTTTCTGAACCTCTGGAGGAAGCGGGGCTGCGCCGGACACGCAGAACTTTATTGATGTGCAGTCGTATTTCTTGAGGTCTGGATGTGCCAGTAGCATAGCGTACATTGTCGGTGCGCCACAGAACACAGTAACTCTATATTTATGGATGGCTTGTAATACGCTTACCGGGTCGAAGCGGGGTAATAGAACCATTGTTCCAGCGAAGAATATGGGGGCGTTCATGCTTGTCGTCATTCCATAAATGTGGAAAAGCGGAAGCACCGTCAACACCACTTCCTCGCCTTCACTAGCCTGCAACCACTCCCTACACATAACGGCGTTTGAAACAAGGTTCATGTGGGTAAGCATAGCCCCTTTAGAAATGCCCGTTGTTCCACCAGTATATTGGAGGGCAGCTAAGTCCTCTCTCGGATTTATCTCAACCTTTGGAGGTTTAGCTTCATACTTCACCATTAGTTCCTTAAAGAAGTAAACATTTGCTTTCCGCTCCACCTTACGGGATGGAACTTTCTTCAGCAGAGAACCGAGAACCGCCTTAAACTTTGGCATATAATCTTTTAAGCTTGCCACAACTACGTTTCTAAGTTTGGTTTTCCCCCAAACCTTTTCAACAATTGGATAAAGCAGGTCGAGGACAATAATGGTTTCGGCCTCCGAATCGTTTAATTGATGCTCGACTTCCCGCTCTTTGTATAGGGGGCTAATAGCCGTCACAACTGCGCCAGCCTTCAAAGTGCCATAATACGAAATTACAAACTGGGGGATGTTTGGAAGAAATATGGCAACTCTGTCCCCTTTCTTCACCCCTAAATCTGCCAGTGCTGTAGCGAATTTATCACTAAGCACATCCAGCTCCTTGTAAGTTATTTTCTTGTCAAAGTAGATTATTGCAGTTTTGTTGGGATACTTTTGGGCAGAGTTTCTCAAAAACTCGTGAAGGGGCACTTCCGGGTAGTCTATGTGTTTTCTAACCCCTGGAGGCCAGAACTTGTACCAAGGTTTTTCTTCCCGCTTCTCCTCTTCAACTTTTTCAACTTTCTTTTTCCTTTTCGCTGGCATAACAAACCCTATTACTGATATAAACTGAGCTGGAAAGTAATAATACTTTCCATAAACGAGGTTTGCTGGTGAAAAGGTTTAACGCTATTCTGGCCGCGTGAAAACGTAGGTTGGGGTTCCCTCCGAAGTGATTTTTGCTACAAGTTTAGCTTTCATGCCTACTTTGACCTCTGAAAGTTTAAAGCCTGTAAGCCAAGCAAGCACCCGCACACCTTCCTTCAGTTTACCAACAGCCACGGTGTAAGGCTTCTCGTGCTGGAAAGTGGTAGGTCTAACAACAACGTGTGTGAAAGTTTCTATAATCGCCTCATCGCTGAGTTCAATCCATTCCATATCGGAGGTTAGACATTGCGAGCAATCTGCAACCGGTGGGAAAAAGATCTTCCCACATTTTCTACACTTTGTAGCCAATATTTTTCCTTGTTTTAGACCTTCCCAGAAGGGCAGAGTCTTGCTTATTGGTATGTCCTGCACTATTTTTACTTCTCTCGATTTTATAGATGGCATGCTCGCCATATAATCATCTCCTCAAAATTGTAACGTAACAGTAATGTCCGGTTCCGCCGACGTTGTGGGCTAAGGCTACGTAATTCTTCATGGGTACTTGTCTCCCTTTTTCAACAGCTTCTTCTCGCAGCTGTTTTGTCAACTCATATATCATGGAACAGCCTGTCGTACCTATCGGGTGGCCTTTCGCCTTTAAGCCACCATCAACATTTACGGGTATTCTTCCACCTATTTCCGTCTGCCCTTCCCTAATTAGTTTGGCCCCCTCGCCCTTCTTGCATAGTCCAATATCCTCATAAGCCATTATTTCAGCTATTGTGAAACAGTCGTGGACCACTGCAACGTCGAGTTGGTCTGGTGTAACCTTGGCCATTTTGTAAGCTTTCTGTGAGGCTGATACGCTAGCCTCAAGGCCCACATAGTCGAAGCGTTTGCTCATGTTGGCTGTTCCAGACGCGAAACCTATGCCCGCAACCCAGACAGGTGTGTCGATTTTAAGTTCTTTAACCTTCTCCTCTGAAGCCAAAATTATTGAAGCCGCGCCATCAGACACAGGACAACAATCAAAAAGCTTCAGAGGCGCAGCTATAACCATTGAGGAAAGAACATCATCGACTGTTATTCTATTCTGGAGATGTGCAATAGGATTCATTGAAGCGTACTTGTGGTTTTTAACGGCTACTAAAGCTAGGTCTTCCTCAGTCGTTCCGAATCTAGCCATATGGGCAGTTGCATACAACGCATAGTAAGCTGGGAAGGTTAAGCCAAAATTATGGAATTCCCAGAGGTAATAGCCAGCCCTTCCAATCCACTCCATCATAGTCGGTGTATCAATTTCCCTCATCTTTTCAACGCCCAAAGCGGCAGCAATTTCCACTTGCCCGCTTGCCACAGTCCAATAAGCCGTTGCAAACGCTGCGCTTCCGCTTGCGCATGCGGCTTCGCACCGCACAAGTCCAGCGCCGGTTAAACCGCAATATTCAGCTGAAACCACAGCGGGAAGAAGCTCCTCATACCAAGCTCCTGCCCCGGTGGAGCCCACTGCGACAAATTCTATGTCTTTTGGCGTTATTCCAGCATCCTCGATGGAGGGCTTAAAGGCTTCAAAGGCTAGTTCCGCTACGTTAACATCGTTTCTTACGCCGAACTTTGAACTCCCAACGCCAATAATTGCCACTTTCCTCATCTCATCACTTCCACTTAACTCATATAACAGCAATTAAAAATGTGGGAAAATTGGGAAGCCTTCTACTTCCCTTTAAACTCGGCTTTCCGCCTTGACATGAAAGCTTCCACGCCCTCTTTTAGATCTTCAGTGGAGAAGGTCAAAGCCATTAGGCCGGACTCAATGCGCAAACCAGCATCCAGAGGCACTTGAGAGCCAAAGTTTAAGGCGAATTTCGCATATTTTAGCGCCACCGGCGGCCCTTCACTTAGTTTTTTAGCCAACTCCCGAACTTCGTCCCTTAGCTTTTCGAAATGTACGACTTTGTGGACTAAGCCTATCCTTAAGGCTTCTTCAGCCTTAAGCCTATTTCCCAGCATAACCATTTCCTTCGCCTTTGCCAAGCCGACTATTCGGACAAGCCTTTGAGTTCCACCCCATCCTGGTATAAGGCCCAAATTTATTTCGGGACTCCCAAGCTCCGCGTGTTCCGCGGCTATCCTGAAGTCGCATGCCAGTGCAAGTTCTAAGCCGCCTCCCAAAGCGAAGCCATTTATAGCTGCTATAACTGGTTTTGACATTTCCTCTATTTTACTGAAAACCTTCTGCCCCATTCTAGAGAATTCTTCAGCCTTAACCGGTGTGGCCTTTGGAAACATGGTAACATCTGCGCCGGCGCTGAAGGAGCGGTCTCCTTCACCTGTTATCACAACACATTTGACGGATGGATCTTTTTCAGCCGTGTCCAATGCGTCTGCAAGCTCTTCCATTAAAACATCATTGAAAGCGTTCAGCCGATGAGGCCTATTGAGGATTATCCATAGAACGCTTTCTTCCCTTTCCAATCTTATAGTTTCATATGCTTTACTCATAACATCCACCAAACCATGTTTTCCAGCATAGCCTATATTACTTTTTGGAAACTCTAAAACTTTCTCAATAAGTATTTAAGCACTGTTAGCTTCTGGATTTCGCTTGTACCTTCATAGATTTCGGTTATTTTTGCATCCCTGTGGTACCTTTCAACACGGTACTCGCCAAGATAGCCATAACCACCCAATGTTTGAATGGCGAAGTCCGTGGCTTCCATGGCTACGCGGCTAGCATACTGTTTCGCCATGGCAGTTGCCATAGGATCCATTTTCCCAGCGTCAACAAGCCATGCAGCCTTATAGGTTAAGAGCCTCGCTGCCTCTATTTTTGTGGCTAGTTCAGCCAATGTGCATCCTATAGCCTCATGCTGTATAATGGGCTGTCCAAAAGCCTCCCTTTGTTTAGCGTATTTAAAGGCTATTTCCCAAGCACCTTGAGCCATTCCGACGGCTTGCGCTGCTACGCCCACCCTTGTTTTATCGAAGAACTCCATTGAATGATAAAAGCCTCTGTTAAGTTCGCCGACAATGTTCCAGTCAGTGACCTTAACGTTGTCGAATCTGACTTCGCCGGTTACTGAGCACCTTATTCCCATCTTATTGTGGAGCTTTGTTGTTTCCAGTCCCGGTGTTCCTCTGTCAACAACAAAGAGGGTTTCGCCTCTATAGGTAGGTCTAACTTTTGTGTCTGTTTGTGTTAAAACTATTATGAAGTCGGCTATTGTGGCGTTTGTTATGAAGGTTTTTGTGCCGTTTATCCACCATTCATTCCCATATTTTGTGGCCGTTGTTTCCATGCGGGTTATATCGCTACCGCTTACGTTTGGCTCTGTAAAGGCTGCTGCAGAAATGTAGTCGCCCCTACATATTGGCGGGAGGTACTTCTCCTTCTGCTCCTTGCTACCATAAGTTAGGATTAACTCACTGCCAAAGTTGCCGCTGGAAACAGCCACGCCAAGCGAAGAATCTGCCCTGCACATTTCCTCTATTACTAGGCATGTTTCAAGAAGCCCATAACCTTGGCCACCATATTCCTCTGGGAAAAACATGCTTGTAAAGCCGAGTTTGGCAGCCTTCTTGTAAAGCTCCATGGGGAACTCTTCCTTGCGATCAAGTTCCAAGGCAAGTTCAGGCTTGAACTCCTTGTCGCAGAACTCCTTAACAGCGTTTCGTATTCCAATCTGCTCTTCCGTTAATTCGAACCTCATTTAGTAGAACCCCCTTCCGGTTTTCTTGCCAAGCCAGCCTTTGCTGACATACTCTTCCAGGAGCGGACAGGGCTTATACATTTCCATTTTGTATTTAGCGTAAAGTTCCTTTAGCTTGTTGACAACGACGTCTATGCCGGTTCTATCTGCATACTCGCATGGCCCCGATGGCCAGTATGTGCCAAGTTTCATGCCTGTGTCTATGTCAGTTGGGTTTGCTGCATCCTCGTGTATTAGCCATGCAGCCTCGTTTACAGCTACTGCCCAAGACCTTTCAACGTCGTATTCTTCCATAAGGTTAAAGGGAATTCTTGGTCTTCCCTTGGTCCAGTCGTAAAAGCCCACGCCCGTTTTTTGTCCAAGCTTCCGCTCTTTCACCAAAGGCTCAATAACTTCTGCACATGGCTTGAAGCGTTCGCCATAAGCCTCATAAAGGATTTTTCCAACTTCGTAGGCTATGTCTAAACCGACAAAGTCGGCCAGTTCAAACCATCCCATGGGGAAACCGCCGCCGTATTTTACTGATGCGTCTATTCCCTCTTTTGTGGCTTCCCCTCTATGATAAGCCCAGAAAGCCTCATTAAAAACAGCGCCAAGAACTCTGTTAACTATGAAGCCTCGCACATCTTTCCTCACGACTACTGGCGTTTTTCCAAGTTTTTTAGCTAGTTCCACAAGTGTGTTTATCGTTTCCTGACTTGTTTTTTCTCCTTTAATCACTTCGACTAAAGCCATCAGTTGCGGTGGATTGAAGAAATGCATTCCTGCAACTTTGTCTGGGCGACTTGTGGCCTTTCCCATTTCGGTTATGCTTAAAGTTGAAGTGTTGGAAGCCAGAATGGCGTGGGGAGGCGCTAAGCTGTCAAGTTTTGCGAAAACCTGCTTTTTCAATTCAATGTTTTCTGGAACAGCCTCAATTGCAAGGTCTATGTCTTTAACTGCCTGCTCATAGCTTGTTGTAGTGCTTATCCTTGAAAGGGCGGCGTCCGCATCCTCCTGTCTTATGCGCTTTTTTTCTGCGAATTTGCCCAAGCTCCATTTAATTTTCTCCACGGCCTTTTGTAGAAGGTCATCGCTAATATCCACCATTGTAACTTGGAGGCCACTCATTGCCAAAAGCTGTGTTATGCCGTGCCCCATTGTGCCGGAACCAATAACCGCTGCTTTTCTCATTTTTTCAGCCAAACAAATCCCTCCCTTTACTAGAGTTATGAGTTGAGGTTTGTATGTAATAAAACTTTCAGAATACTTTCGACTTTAAACCAAAGAGCTAACGAAAAAGGGAGGGGGTTATCCGCTATTTTGTCAAGAAGTTTATGATTGTTAGTTTTTGAATCTCGCTTGTGCCCTCATAAATTTCGGTTATTTTCGCACATCTATGGAAGCGTTCAACGTGATAGTCTGCTAAATAGCCGTAACCGCCAAAGATCTGTATGGCGTCATCTGTAACCTCCATGGCCACGCGACTCGCATAGGCCTTTGCCATTGAAGTGGCAACTGGACTTGGCTTTTCATGGTCGTATATCCAAGCCGCCTTATACGTCAAAAGGCGGGCAGTTTCAATTTTAATCGCCATTTCAGCCAACTTGAAGGATACCCCTTGAAAATTGATTATGGGCTGTCCAAACTGTTTACGTGTTTTCGCATATGCAAGCGCCTTTTCGAAGGCGCCTTGAGCCATGCCAACGGCTTGCGCCGCCACCGTTATTCTTGTTCCATCAAAAAGTTCAAGAGCATAATAGAAGCCCTTGTTAAGCTCACCCACAAGATTTGCTTCTGGCACCCGAAGGTCGCTCATTGCCAACGAGCCTGTGACGCAAGGCCTTATACCCATTTTACCGTGAAGCTTTGTTGCCTCTAATCCAGGCATACCCTTCTCCACTAAAAATAGGCTTTGCCCTCTATGGGGCGGTGTGGCGTTAGGGTCTGTCTGACATAGGATTATGAGAGTGTCGGCTATTGGAGCGTTAGTTATAAACTGTTTTGAACCGTTGATTATCCACTCGTTTCCGCTTTTGACCGCTTTAGTGTCCAAACGTGTTATGTCGCTTCCATGCTCTGGCTCTGTGAAGGCCGCAGCTGCAACCTTTTCTCCCCTAGCGAGGGGCGGAATGTATTTTTCCTTCTGCTCTTCAGTGCCATGTTTAAGCAGAACATCTGGAACCATAAGGTTTCCAAGGGAGACGGCTACCCCTAATCCCGGGTCAACTCGACAGAATTCCTCAACCACCAAACACTCTTCTAGGACCCCGTAGCCCTGCCCATCATATTCTTGAGGTATACGCATGCTTGTGAAGCCCAGCTTCGCAGCCTTTCGGTAAAGCTCCATTGGAAATTCTTCTTTTTGATCAAATTCCAATGCAAGTTCAGGAGTAAACTCTTTTTCGGCAAATTCACGGGCAGCCCGCTTTATCTCCATCTGTTCCTCTGTAAGCTTGAAATCCATATTTACCACCCCTCTAAAACTATGCTTTTTGGGCCTTTAGCTCGTTAATCTTGCTTTTTAAGGCTGGCACAATTTTGAATAGATCTTCAACCACACCGTAGTCTGAAAAGCTGAATATCGGCGCTTTTGGGTCTTTGTTAACCGCTATTATCAAGTCGGAGTTCTTCATTCCCAAAACATGCTGGAAGGCTCCACTGATTCCCAGGGCCATGTAGAGTTTCGGCTTAACAGTTTTTCCAGAAGTGCCTACTTGCCGGTCGCTTGGAAGCCAACCCTTATCCACTATCGGACGCGAACAGGCTAGCACTCCGCCGAGGGATTTCGCCAATTCTTCAACTAACGGTATGTTGCTCTGGTCTTTTATGCCCCTCCCAATGCCCACCAGCACTTCTGCAGCTGTTATGTCAACGCCTCCAGGCGGCGGCAAAACATATCCTATAAAGCGTTTTGTTGTTATTTCCTCGGTTAGCGGCGATGGGATTTCCTCTACTTGCCCGTTCATGGGCATTGGTGGCTTTTGAGCTTGAAAGGCAGCTTGGCGCACGGTCACCATGTAGCTCTCAGACTTGCGAAGCACAGCCCTAACGTTTACTTTTCCGCCATACATTTGCCGCGTAACAACGAAAGCATCACCTTCAAAAGCGAAGTCTATGCAGTCCGTGGCCAATGGGATTTTCAAGGCTGCTGCTAGTCTCGGAGCAAGCTCTACACCATAGGAGGTGTGTCCAATAATCGTTAAGACTGGCTTGTGCTCTTTAATCAGGTGCGCTAGGACTTTTTGGTAGACGTCGGAGTTAAAGTTCTCAAGCCTATTGTCTTCGACAAGCAAAACTTTTTTGGAGTATTCCGTCAAAGTTTTCGCGTGTTCCTTAACATTTTTGCCCAACAAAACAGCCGCCAATCCAGCGTTTATCCTTTCAGCTATTTCTCTCGCTTTCGTTAACATTTCGAAGGTTATGTCCCTTAGCTGTCCTTGCCTATGCTCAACTAAAACGAGTATTTCCGCCATTCTAGATAAGCCCCCTCGACTTTAAAATTTCAACAATTTTAGCTGCTATCTCATCCGGGCTTCCCGTGAGAAACTCAGCTTGCTTCTCAACAGGTGGAACATATAGCTTCTCTATCCTAAGCCACGAACCAGCCTCACCCACTTCGTTTTCACTTAAGCCTATATCAGCTAACCCCATTACTTTGACCTCTTTTTGCATGGCTTTACGAATTCCCATGATGGAAACGTACCGAGGCTCATTTATGCCTGTTTGAACAGCAAAAAGCGCCGGCAGTTTAATCTCTAAACGCTCTTCTAAGCCGCCTTCAAGTTCGCGGTTAACAAAAGCTTTGCCTTCACCCAGTTCAATCTTCTTAACCATAGTCACGTGAGGGATGCCGAGCAGTTCTGCAAGAACAGGGCCGACAACCGCGCTTCCATCGTCACCGGCTTGTGCTCCAGTTAGGATTAGATCAAAGTGCATGTTTTTAATTACGCTGTAGAGAATTTTAGCCGTTGCATATGCGTCTGAGCCTCCAAACTTTGGGTCTGTTAGGCGTATGGCTTTGTCTGCGCCTCGGGCCAAACACTTTCGCAGTGTGCTTTCAGAATCTTCCGCTCCAACAGTTATCGCTGTGACCGTTCCGCCAAACTTTTCTTTTATGCGTACTGCCTCTTCCAAAGCGTAGTCATCCCACTCATTTATGTCGAAAACCAAACCAGCCTTCTCTATGCCTCTGCCCGTCGCGTCTATTTTAAGCTCTGCCTCTGCCGTTTCTGGAACATGCTTAACACAAACAATAATATCCAAACACGTTCTCTCCTCTACGTTTTGAAAACTTTGTTCCCATCTTCCTTTTCATATAATTTTTGCTTGAAAAACAACTTTTTAAACCATAATTTGCCTCAAAAACTCAAAGTGCCTAAAATCTTAAATGCTATGGCGGCGTAACTCGTCCTCTACTTATGCTTAAGTTGCCCCTTTAAGACTTCTTCGGCTTTTTTAACAGCCTCTTGCAATTTTTCTACGAGGGGTCCACCGCCTTGAGCAAAGTTTGGTTTTCCACCACCACCTCCGCCGAGCATTTTAGAGGCTTCTTTAGCTATTTCGCTGGCGTTTACGCCCTTTTCAACAGCCTTTTTCCCAGCCATAACCATTATCCTGGCGGTTTTACCATCCGCTCCGTAAAAGACTGCAACTGTTGCTTCGTCTTTCTTAATTATTTCGTTCGCTGTTTGAACCATGCGGTCTACGTCTACTTCTTCCTTAAAATCCCGTATCACAAGCTTAATTTCCCCGATTTCACGTGCAAACTCTATTTCAGCTTTGGCGCCAACACCCGCGCTTTCCATTCTAGCTATTTCCTTGATTAGCCTCCTTCTCTCAGCGTTTGCCTCTTTCAGGTCTTTAACGATTTTTTCCGCTGTCTTGCTTAGCTTTTCCAGCGGGGCGTTTAGGATTTCTGAAACTTTTAAGAGGAGCTCCTCGTTTTTCTGCACGGCTTTTAAAGCTTGAATCCCAACGGAATACTCAAGCCTTTCAACACCATCTTGAATTCTTTCGGAATGAATTATCTTAATGAAGCCTATTTCCCCCGTGTTCCGCACATGAGTTCCAGCACAAGCCTCAACCTCCCAGTCTCCAATTTTAACCACCCGAATTTCTTTTCCCGGGACGGCTCCGCCCTGATATAGCCTGAATCCGTAAAGGTTTTCAGCCTCCGTTCTTGGCATCCATGAAATTTCGACGGGTATGTGGCGGAAAACAGCTTCGTTGGCTAGAATCTCGATTTTCTGTACTTCTTCCCGTGTGAGACGGCGGTAGTGGGAAATGTCGAGTCTGGAACTTTCAACGCCTTTTTGGGTGCCGAACTGCCAAACATGTTGTCCAAGAACACGTCTTGCAGCTGCATTAACAACATGGGTCGCCGTGTGACTTTTCATTAAGGCGTAACGCCTATCCCAATCTATGACGCCCTTAACCAAACTGCCCTTTTTCGGAAGCTTCCCCCCATCAACCTTGTGGACAATGACTTTGCCAACCTTCTGAACGTCTACAACTTCAACTTTTTCTCCATTAAACATCAAAAAACCTGTATCCGCCGGTTGTCCTCCACCCTCCGGATAAAAGCATGTTCTGTCCAAGACAACGTATTTGTCCCTGAACGCTTTGAGGACTTTTGCCTCAAAACTTGTCATGTACTGATCCTTGTAGTAAAGCTCCTCTGTTTCTGGTAGGCCAGCCACTTCATCTTCAAGCCACTTTTCATGTTCAACCTCTTCAGTAAGCTTGGACGTTTGCATATGCCTCTCGGCAACTAAACTATAGAAGTTTTCTGGAATTTCAACAGTCAAACCCTCGGCTTCCGCTGTTTCCTTAACAATTTCGGGTGGAAGACCATGAGAATCATAAAGCTCAGTTAAAGTTTCCACCGGAACTTTCTTTATACCCTTTGATTTCAGCTCTTCGGCCATCCGCTTTAGAAGCCCTCCTCCTCTCCATATGGTATCTTTAAACTTTTCCTCCTCAATACGGAGCATTTCCATTATCTCGTCCCGCATTTCTTGGAGGTGAGGATAATCTACAGACCAGTAACGAATTTGCATATCAAAAATGTCATAAAGCCTATCCGGAATACCCAAAAGCCTCAAAAGCCTATAAATTCTCCTAAACAGAAGCCTAGCCAAATACCCTTCTTGAATGTTGGACGGAACCACGCCCTCAGAAAGTATGAAGCTTAAGCATTTTGTGTGGTCTGCAACTGCAAAGGCATTTTCTATGGGAGATAAAAACTTATCCAACAAGTCAACGTCCACACCTACCATTTTAGCCACCTTCCTTCTAGCCTCAAGCAAACCAGCCGCCTTTTCTAGGCTTACAAGGCCGGAAACTTTTGCAATTTTTGCCAAAAAATCCGAATCTATTTGGGTAACCCCGGCCATTTCAAGGATTTTCTCGAGCAACTCACCGTAAATGATGTGAAAAGCGCTTGGAGTCCCTTGGGAAAGCCAAGCATAGCGATCTATGCCATAACCAGTGTCAACAGTCCTTATTGGCAGTTTAACAAATTGGTTGCCGACGACCTTATACTGCATGAAGACTAGGGTTGCGACTTCTAATCCTCTAACTATACATTCAAGGCATGGTCCAGCATTCCCGCCGCCCGACCACACTTCTTCCTTATAGGTTATTTCCTCGGGTTTTATTCCGAGGGCTTCTGTGGCGAAAGCATGGTGATATCTCACCGTTTGGTCTTTCCAGTAAACTTCCTTATCTGGATAGTTAAATGCATGATGTCCGCCCATTTCGAAAATCGTCAAATGCTTGCCAAAAGTTGGGCCAGTGTTGGCTATGTCAATCAAACGGATACACGGCTGAGCTATAACAAGAGGGTTCGCTGGGGGAGGCGCAATTCCCTCAGTTACATATGGTTGAAAATCTATTATGCTGGCGTGCGTCAGATAAATGTCGTCTCTCCATCTTGCAACAACCGGGTAGGGCTTAATGCGTGTGTGTCCATGCCTTTCAAAGAAGGACAAAAAAGCTTCACGCATTTCCCGTAGGGTATAGCTTTTCCTCGTAGGCGGACTACCTATGAAAGTATAAATGGCGCAGCCTTCCGGTCTTGCCTCTCCACAAGTTTCTTGCTCCCGGTTAAGGGTCCAAAAATATGTCCCACATTTCGGGCAAAGCTTTCTAACGTAACCTTTCTCCTTAAAAAATGGAAGCGCATACTCTTCAGGCGGAAACCTTTCCAACTTTAAACGCTCCTTGGGAATGCTTATTTGAAACTAAAGGTTTTCAATGGATAAATGAACCTCTAACATTTAACTATTTTACTATCCAAGTTTAAAGCCTATAAGAAATCCGGCGATGAAGCTTGCAGCAAACGGCAGTAATGCTATAGTATGGACAAGCCATAATAAGGCGCTGCTAGCCGCTCCGAAAAGGTCGCTTATAAATGTAAAAAGTGCATCATAATTTACGCTTATTACGCCCTTAACGCCGAGATAAATGAGAACCAAAATGAACAAACCTATCAAAATCAGTATGAGTTTGCTCAACTTTTTAATGGCGAACCCGACTATAAAACCGCCTATGCCCCCTAATCCCAACTCATACAAGATCGGTGGTAAAACCTCGCTCATTTAGGGTTCTCCAAATATTAAATACCTTGCAAGCCTTAAAGCTTATTGGCTTTTATCAACAATTGAAAACATAACCAAGTGTAGGTGAAAACTGTTGGACATCCTTGAGATATATATCCTCAACCTTGCTTTAACGGTGGGTATGTTTGTTGTTCTGATTTTCAGAGCATGGATTGAGTTGAAAAACTACAAAATGATGTGGAGAGAGCTAGAGTGGAGGCAGACCTACCAAGCCGTTGGCCGCATACTTAAAGCTGAAAAAGATATGTTTTGTAGGGTTGAGGGCGGTGATGAGCTTTATCGCTTGCTCTGTGAAATCTTTAAGGTTAGAGAAGACGAAAAAGCATAGAAATCCCCAAGCTTTTATGGGAAGTGCCAACCTTCTATTAGCACGTGCACTGAAACATGGTGCTTTTCAAGGCCATAACGCGTAAAAGGCTTTGTAAGGTGCCGCTGAGACCTGGGAGAAGTAATATACAAACCCTTTTGCAGGTCTCGTTTAATGCAAATGGCAACTTTACTAAGGCCGAGAAAACGTGAACCACATTTTTCGCATCTAAACCCTTTGTTCTTACCCATAGATTTCAACCTCTTACCACACCGAGGACAAGTTGGGTTATGGTAAATCCTTTGAGAAGCAAGCTTTAACACGCGAAGTTTTTCAAGGTTTATGGTTAGTGGACACTTTTTGGATGGTGGCCGGACGCCTCCATAAACTTCCACGTGGTCTCCCACGATGAGCTTGCTTGCAGCCTTTCTTAAAGCGCCGGTAGGCGCATAGGCGGCGCAATCGACACGGGTGCTTCCGTCTTCAATTGTAAAAATAACATGTCTCCTCGGAATCGTCTTAGGGCTTACTGCCACGGTTCCCTTGGCAACCACTGGATGGTAGGGCTTTATTTGACTTAACTGCTTGACACGTCTTAGATGAGCGTCGGTGCCATGGTTTGTTCGGAAAATCACCCATCGCTCCACAGGCTCAAGGGGCTTAACAATCTCAAAAGCCTTCTTAACAGCTTCTGGGCTTTCGCCTCTTATGCCGAAAAGGATGGGGTCTGGTCCACGGGGCGTTATTAGAATTCTGCCAGTTTCAGGGTCAACATTGTTAAAGGTATAGGGAGCTGTGGCCTTGTCCATCTTTATAACAGATTGCGCGTCTATTTTCCTCATTAATCCATAGTTTTCCGGAGCACGGTATGCGATTATCTCAAACGTGTGGTCCCCTTGCAGCGTTTCGCCCACCGCTGCTAAACCGCCTATTATACCTTGTCCATTCTTAAAGCCCAAAGCCTCAGCCTTAAATCGCTTTATAAGTTTTAGGGCCGCTTTAATGTTGACAATTCCGGTAATTGCGTTTTTAGCAAAAATTCGAACCTCAGCTGGAATTTTGGCTCCTGTAAAGAAAACGACGCCCGGATCTGTACCCTTATGTTCCAAATCGGAGTTTTCCTCTATGGTTTCTATTACTGTTTCTTTAATTTGGCCTATGATGTTCTCGTCGCATTTTATTCTTAGGCATAGAGCTCCGTTTCCTCTAGTCTTCCACGGCACGTTAGGATTCAGCCTAATAAGGTTTGGGTAATCCGTGAATATGGCTCCGAGTTTTTCCAGTTTCTCCACTAAAAGGGCGGCAATGTAGGTTGTGCACCCCTTTCTAGGTGAATCAGTATCATCGAAGCCTATATGCATGTGTTGCAAAGTCATCTATGAGCCTACAAGCATTTATGCTCTGAAGGCTAAAAAGAATGTTTTGCTGAAGCTTTTGGTTTAAGGTGAAATAAAAGGGGTAGGCTATTTTGATTCTTCAACAATTATCATTGTGAGAGTTGACCTAACCTTGTCAAGCCTTCTGATACGCCAAGTCACAATTTCCTTCAGCTTATCCATAGACTCCGCGCCAACTCTGCAGATTATGTCATATACGCCGTAAACTGCAAAGGCTTCCTCGACACCTTCAATCTTTTTCAAGTCTCTTAACACGTCTGCTTCTGAGCCTATTTCCGTGTTGATTAATACAAACGCTTTTGGCATTTAAACCTCCTCGTATTTAATGTCTGTCCCTAATGCATTAAAATATTTTGTCGTCTAAAAGAACCTCTGAACATTTAAAAACAGCTAAAATGATTACTGAGCTATTCTGATTAGTCCTCAAATTGGAAATATTCTTATGCGCAGTCCGCGATATTAGCTGTTAGGTCTAGCCATGACAGGCGAAAGTGCTGGTAAAGGCTATATTACAAGCCGTGAAATGCGAACATTAGAGTTGAACGCCGAATACTTTGGGGTTTCTCAGCTTCAGCTTATGGAGAATGCGGGGCGAAACGTTGCCTTAGAAATAGCTTCAAGATTTACGCCTGACAAAAAAGTTGCAGTTTTTTGCGGTTTAGGCGGCAATGGCGGAGATGGTTTTGTTGCGGCGAGGCATCTTGCAGCCATGGGCTTTAAAGTGACGGTGATCCTCGCTGGAAAAGCCAACGAGATTTTCCACAAAGCAGCCTTAGAGAACTGGAAGGCGCTGCAATTTCTGAGGGAAAGCATAACCATCCAGGAAGTTTATGACAGTTCCCTTGCACCAGATGCAGATGCAGATGTTGTGGTGGACGCGCTTCTAGGAACAGGAACAAAAGGCAAGCTTAAACCGCCAATTTTACAACTTGTCGAAAAAATTAACAGATCAAACGCTTTCAAAGTGGCTATAGACGTGCCCACAGGCATAGATTCTGACACAGGCGAGGTTCTGGGAGCAGCCGTTAAAGCCAACTTGACAGTAACTTTCCACAAAATTAAGAAAGGACTCGAAAATTCTATAGACCATGTTGGCGAGCTAATTGTTAAAGACATAGGCTTGCCGCAAGAGCTTGAAAATTATGCTGGGCCGGGAGACGTTAAACTCGTTTTGAAAACCCGCGTTCCAGAATCTCATAAAGGAGATTATGGAAGACTGCTGGTGATTGGTGGAAGCGAAACCTTTTCTGGCGCCCCAGCGTTAGTGGCGTTAGCTGCATTAAGGACCGGTGTTGATTTGGCTTATGTTGCCGCGCCGCATAAAACAGCTTACGCTATATCAGCCATATCTCCCGACTTAATCACCATAAAACTTGACGGGGAACACCTAAACATAGGTAATATCCCAGCCCTAAAAGCCTACATTGAAAAATCCGACGCTGTGGTTATTGGACCTGGATTGGGACTCCACGCTGAAACAAGGGATGCTGTTAAAGCTTTGATAAATGCTGTTGAAAGTGCTAGTAAGCCGCTTTTAATGGACGCTGACGGCTTGAAAGCTTTTGCGGAATTCAAAAGAAGATTAAGTGTGCCAACAGTTTTGACCCCTCACGCTGGAGAGTACGCCATACTAGCCGGGAAATCGCTGCCCGAAAATTTGAGGGAAAAGGCTTTAGAAGTTCGGAAGACAGCCGCAGAGTTGGGCACAGTAATCCTTCTTAAAGGCCCGGTGGATATAATCGCTGATGAAAAACGGTTCAAACTCAATTTTACCGGAAACCCTGGGATGACAGTTGGTGGAACCGGAGACGTGCTTTCAGGAATCGTTGGAGCTTTTCTTGCGCAGAACGTGGACCCCTTTGAGGCCGCTGTTGCCGGAGCCTTTGTTAATGGCGCTGCAGGAGATTTTGTTTTTGAGGAGAAGGGATACCACATGGTTGCTTCTGACCTTCTGCAGTGGATTCCAAAAGTGCTAGATGATCCGATGAGCCATTTAAAGGTGCGAAGAACAAGTGCAAAAACCGGTTAGGATAGTTATTTATCATGCGGGGCAATGCGACCCTAAGAAGTGCACAGCTTTAAAGCTTAAACGTCACGGGTTAGTCCGTCTAGTACGACAGGTCAAATTTCTGCCAAAAAGGGCGGTTGTGCTGAATCCATTCTCTAAAATCGCCTTTTCGCCCGCAGACAGAGAGCGCATAGGAAAATATGGGCTGGCAGCCTTGGACTTCAGCTGGGAACACGCTGAAAAGCCTCTATTAAAATGTGTTAGGGGCACATCCAGATGCCTACCATACTTAATTGCTGGAAACCCTGTCAACTTCGGGTGCCCCACAAAACTCAGCACAGCCGAAGCTTTAGCAGCAGCCCTATACATAGCCGGATTCAAAGAGGAAGCCTATAAACTGTTGTCCATATTCAAGTGGGGCCACTCTTTCATTGAAATAAACATGGAAAAACTTGAAAGCTATGCAAAGGCAAAAAACAGTAAAGCGGTGGTGGAACTGCAGAAAAAGTTCCTACAACAACATTAAGCCCTTTCTCTGTCTAAAGATTCCTACTCGTTCACTTTATTTTTGGAAAACGAAAAATAGCACCATCGGCGCTAAAGGTTAGACGAATCAAATGGAGCCTATAACAGATCTGTATATGTTTCTGATATCCGTTGTTTTCATATCCCTATCTGGAGTTATGATGCCCGGTCCAGTGTTTGCAGTGACCGTTCTAAAAGGATATGGGAGTAAAAAGGCCGGAGTCCTGATAGCCCTTGGACACGGGGTTGTAGAATTTCCGCTAATCTTTCTCTTATATTTTGGGCTTTCCAGGTTTTTCGTTTCTACCGTTGTTCAAAAGGTTATAGGCATTGTTGGCGGATTAATGCTGGTTTACATGGGTTTCCAAACATTTAAAATGAGAAAAAAGGAGGTTGCCACTGAGACAAAGCAGTCTGGACACGCATCCCTCGTTGCAGGTTTGGTTGCAACCAGTGCAAACCCATACTTTTTCGTTTGGTGGGCAACTGTGGGCGTAACGCTTATCTGGAACGCTTTCATCTTCGGCACAGCAGGATTGTTGGCTTTCGCTATCGTTCATTGGCTATGCGACCTCGCATGGGATACTTTCGTCGCCTTTACCGTTTTTAAGTCGAGGCGTTTCTGGAACAAAAAGGTTTTCACGTTGGTTTTTCTATTTTGTTTCGCCGTGCTTGTTGTTTTTGGTTTATGGTTTATTATTTCGGCGTTATTGTGGTAGGCCACCCACTTTTTTCAGCCTATATCTTTCATAAATCAGCTCGACGTGGTCGCCGTCCACTATAAATTCTACTGGAAGTTTTCCACCAGCTTGTATAGCGTAAAACTTTTTCACACTGCCTACAATGTCCTCGGGAATTAACGGTATTACCATGTCGGTGTATTTGTCGCAAATTTCTATTTGAAGTATGCCATTTTTAGGCGTGACTTTGGCATCCATGGTTCCCTTATATGTCTCGTATATTCCGCTTAGAAGGTCGTAGGTTTTCTCGTATTTAATGAGAGGTAGCTTCTCCGGATCTTGGTCCAGCAGTAGGGCAAGTGCATACAACCCTATTTGGGATAAGGGATAGCCGCTTCCGTTTGCCAGTAGTGCCACGCCAACTTTTCTTTCTGGAATGTAGCCCATGTAGGCTGTGTAAACAAGCACTGAGCCACCGTGGCCCACCAGCTTATAGCCAAAGAAGTTTGGTATTATGCTTAACCCATAACCATAGGATTCTCCGCCGAAAATTTGAAGAGGCAACCTAACCCTAGGCTTTTCCATCTCCTCAATTGACGCAGATGAAACTAAGGCTCTGCCATCATATTTTCCACGATTAAGATACATGATTATGTAACGTGCTAAATCAATCACGTTGCTTATCAGTCCGCCATCGGCGTAAATACCAAATGGATGCACAGACTTTTTGGGTTCCCCGTCTCGGGTAATAATGTATGGCGTTGCAACATTAGCATCAGCCTCAACATCCTCCCTGCGGAAGAAACTTCTGTTCATCTGCAACGGCTTAAGTATGTTTTCACTAACGTATTTATCGTAGCTTATGCCTGAAACCGTCTCAATTATATGTCCCAATATGACATAGCCTTCGTTTAAGTAGAACCATCTTTCACCGGGCTTAGTTAAAGCCCACTGGTTTGCGTCTCGCATGAAGGTGAGAAGGTCCTCCGCGCTTGCAATGGGAACCCATTTGCCTCCAGCCCCAGTCACGTAACGGATGAAGCCTTCGGCATAAGCTAATGCTGGTATGCCAGAAGCGTGACAGAGCAAGTGCCAAATCTTAACAGGTTCGCCGCCCTTAGGCTCCAATTCCAGCGGGATATATTTCCTCACGTGGTCGTCGAGGCTTAGCTTACCTTTTTCTGCAAGCTGCATTACGGATAGAGCCGTAAAAGACTTTGTGACCGAGCCGACGCCATAAAGGGTTTCAGGGGTGGCTCTTAAGCCATACTCCAAATCGCGGAAACAAAATCCCTTAGTGTAGGCTAGTTCGCCGTTCTCCACTATTGCTAAGCTCAGTCCTGGAAGATGGGTTTTTGATATTTTTTCAAAAATGAAGCTTTCCAGCACGTCGTAATTCATTTCGTTTACCACTCCTTTCACTGGATGTATTGTGGTTGCTTGTTGATAAGCTTAAACATTTAAAAGGGAAACTAGATGTAGGACAATAAATGGTGTTGGCAATGACAGAAAACATGCTTGAATATAATGTTGGAAGGGCGAAAGTACGCCTTGTTCAAGGCGACATAACGGAAATGGAAACAGACGCCATAGTTAACGCGGCAAACCCCTCGCTTATGGGAGGCGGCGGGGTAGACGGCGCAATCCACCGCAAAGGCGGCCCCAAAATTTTAGAAGAATGCAAGCGTATAAGGGCGACTGAGTGGCCCAACGGTCTTCCAACGGGAAAAGCCGTCATAACTTCGGGAGGCAATTTAAAGGCTAAATACGTCATCCATACGGTTGGGCCGATTTGGCGGGGAGGAAACAGCGGTGAGCCCGAACTTTTAGCCGAAGCTTACAGAAACTCGCTGAAACTGGCAGTTTCAAAAGGAATAAAAACAATAGCTTTTCCATCCATAAGCACAGGTGCCTATGGCTATCCGATAGAAAAGGCATGTAAAGTAGCCCTAACAACGGTTAAAGAGTTTTTGGAAAAAGAGGACAAGCTCGACATAGTTGTGCTCGTCTTATTTAGCAAGCGAGACTTTGAAATTTACAAAGAAGCAGCAAAAGAGATTATGGCAAGCTAATACCTATGTAAACTTTTGCCTTAAAGCTCTTCAACCGTACTACTAGCTTTCCCAGAACTTGTTTCAATCCTCATTACTGAAATCAATGACCAAAGATGGAATCAAACTCATCCGCAAAGGATCGCGGATATCTCCCTTGATTAAAAGCGGGTCAATGTAAGCAATCAGTGTCTTTCCGCTTGCATCTGCCTTGATTCTCCAGAACCTTTTCAAGTCTTTTTCGGCAAGCCTTCTCCGCCCCATCATGTCCGACTTTGCCGCAAGCTGTATGGATTCCAAATAAAAGTCTGTTATGGCGTAGTTCACCAGTCTAAGGTTGAATTTTAGTTCTTTGTCTCCGAGTTTTTCCAGCGTTTTAAGGCTTACAATTACGGCGTTTCCAAAGTCTTTTAGGCTTTCCTCCCGCAAAACTATCAATGGGCAAATTAAGCTTGATGCTTGAAAAAGTGAGTCCAAGACTGGGTTATCATCAGTTTTTGGCAAGGTTAAAAGCTTTTTCCATTTCAGCTCGAGTTTAAGGCTTTCGGAAACTCCAAGTTCTCTATATCTGAACTTCCTTTTAAGCCAGTCAAGCTCAATTTTCGGGTTGAGCCCTTTTGAGAAGTAGACTATCCCTCTGAGGTTTTTAACCAGATACAGGCGGAATGGTTCTGAAAATTCTTCCATAGAAAGTGTATGTAGAATCTGTGAGCCTTAAACCTTTATCCCGCTTTTCTCAGAAGGGATATGCGTTTACAGAAGGCGCAAACTTCATCTGATGATGGAAAACCGCACATTTTGCACTTGCCAAGGGTTGGTTTGGGCTTGAAGTTTTCCAGCAAAGGGATAAGCTCTAAAAACCTATTCAAAAGCTGATGCTTGAAATATGGATTGTCTTTGGAGAGAAGCTCTAGGGTTTCCGCCCTTTTTCTCACACCAGTCCTTGTGGAAAAGGGACAATCGATTTCTCTAAAGGGAACATCCTCATAAAGACAGTATAGTAGGTTCTCGTTTTGTAAACATCGAATCAACGGCTTAACCTTTGAAGCCATTCCATTCGCTAGTGGCGGTAAAACTGGCTTAAGCCTGATAAAATGTTCCCATTGGCCATGTAGGAAATTGTTGAGCATTATGCCAGCAACATCTTCAAGATTATGTCCAGTTGCTAACACTTGGGCACGGACTTTAACCGCCATTTCCTCGAAAACCCGCCGCTTTATAGTTCCGCAAACAGAACAAAGCTTCCTTTTAAACGGCGTCTTTTTAAAATCGCCTATTCTTATGCCTAACTCTTTATAAAGGTCGAAAACATGCAGTTCAACTTTTAACATGTCAGCCAGTTTTTCAACCTTGTTTTGGCAGTGTTCCGAGTAGGCCGATATTCCAAGGTTTACGTGTAATGCAATAAGCTTAAGTTTTGGGTAAGCCCTCCGCAAAATATGGAGGAGAGCCGCACTATCTTTACCGCCGGAAACCGCAACGCCCACAGTGGCATCTTCTCGGAACATGCCGAACTCTTCTATGGTCTTCTTAACCTTTGCAATATAAAAGTCGACAAAACAGCTGGGGCATAGGTTCATCTTAGCATATGGAATTTGCACTTCAGCATTAGCGGAATGACACTTTCCACAGATTATGGGCATAGAACATCACGGTTCATTACAATATCACCTACAAAAAAACATTACTTTGCTGTAGATTACGAAAATGCTAAAAGAAGCCGGTTGTGGCGCAATTGAAACTACCAGCTAAAATCCATCGAGTTAGCGGATGAAATGTGTTTTTGTTGGACAACTATGCAAAAAAGTTTATTAAATATTAAGATTCTGAATATGCTGGAGTCAAAGCATATGACCGAAAGCCATGTCTTAATGGAACAACATGCGAAATCACCTTGGGGGGATGACATGAGCGTTGCGACTTGCAGTGAATGCGGGGAGGTTTTCACGAAACCCGTTTTGGCAACCGTTTCCTCTGGTGGTTTCTCCAAAACCTATTATGCGTGTCCTCGCTGTCTAACAAAAGTTAAGGATACAACTCTCCCAAAAACTGAGGAAAGTAAGAGAAAACTTGTTCCTATACAGAAGATGAAGGACAGCGCAGATGAGAGCAAATGTTTACATTTTCTTGGCTTTTTGAAGAAACGCCCAAAAAACATGCCGATACCCGACGAGTGCTTGACATGCAACAAAATGATCGAGTGCTTAACTCAATAGCAACAAAATGTGGCGGCGCGCGGTAAATTTAAGTATAAACTTGAGCATAATGGTGGCAGTTTAATGGGGTCTAAGTTTGCTTCCCCTCAAGGACTTAAATCGTCCTCTGCGAACGCCGCATGTTAACCGCATGTTGCTAGCTGCAAACTTAATAATATTTTTGGTTTACTGGCTATCTACAACTGAAATTTTCTTTACAAACGAAATCGCCAACCGAATTGAGAGCAAGTTTGTCATGATACCTCAAGAAGTTGTGCATGGGCAACGTCTCTACACGCTGGTAACATCCATGTTCATGCATGCCAACTGGTTCCACCTGTTAGGCAACATGCTTTACCTCTACATTTTTGGAGACAATGTTGAAGATATTTTCGGTCATGGAGGCTACATTGCCTTCTACATTACTTGTGGGTTGGCAGCAGCCTTCGCCCACATACTCAGCCTATATCTGGGTTTAACTCTGGCGGATTTTAGTGATGGCGTTGTGGGCGCCTCTGGAGCTATTTCAGGAGTTTTGGGTGCTTATTTTGTGCTTTTTCCAAAGGCGAGAATCCTAACATGGGTTGCCTATGTTATACTGCCGATTCCCGCCGTGCTTTTCTTGGGCTTCTGGTTTTTACTGCAGTGGCTTTTCGGCCTTTTCGAAATTGGCAGTGAAATAGCTTACTGGGCGCATGTAGGCGGCTTTATAACTGGAATGGTTTTGGCGTTGGCCTTTGGAATGGAAAGGAAGAAGGCGAGAGATAGGAAGCTTCGCCTCTAAAAGCTTATAATGGGGGTCCGCCCGTCATGAGTTCCTCATATGGCTTAAATCAGACTGGGACGGCTACATCATCCCCCGGAAAATTACAATGCATTGGCTACAATTATGCGTTGTGGTTGAGAAAATATTCAACTAGCGTATTTAGGTTGTTGCCCTAAGTTTTCTTCGAAGGGTTTTGAGGGTTCCGGAAATTGTTAGAACGTGCATGGCTACTGGTTTGGCGTTTATCTCTGTTATGGAAGCTATCGCTGTCCTAACCTTTTCGACTTCTGTGTGGGCTGCGCGGATTACTGCAAGCCCCTTTTCCACGTCATAGTCTATTAGTGTTAAACCTGCTTTGCTGGCGCCGTATTCGCCGTAAAGCCTTAGAAGGGTGTTCCAAACAGTGTCAATAAATTCTTTTGAGTCGAATTTTTCGTTTGAATCGATTTTTAGGGCTAGGTAGCGGCGCCTAACTTTTGCTTTCATTGGCAGTCACTTCCCTTTCGAACCAGCCGAATGCCGGGAGCAATAAAGTTTGGGTTAAGCTTTTCCCGGTTTCTTTTAACAATGGTTAATGGGATTTTTGAAACGGCGTTTAAGGCTGTTGGCTTGTCCAAATCGAAAAGAGAAGTTAAAGCCGCCATTTCCAAAGGCTTCCGCATAAACAGCTCATTTGTAGCGCCGCTTGAAACAACTATGGGCACATGGAATTCTTTAGCTATTGCCGCTTCCCTTTTTAAAACGGATAGAAGCCTAATTTTAGCTGGGCCTTTCAGTGTTATTAGCGTTTTTACATCAATTTCAAAGGCTGCTAAACTGTTGGAGGCTAGTTCTGCTTCTGCCTTGTCAAAGAATCTTCTACGAGGATCCACCTTTGGAAAGTTTAGGATGTCCACCCTATGATCTTTGGCAGCTTGTCGCGCAACAGCCTTTGAGTCGCATATTACGGCTATTATTTCCACTTTCCTTCTAAACTTTCTAAGTTGATGCAAAAGCTCCTTAGCTGTTTTGGGCTTCAAATCCAAGCGGGAGGCAAAATCCACCCTCGCTTCACGACATGCTGCCCTTAACCTTTGAGCGAAAATTTCTGTGGAAACCGTTGGAAGCGGCACCGCCACCAAGCTATAGCCAAGCTCTGAAGCCTTCATTATCATGGTTTTCGTTTGTTCCAAGTTGTCCAGATTTGGCTGCAAGTGGAGGTCGGCGAATCGTCTTTTCATGGGATTATCCCAATTTTTCTGCAGAACTCTGATATTTCTTTTGAATCTGCCCTCCTAAAGTGAATTCGGAAGTGTATGGGGTCTGTTGTGCAAAGCTTGACCTCGTTTAGGTAGGCAGACTGCTTATCAAGCCTCAGATAAAGGCAGCCCTTGTCGATGTGTTGTTCAATCTCACTGCTCAAAATCTCTTTGTCTAGGCTGTTAAGGGTTGAAGCCAATTTCTCGAAAAAGGCCTTAACGTGGTCTTTTTCCTTAATTTTTGCCTCGAAAAGCGTTATTGGGTTCCCATGGTGCCCCGTTAGGTTTGACCTCTTAAAAGTGATGTTTTCAGAGACTTGAGATGGAAGCGTATTTCTCACAGCCGTTAAAACTTTCTCTTCGTCTTCTGTGGCGTGGGCGAACACCCTTATTTCAATGTGAATTACTGGGATTTTAGAAGACAAAGCAACTCATCACGGTTTACTCTTCTTTATCCCACCACTTTTAGATTTTCCCTATCTTTAACGGCCTTTCGCCTGGTTTTTGGTTTAGCTGCTTCCCTTTGCAGCTAAGAACTTTTTGAGGGCTTTGACATTCTCTTCGTGAACCGTTTTTCTCCTAGAATCCACGGGAATTTCAAGCTTTAGTGCTTGCTTTAGGCTTAGATTAACCCCCTTAAGTTCACCAAGGCTAAAACCCTTTCCTAGGCGTTGTTTTCCACCCTTCTTGAATACTAGGGGTTTTATGGCACTCATAAAAGGATGTTACTCCTTTGTTGCCGCTTTTTTGCTTGGCCTAGCTTTTTCGGCTCCACGTCCCTTCTTTCTCAGTCCTCTAACTTTTTTGCCTGCGCTTGTTAGTCCCCTGAAGACTCGTCCTTTATGCTGTTTTTGGCATATCCATTTGACATCCTCATCTGCCCTTATGACTGGGTGATTTGGGTCAACCATTATGACTTCAAACCATTTGAAACGGCCGTCTTCGCCAACCCAGTAGGAGTTTAAAACCTCAAGGTTTGGAAACTTTCTTGCGGCGCGTTCTTCGGCGATGAGCCTCAAACTCTTGGCGGGCTTGTACTTTGCGACACCCATGCGTTTCGGTCTTCTTCCCGACCTTGGACGCTGTTTTCGAAGGCCACCTCGTCTAACGCGGACGCGAACTATTATGAAGCCTTGCTTCGCTTTATAACCAAGTTTCCTAGCCCTGTCCAAACGTGTCGGCTTTTCCACGCGGACTACTGCTGGCTGTTTGCGCCACTCTATAAGCCTCTGCCGCATCAACTCTTCTACGAAGGATTCCTCCGGCTTTTTCCAAGCTTCAGCTATATATTTATACGCCATTTTTTCACCTCACTCAGTTTACGGTTCAACCATGATGGTTACATCCCAGCGGACAAAGTCCGCCCGGCTTTCAATGATTCGCCAACCGGCAAAATAAACTTTTCCAAAACACTCGAAGCGCCTATCTCTCTTTGTCCTCTAGTTCTGCCTTTCTAACTAGCA
>Ga0105158_1000208_pt1 | contig 26862 bp, 29 predicted proteins | sample LHCtaG_FD_81567 | JGI IMG/M metagenome (GOLD analysis project Ga0105158, IMG submission 81567) | Hot spring microbial communities from Little Hot Creek, USA to study Microbial Dark Matter (Phase II) - LHC4sed_matched | ecosystem: Environmental > Aquatic > Thermal springs > Hot (42-90C) >...
GCTTGTTTAAGCGTAACCATGCATCCTATACGGCAACAGTACTCATTAAAGCGTCTATCTCTAGAGCCAACGCATTGAATGAAAACTATGCTTCTAGGCTTTTTGCCAGTTTCAGGGCAGAGTATTTCTCCACCCGTAGGGCCAGATGCGTTAGTTAGTCTCTCAAACTGAAGGTTTGAGATGATATTCTTTGATTTAGTAGCTGCATATTCAGGAATGCGTGTAGCGTCGAAAAGCTCCGCGCCAGTAGCCACTATTATGGCGCCTACTTTCACTTTTATTCGTTCAGGAGTTTGCTTGTGATTAATGGCCTTAGCTTCACATACCTTGACGCATTCTAGACATTCAGAGCAACCGCCGCACGCGAGGCAACGTTTCGCCTCCTCAACAGCCATCTCCTCAGTGAAGCCCAGTTCAATTTCCTCAAAGCCTTTAATCCTTTCATCAGCAGGTAAAGTAGGCATTACCTGCCTCTCCTTTCTTTTAATTCCAATTTTAGGTGATATTGGCACAAGCGGGAGCATTTCCTCCTCAATTCCAGCCTTCAATTTCTCTCCACGTAAATATTTCTGGATATAATGAGCGGCTTTTATGCCGTCCGCTATTGCCTCTATGACCGAAGCAGGGCCAGAAACTGCATCTCCACCAGCAAAAACACCTGGAATGTTTGTTTGTAAAGTGTTTGGATCTACATATATGCCAAATGTTGTTATTTGAAGTTCTTTAGGTAATGCCCTTGAATCTAGGATTTGTCCTATGGCAGTAATTACTGTATCAACTTCAATTATGTGCTCCGATCCCTCAATAGGAACAGGTCTTCTTCTTCCTGTTTCGTCTGGATCAGTGAGTCTCATTTTTAAACATTCGATAGCAACAACCCTTCCATTTTTACCAATTATTCTTTTAGGAGATGTGAGGAAAAGTATTTTCACACCTTCCTTTTCTGCCTGTTCTACTTCGGGTTGGAAAGCCGGCATTTCAGCTCTAGACCTTCTATATAGCATAAAGACTTGTTTCGCTCCAAGTCTAAGCGCCACCCTTGCAGCGTCAACGGCGACGTTGCCCCCGCCTATAACGGCAACACGTTCGCCGATTTCCACTTTTTTACCTGAATTCACATTTTTTAAAAGGTCAAGTGCTGGAATGACGCCTTGAAGCTCCTCGCCTTCAATGCCCATTTTGGGGCTTTCCCAGGCGCCACACCCTATGAAAACAGCTTGATACCCTTTGTTCTTTAAATCTGATAATGTTAAATCTTCGCCGAAGGTAACATTTGTGATTATTTCAACACCCAAGCTTTCTATGTACTCAATTTCTATTTTTAAAACATCTTTCGGCAGCCTATAGTCTGGTATACCGTACCTCATCATTCCTCCGGGTTCCGGCATTCTCTCGAAAACCGTTACTGGATATCCGGCTTTAACCAGTTCGTATGCTACGGTAAGCCCTGCTGGGCCGGCTCCTATTATTGCGACTTTATTGGTGTATTTTCTGGGGATGGGTGCTGGCTTTTCTTGGGACTGCTTCATCATGTAATCTGCTACGAAACGTTTTAGGGCACATATTGCTATAGGTTCGTCTACGTTGCCCCTTTCGCATTCATTTTCGCATGGATGAAAACAGACCCTGCCTAATACCCCTGGAAATGGGACGTGTTGCCTAATCAGCTCATAGGCTTCCCTAAACTTTCTCTGGGCTATGAGTGCGACATAGCCTTGTACGTTTATTTTTGCAGGGCATGTGGCTTTACATCTAGGGGTTCCCTTCTTCTCAATTGTAAACACATTCGGGACGGCTTGAGGAAAGGGTCGGAAAATGGCTTTTCTTTTCCCAAGTCCCAACTCGAATTCGTTTACCATTTCAACAGGACATACCTTTGAACACTCACCGCATCCCGTGCACTTGTCCTCATCCACGTACCTTGGTTTTTTTAAAATGGTAACTTCATAATTGCCTATATGGCCGGAGATATTTTCGATTTCGGCGTACGATATCAATTTTATTTTTGGATGTCTAGATGCTTCAGTCATTTTAGGCGTCAATATACAAGCACTACAATCGAGGGTGGGAAAAGTCTTATCTAGCAAAGCCATTTTTCCGCCTATTGTAGGGGATTTTTCAACCAAAACCACGTTTAAACCTGCGTTAGCTGTATCGAGGGCGGCTTGTATGCCAGCAATTCCACCGCCGATGACTAAAACATTTTTTTCGACGCCTACTTTTTTCGTTTGTAGAGGCTCTAGTAATTTGGCCCTCGCCACCCCCATTCTTATGAGTTCCATGGCTTTTTCCGTGGCTTTTTCAGGCTCTTCAGAGTGAACCCATGAAACATGTTCTCTCACATTCACAATTTCAAGCAAATAAGGATTTAATCCAGCCTGTGCAATTGTTTTACGGAAAGTTTCCTCATGAATCCTCGGTGAGCATGCTGCGATTACAACTCTATCAATTCCATATGTTTTGATATCTTCTATAATCATGCGTTGACCAGGTTCGGAGCAAGTGTAGGTGTAGTGTCTGGCGATCACAACACCCGGCAATGTTTTTGCATATTCCGTAACTCTCTGAACATCCAACACACCTGCGATGTTTAGGCCGCAGTGACAAATGTAAACTCCAATTTTGGTCATTATAAGTTCACGATTTTTATGATTAAATTAAAGGGTATTCGCCTCACTTAATATTTTTGGCGGTTTAAATTGAAACAAAATAACGGTGAGTTTCAGGTTGAGTTTCAACGCACAAATAATATCCATTGAGAAACTGCGATGTTACGTCCCAATGTTAGTCCTATTTAGACTGCTTCAAGGCTAGAGAAGTCCTGCTCGTCTTTGTTAGCACGTTGCTCTATTACGGGTCATTTAAAAATAATGCTCCTCACAGCAAGTTTTACGTTAATTTAATATTTTTTTAATAATGTAATGTATATTGAGGGAGAGCTGTGGAGTATAAAGTAATTCTTGAAGTCAAAAATGTTAAGGGCGAGTGTGCAGCTGGATATAAAGCTGGTGACAAAATAGTTTTAGACGGGTTCTTAATCAATACTAAAGAGAGCTGTAATGTTTGTCTATATGCCATGGGAGCACTCCTTCCATATCTAACAGTCCTCCATAGAGAAACATCTAAAGAAGACTGGATAAATCAAATAAAGGCGTTACAGTGTCCGGATCCATCAAACACTGTTATATTTAACATAAGGCGCGAAAAATCAACGGATTAATATCCAAATTAGGGAATTGGCCCGAGTTAGTGTGTATTTTTAACTTTGAATCAAAATTCTCCTTAACCTTTCAGGAGAATGGGATTATGATATTTTTCGCTGAGGAATCCTAAAATTAACGCGCATGGAATGCCTGTCGCAAGTTTTATATATAGATTAAAAACGATTTATAGATTAAAAATGATTTTATTTTTTTGATATTTAGTTATGATGAACAGAAAATTAGTTGTTATAGCATGGGTTTTGGTGCTATTTTCAGCTACGGTCACTCTGAGTTCTTCAACTGCGGCTGAAACTAGTCTAAAGGAATTCTTTGAATCCTTAGGATTAACTGATACTGAAGGGCGACCTGTAACGATATTGTCGGCTGAACTAATAACAAATATTACAGGTGTACCCGAGCATGTTCGTTTAGAGGGGATAATATGGCCCGAAACACGATTTGTAATTAAGCTTCCAGCAGCTTCAAAGTGGAATGGTCGCTATTATCAGATTGGAGGCGGTGGCTTAGGCGGAGTGCTTCAGGAGGCTAATATGTTACCCGCCTTAAAGCTTGGTTATGCAACTGGAGGAAACAATCAGGGCATAATGCAACAAAGGAACCCGGCGCCACATTTGCATACCCCGATCCAATTCCAGGAATCAGGAATGAAACTAATCCATATTGGGAGCGGAAGGAAGATGATTATGCCTATCGAGCTACCCATGAAACTGCTATTCTAGCAAAGAAAATCATTAAGGCATATTATGGTGCTGAACCACTTTATTCCTACTTTGTTGGGGCATCTAATGGTGGACGAGAGGGCTTAAAAATAGCTCAAATGTATCCGGAAGATTTTGACGGCATGGTTATTGGGATGCCCGTGCTCAACATAACATGGGAGGCTTTGCAGGACATATGGAATGCAAAGGCTACATTAGTAGGTCCCGGAGCGATTCCAGTTTCAAATCTCCCCATGCTGGCGAAGGCTGTATATCAAAAATGTGATAGTATTGATGGTCTAGTGGATGGCCTAATTGACGATCCGCGTATCTGTTTGAACTACTTTAATCCTGTAATCGACCTCGCTTTACCTCCCTATTCGGACCACTTCACTTATGAGCAGAGAGAAAGTCTATTAAAAATTTATGAAGGGCCAAAAACGTCATGGGGTCTTCAACTCTTTTATGGAACACCCCCAGGCGGCGAAGCTTTGATGCGTCATGTATTCGGAAGAATAATGAGCAATTGGGCATTCTGGGTTTGTGGAGAACCTAATCTTGCATTAAGCCTTGGTGGGAGTTTATGGCAATATATGGCAACTGATCCGCGTTTCGGTCCAGGATGGGATTGGAGAACCTTTAACTTTGACACCGACCCCTTCAAATTAAGACCGGAATTGGCAGAGAAATTAAACGCCATCGACCCAGACTTAAGGGCGTTTAAGGAGAGAGGCGGTAAAATCATAATGTGGCATGGATGGGCAGACCAACTTGTTACACCATATCAGTCAATTGCTTATTATGAAAGTGTAATGAAGTTTATGGGCGAGGATTCCACAAAGGAGTTCTTCAAACTTTATATGGTTCCAGGTTTGACCCACGTTGGTAGCATTGGCTGTAGTGATGTTGACTGGTTCTCGGCGCTTGTTAATTGGGTCGAAAACGGTATCGAACCCGGCATATTAATAGGTTCTAGAAAAGCCGACGCAGAATTAAATCTGACTGCCAGAACTCGCCCCATACCCCCATATCCTATGGTTGCAAGATACATTGGAAATGGCAGCATTGATGATGCTAAGAATTTCGTTTGTGTTAATTTGATACCTGCAGAGGTTCGAATCGAACCCAAAATAATAAATCTTGATAAAGGAAACTTTACAGCTTTCGTTAATATTCCGGAAGGTTACAGCCTGCAGAATATCCTAGCCGTTATCTGCGAAGGTGCGGCAGCAAGGAGGGTTTACTTTGCTGAAAATGGCAGGAAATTAGTAGCCGAGTTCAATTCTAAGAATTTAATAAATATAACTCCAAGGGAGGATTGGGTATTTGCGGTGACAGTAATTTTTGAGTCCGGTGGACAGACGCTCGCACTTGAAGGCTGCGACGTAGTGAATGTTTTTGAACTTGATTTTAGGCAAGAATACTACAAATTGTTAGAAAACTATACATCATTGAATGACAAGTACCAGCTTTTAAGTGAAAGCTTTAACAAGTTACAGTCTGATTATGATAAGCTTGAGTCTGACTTTGAAAAATTGAAATCTGAACGTGACGACTTGTATGCGGCTTTGGGAGAAGCCAAACGTGATTATGATCAGCTTAAGTCCGACTTTGACAAATTAAAATCTGAGCATGATCAGCTTAAGTCTGACCTTGAAAAATTGAAATCTGAACGTGACGATTTATATGCAGCTTTGGATGAAGCCAAACGTGATTATGAAGCTCTTCTGGATGAGTACGAAAAATTCAAGCCTTGGCAATATATAGCATACACCTTTATAGCACTGACGATTCTCTTAATAGCAACTAACATCTACTTCTTAAGGAAAGAGAAGCGCATGAGTAAAACTGTATGAACGCGGAACATCCTCTACAATCCCCCTCTTTTTATGGGGAGGATTTAGCTGAGTTATTCTAGAAGAGGCTTACGAAGGCAGTATTCTCATTCATTCTAGCCACGTATCCATAGCCTTTAGATACAAGCTTCTGAAGCTCCCTCCTGGTTTTCCCAAAGTTTCTGGTGAAATGCTCCGATTTCTTGACAAATCTTCCAGCCAGCCCACAATATTAAGAAACCTGACAACACCATCCACATTAGCCAAATTATACACGCGCATTATTAAGCTCTTCAAAGCCCTAACCTTCCTCTCAACAGTCGAAATTTTCAAGACTTTCCTACTAAGCAAATAACTCAAAAAACTACCCAAGGTTTGATTAAAGTGCGGGGGGTGGGATTTGAACCCACGAACCCCTACGGGACAAGGTCCTAAGCCTTGCGCCTTTGACCAGGCTTGGCGACCCCCGCGTGGTTGTCCCAGTAATCAATTTTCAAAAAGTCAGCAATAAAATGTTTCCTATATTTCTTAACACGTTGTGCTCGAAAACTCTTTAAAATAGATTATTGTGCATCTACTATATGCGAGTCGTCTGCTAGCCTCGGTAGCCTAGCTGGTTGGGGCACCGCCTTGGTAAGGCGGGGGTCGCGGGTTCAAATCCCGCCCGAGGCTCCACCTGATGGGGCATGCTTTCCATTGCTATGCGATAGTACTCTTTAATTTATTGTTAAATTCACATGTATGCTTCATAAATGATTTTATTTAGACTAAGAGTTCAATTCCAAGTTAGGTTCAGAACATGCAATGAAACCCAGTATAATGATATCCAAGTAGAGCACTTCAAGATTGGAATCGAAAACCTTGAAACGCGATTAAAAGGAGAGAAACCAGAAAGAGGACTTTACGCCATTCTTAGAAAAGCTTTCCCAGATGATAAGTTTGAACGGCCAAAAATGAAGATGACGGGCAAATAAATGGAGCAATTTATTAGAACACCTCAGGGAACGTTAGACATGCCGATTTTATATTGCGATAAACAAGCCGAGGGGGTTACTGAGAAAGACATTGAGAAGGCAAGAAATTGCCAGAAAAAGTATGGTACAAATTATGTTATCTTGGTTTCGCCTAATCTTCCCAAAAATGTAAAGAATAAATTGTTTGGTGAAAAAACGGCATCTTACTTGCACATCCAAGCATAGTGGTTGAAATTGCAAAACAAATACGCAGGGCTATCATTGAAATATGCAGACAAGCAGAAAACAGCAAAGACCGACAAGCCAAAGAGGAGAAAGCTATACGACTACATTATAAGTCAAAACTTCATAAGCAATATGAAGAAACTCTATATCCTCTATAAAACATGGCAGAACTGCGAAACAAGAAAGAGCAAGCATACGAAAGACTTTGGAAAAATAGAAAGACTATACATCAAATATATAGCGCAATATCAAGCGAAATAGAAAACATCCTATAAGAAAAGCCAGTGCCCCATTTGAAGTAAACGAAAGACAATAAGCAATCCTTCGACCTGCTAATACACCGAATCCTTATTCATTGTATTTCATACAACTTCTTTTATCATCTTATACTTTTAGCCCAATACACAAAAGCTTGGCTCGTTTGCTAAGCTCTTTCTACTTTTAGCTCTTCTCCCTCGTTTACTTTGCTTAGTATTTTCGGGTCGCCAACTATCTTGCCTATAACGTTCACCGGGCTGTATGGCTTAATTATGTTTGGGGATGGGCTGGATAGGGTTGGACCAAAGAATAGACACAATGCTGGTCCCTCAGGCCAGTAGGCTAAATCTCCAAAGTCTACGATTTCCTTAGCGTTCTCTAAACCAACCCTGAACGGCGCTTCAAAGTAGATTTCCTGTCCCCAGAATTCAGCCCTAGCCTTGAAGGGCAAAGCATTCATGAGAGCTTGAGCTGTTTTCGGGCTTCTGTCAAAACTTATTTCACATTCAACCGAGATTCCCGATTCGAAAGTTATCTTTATTCGTTTACCTTCCATAATGACTCTTCCTGTAGCGTCTCACAAGCTTGATTTTGTATCATTTAAGCCAATTAATAAGGCTTAAGCTTTCCAAACCCCTAATTCTACTAAAAGGTGGATGCTGTTGCGAAGGAACATTCAACTTGTCGAAGAGCGCGTCCTCTTCAAGGGCAGGAGGCTGGTTTTAGCTGAGAGGGTTTATGCTTCCAATGGAGCCAAATTCAAAGCTGAGGTTGTAAAATTCGGGGAAGCAGCTGCAATAGTTCCCATTAAAGGGGATGGAAAAATAGTTCTAATAAACCAATTTAGAGGGTCATTGAACAGATGGATTCTTGAAGTGCCTGCGGGGAGGGTTAATCCCAGCGAAAGCCCCGAGGAAACCGCCCGCAGAGAGCTTATCGAGGAAATTGGCTACTCAGCCAAAAAGCTCACAAGGTTGGCCTCTATATACATGAGCCCAGGCTATAGCGACGAAATCCTACATATATTCCTCGCTGAAGACTTAGCCTATGTTGGAGTTAAACGTGAAAAAGACGAGATAATTGAAACCATCGAGTTGAAGCTGGAAGAAGCCATAAACAGGTGTTTAAGCGAAAAAGTGGCTGATTCCAAAACAATTTCAGCCCTGTTTCTTGCCCAAAAATATCTAAGCAGCCCTAACAGCCCGTCTCTACTCAGATGAAATTTTTCCCTTCCCATATGGGATGAGGCTCCTAATCTCCTCCACATAAGCCTCAAGCGCTCTGGGTTGTTGATCTTTAAGCATTTTGGCCCCAAGAATCTTCCAAACGTCCTTTGATAACTCCCTTCCATCCACATCTCCCGGAACTAAGATCACATAGTTCTTTGTCTTCGCCTTAACGGCGTCCGCAGGACCGCTAATGAAAGATATTTCGCCTTTTTCCTCACTCACAAAAGCGCCTATAGCCACCTTAAGCGGTATATTACGCATCCAATTGCGCTTACCCCTAACAACAAACGCTCCCCGTGGAACGTACTCGCCGGGCTCCCCGGCCTTGCTCAGCTGTTCTGGATCAACCCAGTAAACATCAACGGAGGCGAATCCCTCGCGCCAGCCCCTAGAAAAGGCAGCTGCGAATTCCGCCGCTTCTTTAAGGCATTGTTCACTGGGCTTTCTGCCCTCGGTCTTTATAACTACAAATGGCGCACCGGCTACATCAGCGTGAAAAACCACATCTCCGGGTTGAGTGTACTTCTTAATAAGGGCCTCATTGCTTGATGCATCCCTGCCAGCTAAAACCAGAAACCCGTCAGAAGATATGAACCATCTGAACTTTTCAAACCATCTCCTGCCTTTAACCTTACGCTTGGCAAGCTTTTCCAATGCCTCTTTTGGCTTGGCCTCTCTTCGCACCTCAGTCTCCCTGAGCCTAGCCTCAGCCTCCTTAAGCCTATTTCTTGTATCTTCTAGAGCCTCCTTAGCTCCCTCCAGTTTCCTTCCAGCTATTTTGGATTCCTCATAAAATCTGGCAGCGTTTTCAAATAAGCTCCTCCGCAAATCTAATGGGAAGGATAAATCTTCGATGTGAACCATAAGGGAAAGGCTCTTCTTATCAAAAGTCTCAAAGTAAATATCCGGCTTTAGCCCCATCCGCTTTGCAGCTAGAACTTCATTGATAATGTCATCCCAATTTTTCCCAGATTTTTCTCCTTCCAAAAACTTGCTCAGAAGGTTTTGAAGCTCCATGGAATACACGTATATTATATCGCCTATCCTTTTATACCTCTCTGCCTTTTGCCTAGCCTGCTCTAGAGCTTTTTCTTGCTCGCCCATAACTCTTCTGAGGCGCTCTATTTCCCGTCGAATATCCATAATTTCCCTTTCAACCGCAGCTGCCTCCTCTAAAACAGTAATTCTAGAGTAGAATTCATCTAAGGCTTCGTTAAAACTACCGTATGCTTCATGCCTTAAGCCCTCGTAGCGTTTAAGCTTCAGGGGTGTCACATCTACAAAGTTCCCACCATCATCAAGAACTATGCATGGTTCAAGTTTGCGATCCACCACCTGTGAAATCACGTCCTTTAAGCAGTTATAGATGGACTCAACCTGCTGGTAACTTAAAACATTACATTTTGTGGTCTTGTCTATTCCAATTCTGAGCAAAATTTCTTCAGCATAAACACCGCCTATGCCAAGGAAACGTGCAAGAGCCCTCACAACCTCGAGTTCCCCGAAGCCTTTTAATCCCTCTGAAAGCTCTTCAACGCTAATTTTTATGGGGTTACGTCCAGTTGAGGGTGGAAAAAGGAAAACCTCGCCTTTAAGGATGTTTCTGTCGCGCATACGCTTGTAAATCAAGGCTTGAAGAATTTTCCCGTCGCTTCCTACCAATATTATGTTTCCATCGCCAAAAAGCTCTAAAATAAGCTTTAGAGCGCCAGTTTTGCTCTTAAAGCTAAGGGTTACGATTCTCTCAAATTCATACTGTTCTACATCAACAAGCCAGCTGCCCCTGAGATATTTTCTTAAAGCCATGCAGAAGGCAGGCGGCGTTAGAGGCTTCTCTTGCATGTATGAAGTCATGTGAAGGCTTTTACCCGCCCTCAGCATAAGCGTTAATAACTCGCCAGTTTTTCCACGCAGCTTTAAGAGTATATCCTTGCCGTTCAGCTGATAAATGTTAATGACCCTAGAATTTATAATAGAGTCTTTCAACTCGCGGACAACAGCCGCCACGTCGAAGCTTGTGAACTCCTTCCTAATCAAGCGAATCACTTTAATAAGTCTCTAAACTATGATAAGTGTTAACCTATAAATAGCAAACTCAAGCTATCAAACTAGGATAGATGCATCATGAAGCCGATAAAAGTCCTATATTGGCTTAGATTTTTACTAGGAATAGCTGCAGCTATCATCTGCATAGGCTATGGTTTAGCAACAAACACTGTAAAAGTGGACGTAGCCCCAAATGTTTTCATAAACGGTTTTTCTATAGCAATAATAGTTTACATAATATCCTACTGGATAATTAAACCTGTATTTGTAACTAAACTGGATAAGCCGCAGAAAATTTTCACAACTGGAATCTTCCTATACTTTGTTACATGGCTAGTCTTCTGGGTGCTCTTTAACACGCTACTTATCGCCGCTTAGCCCAAAATTTACTACTCAAGGAATTCTTCCATGTCATCGTAGCTTTCGCCACTTTCTGGCAATTCGCCCTCTACTTTTGCCGATGAAATCTTTTCCGTTGTAGCGGTTTCAATATTCATTTTGCCTAGCACCCGCATGAATTCAGCCCATGCCGCGAAAAATCCCCTGTCAAAATCTCCGTGAAGCTTATTCCTCACATGGGCTAGGAACTCTCTTCTATAGGCGTTTATTGCTCTTTTATCGCCTAATTCGAGTTTTGCTAGGAAAGAATAGGAATTGCTGTTGCCGTTGGATCTCTTGACAAGCAGCATTCCATATAAGGCCTTGAAGTATCCCCTATTCCATTCCGTCTTATGCATCTTCTGTTTTATCAGCTCCAGCTCCTTTTCAGCTTCGGCAAACTGGTTGTTAATGATAAACTGGAAGAAGCGTGTAACCAGCGCTTGGGGTATCGGCATTCTAGCGCCCACTAGACTTCGTTTTCTCGTCCTCGGAAACGTCTTCTATTCCATTTTCCGTTATTTTAAATATTTCCTCCCCCTCAGGGAGGTATGGGCTTGAAACTAAGCGGGCAATCCTTATGGGGCCGTGGGCCGTTTTTCTCACGTAAACACGGGTATGGCTTGTGTGCCCAACTATGTGACCGCCTATGGGGCTTATGGCATCCCCGAAGAACATGTCCGGCTTCGCCATAACCTGATTGGTTACAACAGCCACGGCGTTGAAGGCCCTTGCCAATCGTATGAGCTTATGCATATGCTTGTTAATTTTCTGCTGTCGTGACGCCAACATTTCACGTCCAATATACTCGCTTCGGAAATGGGCTGTCAAGGAGTCGATTATAATAAGCTTTACGTTATTTTCCTTTATCACCTCATCAGCGTTTTCCAGCAGGAACATCTGATGATCAGATGTGTAAGCCTCAGCATATATGATGTTTTTAACAATCTTTTCAGGGTCAAGATTCAAATGTTTCGCCATCTGCACTATGCGCTCTGTTCTAAATGTGTTCTCCGTATCTATGTATAATGCGGCACCGTTTAATCCTCCCCTCTCGGGAGGAAGCTGAACATTCACGCAGAGCTGATGGCATATCTGGCTTTTTCCGCTACCATATTCGCCATAAAACTCTGTTATGGTTTGCGTTTCCAATCCGCCGCCGAGAAGTCCATCTAAAGCCTTGCTTCCCGTAGTTAGCCTCAAAACATTTTGACGCATTTTATGTAGCTCATCAGCCCTAATAAAAGCTATGCCTATGGAGGAGCGGGCTGCATTAATTATAGCTAAGGCTTTCTTCTCGCTAATTCCTGCTGGTTCAAGCTCATGAACCGTAGCCATAGCCAAAGACTCAACAGTATGAAAGCCAAGCTCTTTAAGCTTTTGAGCCGTGGCTGGCCCTATTCCAGGCAGGTCCTCCAAATATTCATAGCGTGCCTTTTTTGTTTCGGTTTCAATTTTCTCTGTCATAGACTTCCAAAAACAAATGTTTTTGGCAATATTTAAGTGAAGCGAAGAAAATGAATGTTTAATCTTGGAGAGATCAGTTAAAGTGAACATTTTAGGCTTGGAAACATTTAAACATTAAACTGGCAGAAAAGACAACGTTAAGGTGCCGTGTAAGACTTGGAGTTAACAGTTCTAGAAGACACTGTTTTTAATCTAATAAGGCATGCTGCCATACATTTGCCCCAAGATGTAAAGGAAGCGCTGAAAAAAGCCTACCTGAACGAGGAAAGCGAAATTGGCAAAATCCAGTTGAAGGCGATTCTCGAGAACGTGGAACTTGCTGAGGCGCATAAGATTCCGCTATGCCAAGACACTGGCATTATAACCATTTATGTCAGAGCCGGAGCCGAGCTTAAAGGCCTAGACAAGGTTGAAGAGGTAATAATTAATGCTGTTAAGCGGGCTACAAGGGAGGTTCCTTTAAGGCCTAACGCCATAAATCCAATAAACAATCAGAACAGCGACGATAACACTGGGAGGTTCTCCCCCCAAATAGACTGGGAAATTGTGTCCGGCGACATTTTAGAGTTATCTGTACTGCTTAAGGGAGGAGGTTCTGAAAATGTTTCATCATTAAGCATGCTTCTTCCGGGAATGGATTTCAAAGATCTTAAAACTTTTGTTATTGAAACAGTAATTAGGGCTGGGGCTAAGCCATGTCCTCCAACAGTCCTTGGAGTTGCATTTGGAGGAGGCGCTGATTTAGCAGTGAAACTGGCTAAAAAGGCTCTTCTGAGACCCTTAAATAAGCCTAACTCAAACCCCAAGCTGGCTAAACTTGAAGAGGAGCTTTTAGAGGCCATCAACATGACTGGCATAGGGCCAATGGGACTTGGCGGAAAAATCACAGCATTAAAGGTTCATGTGGATTATGCCTACCGACATCCCGCAAGCTTTCCAGTAGCCGTGGCGTTCAGCTGCTGGGCCCTAAGAAGGGCTTCCGCAAGAATATTTCCCGACGGCTCAGTGGAATATTTAACCCTTAATTCGGAGGGAACCTAACATGGCTGTTTATTATCTCAAAACACCGATCCCTGAGAAGGAAATCCGCCAGCTTAGAGTTAATGATGTTATATACATAACAGGCCTCATTGTGACGGCGAGGGATCAAGCGCACAGGCGTGCATTGGAGTATATAAAAAGCGGGAAACCTTTGCCCATAAACCTTGAAGGGCTTGCCCTATACCACTGCGGCCCCCTTGTTAGGAGGGAAGACAACGAGTGGTTTGTTCTGGCAGCCGGCCCCACCACAAGCACAAGAATGGAATACTTCGAGGCTGAATTGATTAAAAACTTCAAAGTAAGAGTTGTCGTTGGGAAAGGTGGCATGGGTGAAAAAACAAAGGAGGCTATGAAAAAATACGGAGCTGTTTATGGAGTTTTCACCGGGGGAGCTGCGGTTTTAGCTGCGAAACTTGTGAAGAACGTCAGAAGCGTGGAGTGGCTTGATTTAGGAGTACCTGAAGCATTGTGGGTTTTGGACGTGGAAAATTTTGGTCCGTTAATAGTTGCTATTGACTCCCATGGGAATAACCTATTCATTGAGGCAGCAAGAAAGGTTGAAGAACGAAAAACTCAAATCTACAAAATGTTGGGTTTGCATTCATAATTCTCGCGTCATTAAATAGGCATTTTCACCGTCTGAATAATAGCCGCGTATTATTTTCGAAATTTTGAATCCTAGCTTTTTATATAGGTTTATGGCCGGCAAGTTGCTTACCCTAACCTCTAAAAAGCACTGTTTGGCATCATAAAACTGCATTCCCTCCATGGCCTTTGAGACAAGCGCGTATCCTATACCCTTCCTTCTATGCTGGGGCATAACGGCTATTGAGACTATGTGCCCCTTCTTTATAAAGCCGCCTAAACCGAAATTAGATAGGCCCACCTCGATTCGGCACATTATATATCCTGCAATTTCACCGTTTACCTCAGCCACAATAAAAGTTTCAGGAAATCTCTCATAAAGATCGATGAAAAACTGGTCTATATAATTTTCAGGGAGACATGTACGGTTAATGTATATGACTCGCTCCAGATCCTTCGGCGTGAATTTACGAAGCTTAAATGTTTGTTGCAAACTCTTACTCCCGTGAAACTTTTCATATGTGAAATTAGGGTCAAACTTCCGACATTTAAAACTTTTCTAGAAATTCGACCATTTATCCATCAAGCGGCTTTGAGCTCAGGCATAATGAAACCTCCATAGGGCATAACCCACACCTTGGCATTTTCTCCGGCGATCTTCAATGCCTCGTTAAGGGCCCCATTAACCGTTCGCGCAGTTTTAAGTTTAAAAACGTTTACAGCATAATAATCCGGTATAGCTGAAACGAGAATTATTTGAACTTTCTGAAGGGCCCTTAGAAGGTGGAAGGCCTTATGCCCACCCAAAACAAAGCCACGCTTAATTGCTCCCTCAACAGCCTTCAAATCCTTAAATCTAATCATCCACTCATAAAAAATCTGATTTCCATAACCTTCCATGCACTCTGCAACCAAAACCACCACTCCGCCGCGCTTAACAACCTCAATAATGTTCTCGAGGCAGTCTAGTGCCCCATAAAGGTTTAAATCATACGGATAGCCGCCCGGGCTGACTACAACAATGTCTGCTTTGCGGTCGACAGGCACACGGCACATTTCATCCATTAATTTCACCCCATTATAAAATGCCTTTTCGAGATCTCCGGAAAAGGACTTGACAATATTGCCCCTAACGTCTGTTACGATGTTTAAAATGAAGTCAACCTTTGCCAGCCTCGCAGCTTCAGTCATGTCTTCATGGACAGGATTTCCTTCAAGCATCCCGCTTCTGGCATTTGGATGAATAAGCATGGCGTGATTATTTCTTATGGTTTCCTCGCCTGCTATCCCCGGTAGGACAGCATATCTGCCGCCTCTATACCCAGCAAAAGAGTGAAGATTTATGTCTCCAACCAGAATTTTTACGTCGGCTTCTGCAAAGAGCCTATTTACATACACCTTTGTTCCATGCTTGGAAGTATTGCCCAAGTAAACCAGATCATTTGTTCTCATGTCATGGCTTACAACTTTAACATGCTCTGCAATGTCCCCAAGGCTTATTGAAGCGTCCCTATCCCCGCAAGCATCAGTGTTTCCAGCCATAATGACTGTCATATTTTCATTCTTAATACCTGCTCCATTCAACTCATCGAGAATGGATGAGATAAGAATATGATTGTACGTTGATATTCTATTATCGACGGTAATGGTCACTTTGTCCCCTGGTTTTACGATTTCCGCTAATCTCTTAGAACCTATGGGTTCCATCAAAGACTTTTTAATTTCAGCTTTTACATCTGGAACGCCGGGTTTATCTATAGGTTCAATGCTGCCTAGAAGGTTTTTAGCTTGAACTCTAACACAAACTTCTGTTTTGCCATAAGGTAGCCAAATATCAACCATAAATATTACTCCGTTGAGACACAGATAAAAAGCATCTATTAAGCTTTAGCATAAGCTCTTTAAGATGTAAGCTATTAGTATAGAATGGGGAAATGCATATGGCTGTTGAGGTTCCTGCAAAAAACGAGATAGCGTTCGTATGGTTCAATAACTATGCTGGTGTAATAATAAAAACACCATCCCAAACCCTAGTAATAGATCCCGTGGATGTTAAGCCCAAAACATTTCAACATGTTGACGCTATTCTAGTAACTCATGAGCACTATGACCATCTTGATCAATCTGTAATCTACGAATTATATAAAATGTTTAAATGCATGGTTGTAGCAGATTCCACATCCGCGAAGCGACTGCGTAATATAATTCCAGCCGAAAAGCTGCGTGAGGTCCAGCAGGGCTCTGAAGTTAAAATAGGCGAAGTTTCAGTTAAAGCTGAGAAGTGTAATCATCCTCCGGCTGCTACACCTGTAACTTTCGTGATCACAAGCGAGGATGGTGTTAAAGTCTTCCACACAGCCGACAGTCTACCGTTCCCAGAAATGGCTGATGTAGCCGCTAGGGAGAAATTTGACATTGTCTTTTGCACGGTTGGCATAGCCCCAGGGTCTTCTCCTGCGACTGGCTTTGAAATAGCTAGATTAACAAAGCCGAGGGTGGCTGTTCCATACCATACGGGCTCCACGGCTGATTTAAGGAAGTTCGCTGACATGATTAAGAAGAATTTGCCCAATGTTTCATGTATAGTGCCTGAAATTGGAAAGATATATTCTGTTTCCAAAAAGGTGTAATATATGCAAAAGAAGATCGGAGAGTCCGCAAAACTTGAGATATGCAAGATTCTAAACAAAATAGGTGCGTTACAGTTTGGAACCTTCAAATTAACAAGTGGAAAAATTAGTCCTTATTACATAGACCTCCGCATAGTTCCAAGTTTTCCGGACGCTTTTCATAAAATCTGCTCGTTTTATGTGGACTTTATCGAGGAAGAAATAGGCTTGGATGATTTTAATAGGGTGGCGGGGATACCAGTTGCAGGTATACCCTTTGCTTCAGTTATAGCCTATACTTTTAAGAAACCCTTTCTCTACATTCGCAAGGGAGTCCGCCTTCATGGAAGACAAAGAAGGGTTGAAGGCCTGATAACGCCTGGAGATCGTGTATTACTTGTTGATGATTTAATAACCACGGGTTTATCTCTTAGAAGAGCTGCAAGAGCCATAACAGCTGAAGGCGGAGTAGTCGAGGATGTTGTGGTTCTTTTAGATAGGCAGGAGAATGGCGCCGAGAGACTAGAAAAAGTCGGCATAAAACTACATGCGCTTGTAAATATAAGCGAGGTTGCCTCAATGCTCTATGAAATAGGAGCCATAAACGAAGAGCAGCTAAAAACTATTCAGAAGCAGATTAAAGAAAGAGAGTAGAAGGGCAGCTATTCGTAGAATATTAAGTTCTTTTCCTCTAGGATCATGTGCAATTTGTTCACGGCGTCATATACGTCCTGCTCTTTCTTTGCGCCAGTGCATACAAGTTTTCCGCTCGCGAAAAGCAGTATAACGACCTTTGGATCATCCATTCTGTAGATTAGTCCTGGAAACTGCTCCGGCTCATACATTGTTTTGCCTAGGCTATACGCTGCCTTTTCCAAGTCTATCATTCCGCCTAGGCTCGCCGAAGCCACGATATTTTGGATTTTCAACTCAGGTTTGCTAATGATAATTATGCCGCCTTTCTTTAACTCCTTAATAACTTTCATTACAGCTCTTTTTGCTTCTTTTTCCGACTTTGCTCCTGTGCAGACCATTTTGCCTGAGTTAAAAATAAGAGTAGCTGTCTTCGGTCTCTTAAGCCTAAAAACTAGTCCAGGAAACTGTTCTGGTCTGTATTCCACCCCAGGGTAGCTCTTAACAACGGCGTTTAAGTCAACTTTCTGGTTTAACGTTGCAGATGCAACAACATTCTCTATGTTGACTATCGCCTTAGATTTCGACATAAAGCATCCCTTAACGTAAAGCTTTTAAATACCATTTATAAAGGCCTAAGGCTTTAAATTTATCGCTTTTAAGGCTTTTATATTCCTTACAAAATCAATAATTTTCCAAGCGTTAAATGTTATTAATGCCAAGATTGCTACTTGAGCCCATGAAAATGTGGGCACGCCTAAACGTACACCTTCTGCAAACAGTAAATCAATTCTATAGTGTAGGAAACCCAGAGTTAAAAAGGGTTCAGCGCCTGTATAGTTTTTATGAAACTCTAAATCTGCGTACATGCCTCTGATGGTTGCCTCCTGTGGAGTGGCTCCTGGCTGAGGGAACGTGAAAGTTCCAAATAGGCTAAAAACTAGGAATCCGACAATTAGAAGGTTTATAATGATGAAAAATGCGATCTGCAGATCAGCTTTTCTCATGCTCTCTTCTTTTTTATCTTCTTGCCCGCCTTCGCCGAAACTGAAAACGAGCATTAAAATAAAGAGAATTGCTAGAGTTGTTAATAGAAGGATGTACATGTCTTTTTCTGCATGAACAAGCAGTGGTAAATTGCCAATATAGGGAATTCTGGCGATAACTTTTCCTATTAGTAAAGATGAGTTCCACGGTGAAAACTGATCCTTTTCACCATATTTGCTATAGTCGCCAAGTGTTGTGATCAAGTAGTAGCCGCCCACTTTTTCCTTTTTTACTGCCCTGTGGACAATAAACTCCTCAGGGTTTCTGGGATTTCTAAAAACTAAAATATCTCCAGTAAGCCTATCCGCCCTTATATATGCTGGATCCACCTTTTGAACTATTATTAAATCGCCGACATTTAGCGTTGGCAACATGCTTGTAGATGCAACTGTCAATGCAGGATATTCCGTGTCCAATACTAATGGAGTGCCAAAATAAAAACCTAGGACTATCGCAAAGATTAAAGCATAAGTCAATAATGTTTGGAATGGTTCTCTTCCCCATAGGGATTTTAGAGACTTAACCGTCAATTGTATACACTCTTTCAGTTTAGTACTTTATTGAATTGGCCTTCCAAGTTTAAAATTTAACGGATTAGAAAAAGCAGAAAGGGGATTTGGAAAGAGATAATGCTAAATTTCGATGCCTTCTGCGCCTAGTTTGGCTTTCCCCACTATTCCTTTAAATTTTTTGCCACATTTAGTGCATTGGTACATTCCGAATATTGTTACCGTAATTCGCATTTTCTTGTCAGGAATTGGAGCTACAAGCTCCCAGGTTTTATATGGGTCTTTAACTTCCATACCGCATTCAGGACACATATTCTGTTTAGCTTTATCCTTTGGCATGAAAGGTCTCCGTCAAGTCCTCCTTAAACCTTCTTTTTACTTAGTACTTCTCGGAACGGTTTCTTGCATTTGGGACAATCAAAAAGCCCTATTTCCAGCTGCATTCTCTTTCCAGACTTGTCTGGGCGTCCTGCCATGGTCCACTTTTTCCTAGGTGATGCTACTTCTGTTCCACATTTTGGACATTTAGCCATATTTTATCCTCCAATATTCTAGCAAATGGTTTCTCATGATGATAAATAAATAATTTTCCATTATGTTCAAGTTGAATCTTTTTTCATATAGGATGGTTTTAGACACTTTCTTTGAAAGGGTGTGCACACTTTACTGTTCAAGGTTTTTCGAGTACCAGATATACATTTGACCTTGTTTGAATCCAAGTTTTTCAACGAACCGTATTCCAGCGTTATTACTGCCCTCTACGTCAACAATGGCTATACGCGCTCCTTTATTCCGGAATCTACCTTCCAATTCCCGATATAGTTTCTCTCCTACACCTCGCCTCTGCAGGCTCTTTCTCACCCCAATCCATGCTAGGTATCCATAAGTCCAAGGGCTGAGGGGACGTTTCAATATGCTCCCAATTATGAATCCGACAATTTTCCCTGTGGTTTTATTCTCTGCTACTATGCATAATTCTGGGTCATCTTGGAAACGTGATAACAATTCGTTGATGTTCCATGTTCTATAGGTAAACTGTAAGCTGTATGGTGTAAAAATTTTTTCGCTTAAACGCCAAACCTCTGGGAGATCCTCTAAGGTCATCTGTCTAACCTCAAAATCCATCTTCCTCTTTCTCAAATTTTTAGCATACTGCCAAGCTTTTTTACCTAAATTATGTTCGCTCATGAACAATTAATTCATATGTTTTGCTTTTAAATTGTTTCGTTTTCCGTTGTATTTAATGCTGTAAAATGTCAAACAACTTCCTCAAAGCATTCAGGTGAAATGTAATCTCCAAATTTTTCTCTAGCTTCCAGCAAGCGCTTACGCTGCTGACCTAATATTGTAAATAGCTCCTCTGGGGTGTCTGCAACTTTTTCCTTGTAAAAATTCTCTACACGCTCAATCTTGGCGAGATTTTCTGGGACTCTGATGGTGAATTGTTTAATGTAATCTTCCTTGCGGTATTCCTTGTTCAGCACCTGTTTAAATAGCACGTAAAGATCTTCATACTTCGGAATTAAACCCGTTGGTGCAACTCGGGCTCCCACATCGTGGTGCACACGCAACTCCATCCACTTTACCCAAACATGCTTATCTCTGGGGGCATTCAGATACTCGCCCGTTTTTAGGTCCCTTAGAAAGTAGTTAACCCCGAAAATTAATGGCTGCTTTTTAAGTTTCCTTCCGAAGTTCAGATTGTTTCGAATGTTCTGGCCCATGGGGATGGAGATGAAGTCCTGTATGCTCATCATATTTATTTCTGGTATACCCTCCCTCCCTACGATTGCAAATGTCGTTTCTGTTTCTAAAGCTGCTCCGTAGCAGATTATTCCATGCTCCCAGTTAAAGCTCTGCTGGACCGGCACATATGCCTTAGAGTCGCGTCCCCCATACATTATTCCGCCTAACTCAACGCCCATAGGATTATCTAATTCTGGGTCACAGTTTTCCAGCGCTCTTAAGGATATCGTGTAACGGGCGTTTTTATGAGCGGGCGGGATCGAATTTCCATGCTCGTCTGTTTTGCCTTCCCACCAGTATCCAGTATAGTTTATCCCATCTTTTGGAAGCTCACTGCCCATTCCCAGCCAGTAAGGCCTCCCATCCTTGACTAATACATTGGAGAATATGATCTCTCCTGGACTTGTAAGCGCCTTGTATATGACTGGATCATCTCTTGGGTTTATGCCTTGAAGGATGCCAAAGATCCCGCATTCAACATTTACCGCGCGGGCAACGGAACCTATGTTTCGAATGTATGCAATATCATCGCCCAATATTGTTTCTCCGGGAAGCATGGCTGTTGAAGTTTTTCCGCACGCGCTTGGAAAGGCCCCCGCAAAGTAGGTTTTCCTGCCTCCTGGACCATGCACGCCCATTATCATCATATGTTCTGCAAGCCAGCCTTCCTTGTTAGCCTTCCTTATAGCAAGGCGGAAGGCTAGTTTCTTAAAGCCCACAGAGTTGCCTGCATACTGAGTGTTGACACTGTAAATTACATCATCGGTATAGTCGATATACACTCTCTTTTTATCATAATCCACGCTGACCATGTTCTCGTTTAATCTTCCGGATGAGTGTAAAACTCTTAAGAAGTGCGTGTGCGGTTCTGCCTTCGTAAAGGCTTCATATCCAGGATTGAATAGAAGGTATTCAGAATGAGCTACATACCATGAATCTGTGCACTGCATGCCTAGGACTGTAAAAGCGGAGTTTCGGGGTCCAAGAGAGACGAACATCACAATCATTGTGCGTCCTTTCATTGAATTTTTAAGCAGACCTCTAACTTCAGCCAGTCCCTCGTCCCTGTCGACCTGGTTGAGGGCTTTGCTGAGGTAATCCCCCTTAGGCACAAGGTATTTGGTGGCTTCACGGTCCCTCCCTTGATCGTAAGGACCGTCAAAGTGTACTGTATGCCCCGGCATGGCCAGCGGCTTTTCCTCACCAGTGGCTATTGCTTGCTGTCTAATGTAGTCTCTATCTTCTGGAGAATCGTTTGAGATGAAGATTCTATCCGGGTTACATAGTTCCACTGACTCAGCTATGAATTGATGAACTCTGGGAATTTTTATGGCACATAGCTTACCGTAGTCCTTTTGGTTTAATCTTGGGCGTAGGGCTTCAAGATACTTGCTCATTTTTGAACTAACTCCTGCCGTCTATCTTGTGCGATGTTAGCAGCGAACTCCTTTTTGTTAAATCTTGGATGGCTTTAAACTTTACCTTATGGTTTAACATCATTACCTGGTTCTGCTCTCTTTCTAAAAAGACTGCTTGTTTATAAATTTTGTATGTTAAATTCTCTTTATTTTTCAAAAACATTCTTTTTTATAATATAAAAAATGTAATAATTACAAATGAAGAGATAATTGAGTAGATATGTTGTTTCCTGCTGGACTTCCAAAATGCTTTTACAAGAGCTTCATTTTTATCTCTTTAGCATGTCGAGGTTTAGCGTTGGAAGTTTATCCTAAAAATGCTTTTGACATGCTTGTAAAACCTATTCGGAGGCTTATTGAGCAGAGGGGATTCTTGAAGCCCACAGAACCTCAGGAGAAAACGATTCCTAAAATCCTTGAAGGTAAGAATGTTCTTCTTATATCGCCAACTGCCACAGGAAAAACAGAAGCAGCCTTTCTTCCGGTTTTAAGTATGCTTCTACAGGAGCCAAAAATCCCGGGAATCAAAGTTTTGTATATCACACCCTTAAGAGCATTAAACCGTGATATGCTTGAGAGGCTTGAGTGGTGGTGTAACAATCTTGACATAAAGTTGGCTGTTAGACACGGTGATACCGAGACAAGCGAGAGGACAAGACAGGCTAGAAGCCCCCCCGATATTTTAATAACAACCCCTGAAACCCTTCAGTCAATTTTGTCTGGTTGGGTTATAAGGCAGCATCTAAAGCGTGTGCGCTGGGTTATCATTGATGAGGTTCATGAATTGGCCGATAGCAAGAGGGGGAGTCAACTCTCTTTAGCCCTTGAAAGGCTTAGGGCTATTATTGGAAGGGACTTTCAAGTGATAGGTTTGTCTGCTACCATAGGAAGTCCCGAAAAGGTTGCCCAGTTTCTCGTTGGAAATGGTAGAGGTGTTGAAATAGTTAGGGTTCCAGTTGCAAGAATGATGCGCCTTAGGATTGTTTATCCACACCCACAGGTTGAGGATTTAAAGCTTGCTGAGAGGCTTTACACGCATCCTGAGGTAGCTGCAAGGCTTAGGGTTATCCGCGATTATATAAGCAAGCATAGGTCTGTTCTCCTTTTCACAAACACGCGGGCAATATCAGAGGTTTTGGCAAGCAGATTTAAAGTCTGGGATATAGACTTCCCGATCTCAATACATCATGGATCGCTTGCGAAACCATCCCGCATAGCTGCTGAAAGGGGATTAAAAAACGGAGAATTGAAAGGACTTGTTTGCACAAGCAGTTTAGAACTTGGCATAGATGTTGGCAGAATAGACTTAGTTATACAGTACATGAGCCCTAGACAGGTGACTAGGCTCATACAGAGGGTTGGCAGGAGTGGCCACAGGATTGGACGCATAGCTGAAGGCATAATCGTGACAATGGACTCTGACGACACTCTAGAATCTCTAGTTATAGCTAGACGTGCATTAAAAGAGGAACTTGAGCCCGTTGAGATTCCGCCAAAGCCTTATGACGTTCTTGCACATCAGATCGCTGGTTTGCTCCTGAAGCATAAGAGGCTTGAGTTTGATGAAATCCTCAAAATGTTTAGAAGGTCCTATCTATATTCTGATTTGACAATAGACGATATTGAAAAGATCCTTAGATATATGCATGATCGTTTCCCACGGTTGGCATGGGTTTCTTTTGAAGACAAGGTTGTTCTGAAACCTAGAAGGACAAAGGCCCTCTTCGAATACTACTTTGACAACTTATCCATGATACCAGAGGAAAAGCAATACCTTGTCATCGATGAAACAAATGACTCTGCCGTTGGAATTTTGGATGAAGCCTTCATGGCAGAGTACGGTAGACCTGGAACCAAGTTCATAATTAGGGGAAGCCCATGGCGGATAATCAATGTGTCCGGCGATAAGGTGTATGTTAAGCCTGTTGATGATCCTTCAGGAGCCATACCCAGCTGGGTTGGCGAGGAAATTCCAGTTCCCTTCGAAGTGGCGCAGGAGGTTGGTTCCATAAGAGGTTTCGTCGAGGAAAAAGTGCAAAGCGGTGTCTCTCCAGAGAAGATAGCGGTTGAGCTGAGCAAGGAATATCCATCGGATAAGGAAACAATCTTGAAGGCCTTGACCGAAACCGTTGAGCAGGCAACTTCAGGAATTCCAGTTCCAACGGATAGGCGAATAACTGTTGAAGATTGGGAGGAATTTGTCATTCTCCACGCTCACTTTGGCTCTCTTACGAATAGAGCTTTAGCCCAGCTTATTGGTCAAATGCTTTCGGAAAGGGTTGGCTATGGCATTGTGGTCCAGCATGACCCATACCGCATATTTATCCAGACCATGGGCGCCGTCGATTCGGGGCAGTTGGCTGAACTACTAAAGGAGATGGGGATGATGGACGAACAAACAGTAAGGGACTCCTTAACAAGAGCTGTTGTAAAAACTGGCATCTTTAAACGGAGAATGATTCATGTGGCTAGGCGTTTCGGCGCTCTGGAAAAGTGGGCGGACTTCAGCAGTGTAAGTCTTCAAAGGTTGCTGAGAAGCTTCGAGGGAACCCCAATATTTGAAGAAGCTCTAAAAGAGGTTTTCTTGAAGGATCTCGACCTTGAAAGGCTTGTATATATTTTAAGGAGAGTCCGTGAAGGAGAAATCCAAATAACTGTTGTTAAAAATCAAGGGCAGGCGACGCCAATAGCTCGTGTAGGAATTGAGCGAGTCAGCATGAAGACTGACTTAATTCCACCTGAAAGAATGCAGGCAGTACTCATAGAATCTGCTAAGGCTAGGCTCCTGAACGAGACATGCATCTTTGTATGCACAAACTGTTGGGAGTACATTGACATGATCCGGGTTAAAGATCTCCCTGAAATACCAAAATGCCCCAAATGCGGCTCCGAAGCCCTGGGACTTCTAAAAGAGGAGGAAGAAAAAGTTTTACCTCTTATTGAAAAGAAAGCCGAAAGGCTTAGTAAGAGCGAGGAAAAACTGCGGAAACAAGCTATTCAAACGGCGCGTTTAATAGCAAAATATGGTAAGGCTGCCGCTGTTGCTTTATGTGCAAGAAAGGTTCAATCATCCGATGTGAAGGAGGTTCTTGAGAAAGAGTCTACCCTTAGCGACAAGCTATATGCGCTTGTGCTTGAAGCTGAACGCAAGGCTATAAGCAAAAGATTCTGGTAGAAGTTGAACTCAATAACAACTTTTAAATTGAAGGTTCCCTTAATCTTGGTAAGCAAGTTTCAAAAGCGGAGAGAAAAATAACATTGGAAATAAGTCGCAAAAAAATGCGTGAAGAAGTGCTTAATAGAATAAAATACATCAAAAACTGCGTCTTGGCCAGAGAACTTTGCCTCCTAGTGCGGACGAACAGGGCGGTATTAGAACCGAAAGATGTTGAGGAAATATGTCTTTTCATATCCAAACTCTGTAGGGAGGAAGGATGTGAGGAACCAAGTGAGCTATGTCGAAGAGCGGCTGAGGCTGCTGGAACTGGAAATGAAGAGAAGTATTTGGATCTCTGCGCTCAAAGCACCATGAAATGTGGTGAAGCCAGGAGACCTACGCCAAAAAGGGCAACATATGTTGCTTAGCATTTGGGAAAATTTTAAGAAGGATTGAGCGTCTGATAAAACCAGAAGGGGGAATCCCTAATTGTTCATAGCTCCATTTGTTCCAACACCCTTCCCAGTTGTGAGACATATGCTAGTTTTGGCTGAACTGAAACCGGGAGAGGTTTTCTTCGATCTTGGAGCTGGAGATGGAAGAACCGTAATAATGGCTGCAAAGGAGTTTAAGGCTAGAGCTGTTGGCGTTGAACTGAGAGAGGACTTAGCTAATAAGGCTTTGAGCGCCGTGTATGAGGAGGGTCTTCAGGACAGGGTTACCATAATTAACGGCGACATGTTTAATGTTGACCTATCACCAGCTGATGTTGTTTTTCTATATTTAACCACCAGCGCTAATGAAAAGATTAGGCCAAAGCTTGAGGCGGAGCTGAAGCCCGGAGCAAGAATCGTTTCACACGATTATGAAATTGTCGGCTGGAATCCTGTAAAGGTTGAGAACTTCTGCGAAAACCCAAAACTGGGCTATCCAACTCACACCATTTATCTATACAGAAAATCTGGCAACTTTTGATGAATAAACTTTAATTAGCGTCCCTTAACAGTTTGAAAAAAGAGACTAGGGCAGGCGGAAAGCAAGGATGCAATTTGTTCCATGGCAGTATATCGCTGACTGGAAATGTTTAGCATGTGGTCTGTGCTGTAAAGCCTATACTGTCGTTCTAAACTTTCAAGAGTGGCTGAACATTGTTAAAAATTATGGAGTTGAAACAACTTTTTCAGGACTTGGCAAGCTTTATCTTAGAAAGAAAAGCGACGGCTCCTGCGTATTCCTGTATAGTCTTCCAGGAATGAACCTCTGCGGCCTACAGTATATGAAGCCTATTGCCTGCAAGCTATGGCCTTTCAAAATCCTGACAACACCAAAATATGGAAATGCATACAAGGCGCTATACTTGTTCGGCGGGAAAAATCTTTACATCTATGCGGATCCCAACTGCCAAGGCCTGATATATGGAAGGCCCACATGGGAATTTGCCACCCAAACGCTAAGGGAATTTGTAGAAATAGCCATAGGAACCCGCAAGGAGCAGCATAAAACCACTGCAAATATAGGCTCAGCGCAACCTATAGGCCTTCTAGAACCCTTCAACATCGTTAAAAGATTTAGACTGTAAAAGCTCAAAATTTTAGTAACGAAATTTCTGAAGTAATGTGAAAGAAATATTTCCTTCTATATGAAAAGTACATGGCAAAGGGCTAAAGCCCACTCAAGCCAAGAAGCTTATATCATTTTGGTCGGGTAGCGTTCATATTGCAATTCATAGAGTTTCTCTAACTTTTCAAGAGTATCTATATCTTCCACACTCTTATCTGTTCTA
>Ga0105158_1000214_pt1 | contig 26620 bp, 32 predicted proteins | sample LHCtaG_FD_81567 | JGI IMG/M metagenome (GOLD analysis project Ga0105158, IMG submission 81567) | Hot spring microbial communities from Little Hot Creek, USA to study Microbial Dark Matter (Phase II) - LHC4sed_matched | ecosystem: Environmental > Aquatic > Thermal springs > Hot (42-90C) >...
AAAAGTTTTTTGTCCCATAAATTTAATACATCATCCCTATATTAAAAATTAAATCTTTTGCATCTTCTGTTATACCTAAAAAGATAGCACTAAAAAATTTACGATATTCGTCTAAATCATAGTTTATGCCACTATATATATATGATTCAAATTTTTCTGAATTGGTAATCTCTTTATTATTATATTCATCTCTTTTTTTATTATTACCTTTTAAACCAAAGTAAATTCTAAAATTATCAGTTAAGTTAAACCAACTACTGAAAGAGTAAAATAAACTTTCACCGAATCTATAATCATCAGGATTTATCGTGTTATATTTATATCCTAAATTAATTAATATGTTGAAATAATGTTGTGTTTTTAAAACAATTTCCTTCTCAAAGAGCCATAGAACAATAATTCCTAGACCGCCCGTACCAAATCCTTTTTTATAATTACCTGTTGGAACACTTAAACCAAGTTCAGCAGATATTGTTGGCCAAGTTTTATTTTCTGCTTCTTTTAAGAAGTTATATTTAGTAGCAAACAAAATATCTGAGATACCTTTATCGATAGTTTCTTCGTTACTTCTACTAACACCACTCACCGATGTACCAATTTCAAAATTATCAATCATACTCCAATATAAATTTACTGGTATTTGTAACTCAGCAGTAGTCATATCTAAAATAGAATAATTCATCTGTAACTCTAGTCCATATGTATTTACAGGACAACAAATCGTTGCTTGATATGGTTTATAAAAGTTAAATAGATTTATTTGGGAAAACGTTAATTGTGTACATACTAATACTGAATTAATTATTATTAAAATATCTTTTTTATCTTTCATACATTTTTTAAAATATAAAATATAAGTACTAAAATCAACTTTTTGAATTAATTTTTTAAAGTTAAATTATTTCTCCACTTATAAGTATTCTGCCGGAACTGTCATATACAACTGCATATTGACCTTTAGTCACAGCTTTTACTGGTTGTTCAAACAATATTTTAAATTTGTTGTTATCTATTTTATAAATTTTGCATTTAACTGGTAATGATTTATACCTGATTTTACAAAACAGGTCAAAAGAATTTATTTTTCTTATATCATTTTCGTATAAGACAGGATTTGATATTGTGAGTTCTGTAGAATATAAATCTTTTTCTGTAGAGACATATATAGTATTAGTTTGTGGTTCTATTTTTACAACGTACATTCGCGACTTGGCACCTTTAATACCAAGGTTTTTTCTTTGTCCTATTGTATAAAAAAAATACCCTTTGTGGTATCCTAAAAATTTTTTTGTATGGTAATCTAAAATTTTACCTTTTTGTTGAACATTATATCCTTTTGAAATAATAAATTTTGCATAATTACCATCTGGAATAAAACATATATCAAAACTTTCTTTTTTGTTAGCAACTTTTAAGTTTTTATCAGTAGCAATTTTTCTTACTTCATTTTTTGTCAATTCTCCTAATGGGAACAAAATATATGGTAATACATCTTTTGAGATACTACATAAGAAGTACGATTGGTCTTTAATTTTGTCTTTTGCTTCACAAACAAAATATTTATCATCATATAAGACAACTTTTGCATAATGTCCCGTTGCGATAAAATCTATATCAAACAGATCTTTAAGTTTTTTATAGACAAAACCAAACTTAATTTTTTCGTTACACCAGATACATGGGTTTGGTGTAAAACCAGAAAGATATTTTTCACAAAAATTTTCTATAATGTATTTATTAAATTCATCAGAAAAATCTAATACATAATGTGGAATATCTAACTGTGAACATATAGTTTTTGCATCATATATATCTTTAGGTGAACAACAAAGTTGTCTTTGGACATCAGTGAGGTCTCCACAATGCCATAATTTTAATGTTACACCTACTAATTTATATCCTTGTTGTAATAATAAATAAGCAGCGACAGAGGAGTCAACTCCGCCTGACATTAACACTGCAACTTTTTTCTTCATTTTTTAATTTTTATAAACAAACTTATTAATTTTGTAATCTTTACCATCAATAATTACTTCTATTGTACCTTCTATATCTGTCCGAAAGATTTCTACTCCATAGTTTTCATAACGTTTTAATATTGTGTAATGTGGATGACCAAACCTATTGTTTTTCCCACAAGAAATTATAGCTACTTCTGGAGTTACAAGTTGTAAAAACTCATATATTGAAGAAGTGTAAGAGCCATGGTGTGGTACTTTAAGTATATTTGAAATTATTTCTTTTTGTTTATTTTTATATTTTTTAACAATTAATTTTTCAGCATTCGCTTCTATATCACCAGTGAACAAAACTGAAATTTCTTTATATTTTATTCTTAAAACTACAGAATTATCATTAGGTGTATCAAAAACCAAATTTTTTGGTGGATAAAGAATTTTCATTTCTATTGCTGGGTCAAGGTTTATATATGATTCTTCTCGTGCTAAATAATACTTTATTTTTTTTCATTTACAAGTTCAAGTACTCTAAAATATGTAGATGAAGGATATGGGAACCCAGGATCATAAAATTTTTCTACTTTCATATTGGATAAAATATATATCATTCCACCAATATGGTCCTTATGTGGATGAGACATTAAAACAACATCTATTTTGTTTATTTTAAGTTGTTTTGTAATAAACGAATACACATCTTTGCCATAGTCATGGAATTCATCAAGATCGCCTGCATCAATTAATACTGTATAGTTGTTTGGTGTGATTATAAAAGCAGAATCTCTTTGACCAACATCAATAAAATATATTTTTAATAGAGAAGGGAATAAAAATGAGAGGAAAAAAAATATGTTTAAAACAAAAAATTTTATAATGGAAGTAATTAGCATTTCATTTTGTTCTTTTCAAAAGTTTTTCTTGCAGTTTTTTTATTTTAAGTTTCATTTCTTGAGTTTTGTTTTCGTCAGGATTTATTTCAATAATTAGCCATAATCCTTCATAAATTTTGAAATCAAACATTTCTTTCGGTAGATACATACTACCTTTTTTCTCAACTAAGTTTACTACTACAATTTTACCATCTTCAATTCTATCAATTACACCATAAAATTTCATTTTTCCTCGCTTCTTTGTTCAAACAATAACAACTGATCTTTCTCTTTTATTTTGTCTATTACATCTAAAAGTTGGATTATATCTGTAATTTCAAAATCTGCTCCTGAGTCCTTTATATTAAATTCGTCACCATATTTTGCAAAAACTGTCCATATACCAAGTTGTTTTGCTCCTGCAATATCACGTTCTGCCCAGTCACCTATCATCAATGTTTCTTTAGGTTGTGTCCCTAATCGTTCAAGTGCCATAATAAACGGTTTTGGTGAGGGTTTTCGCTCGCCTGTATCCTCATAAGTGAGGACAAAATCAAAATAATGTTGTAAGCTTAATGAAACAATCCTCATCCACACTGGTAGTTTAGGTGCATCTGAAACAATACACATTTTTATTCCTCGTTTCAAAAGTTCAGTAAGGGTTAGATGTACATGAGGGTAAGTACACAAATTTGCTTCTTTTGCTCTACGATATCCAATTATACCTGCTGCAAGTATACGATAATCAATATATCCAAACTCTTGTAATAAAACTTTATCAAAAATTTGTTGATCTTCGATACCTTCTTTCCAATAAATACTATAAATTTTTTCTATCATTTTTTCTTTTGGTATATTAAGTCCTGCATCTATCATAGCATCAACTGCTGCATCAACTGCTGCGCGTTTCATTTTCATAAAATCCATAAGTGTGTTATCCAAATCAAATATAACTGCTTTTATCATAGACAACAACCTCCTATAAGTTTTAGTACTGTTAACTTTTTTTATGATATTTATGAACAACTTTATAATTTGCGTAGACAAAAAATTAAAAATAAGATTCTTCTTTAGCGAAATTACGCAGGCTGAACTCTGCGGCTACCAATTACTATTGTATCCGCTGATTTTATTTCAGTGTATTAAACAAGCGCTAATTAAAATTAGCGAATACAAATTTTTTTGGACTGCAATAATGAAGTTATTGCAATTGTTACGCAGACTAAAGTCAGCGGCTACCAAGTTATAATTTTTTGTGTATCAAAGAACATCATTTTTAGTTAACAGAACTTAATTTTTATATTTTACTTATTTCTTCTGATATTTCTTTAGCACGGTGAAACGCTTTTTTTATTGCAAGATAAAAAATTTTATCAAGATTGTATAAATCAAACACATTAAGTGCTTGTTCAGTTGTCCCTTTTTTTGAAGTAACTGCATCCTTTAATTTTTCAGCAGACATTTTTTCTTCGGCCAACATTTTTGCTGCACCTAATATTGTATAATTTACAATATCTGGAATTATTTTTTTAGGTAGACCAAGTTTCAAAGCAACCTTTTGTATTATTTCTGAAATATAAAATATATATGCTGGACCTGAGCCTGAAACTGCTGTGATTAAATCAAAAAATTTTTCATTAAGTTCTACAACTATACTTTTTTTAGAAAAAATTTTTTTTATGATTTCAAAATTTTTTTTACTACAAGTTTTATTTTTACATATTGCAGAAACACCAATCCCAATTTTCATAGGCAAGTTTGGCATAACACGAATAATTTGTTTATTACCTAAAACACTTTCCAAAAATTTTATTTTTATTCCAGCTGCTATTGAAACAACAACTTTTTTTTCATTAATAAAATTCTTTATCTTTTCTAAAACATCTTTTATTTGTTGTGGTTTAACTGCTAAAATTATGATATCTGTTTTATCTGCAATGTCTTCGTTTGAACTTAATATGTTAACTTTATATTTATTTTTTAGTTTTCTAAGTTTAAAGTTATCTATATCAAAACAAAAAACATTCTTATTACCTATCACACTGACTAAACTGTCAACCAATATACTCCCCATATTACCACAGCCTATAACTCCTATTTTTAGTTTTTTCATAATTTTTTCCCTATAGATGTTAAAAAAATAGTAAACTTCCAATTCTTAACATATTTGCACCTTCTTCTAACGCTATTTTATAATCATTACTCATACCCATTGATAAAATATCAAATCCGTCAATCTTTTTTCTAATTTCACAAAAAATTTTGTATGCTTGTTTAAAATAAGGACGAGTTTTTTGAGGATCTTCAAAATAAGGTGCCATTGTCATCAATCCTACTAATTTTATATTTTGGAAATTCATATTTAACAATTCTTCTATAAATTTATATATTTCTTGAGCAGATATTCCGTATTTTGTAGGCTCTTCAGAAACTTTTAGTTCTACGAGACATTTTTGCACTTTATTAATTTTTTTTGCTTCTGAATCAATTTTTTGTGCAAGTTCAATTGAATCTAAAGATTGTATTAAATCACAAATAGGAACAACTTTTTTAACTTTATTTTTTTGTAGATGTCCTATGAAATGCCACACAAAATTTTTATGTAAACCATTTTGTTGTAAATGTTCATATTTATTTACTAAACTTTGAGCATAATTTTCAGCAATGTCTGTAATACCTATCTCCCTAAACTTTTTTATAATTTCTACATCTTCAACATATTTTGTTACAACAACAATTTTCACATTTTGAGAAAACATGTTAACTTCTTGTTTAAGTTGTTGAAACTTTTTTTGTATCTGTGAAATATCAAAACTCATAGTTTTTAAGAATATAATTTTTAAAAATAAAAATCAATAAGTTTTGTTGACATTTGAAAATAATTTTTGTATAAAAAGATCTATGCCGAAGTGGTGGAATTGGCAGACACGCTGGTCTCAAAAACCAGTGGTCCTTCAAAGACCGTGAGGGTTCGACTCCCTCCTTCGGCATTTATACTCTAACACTTTTGTGTTTTTAATCCCTCACCTAAACATCTTCATTTTTATTTTTGTAACATAATAAGTGAATTTGGACGATATAACAATATAATTATAAGAAAGGAAGTTTTAAACCCACCTTTATTAACAAATTTTGGTGTTTATTAACATACTAGTCGTCATCTACAATAACATACGTAACCTTATTCAATTTTTGTTACTTTTGATTTCTATTTTATGGGCAGAATATAAAAACTTTACAAAAGTACAACTTTTGTTGGTTGGTTTACTAAATTTTTAAAATTTTGTGCGTTTTGTATGCTGCCAACAATGTCGCCGTAGTGGATTGGTATTGCAAAATCAGGTTTTGTGAGGTTTACTAATTCTGCTGCTTCTTTATCTGTCATTGTGTAGGTACCGCCAACTGGTAGGAGCATTATGTTTACTTTAAGTTTTTTTGCTTCTTCTATTACATCACTATCTCCTGCGATGTAGATTGAGATATCTTTGTATTTTATTACAAACCCAAGCCAGTTGTTTGTTTTTGGATGAAAGTGTTTGTTAACATTATATGCAGGAAAACCTTGGATAGATATATCTTCAATTTTTTCTTCCTCAAATGGTAAAAGAACTTTTTTGTTTTTAACTTTTGTCTGTTGGACAACTTCTTTACAGGAAAGTAGTATTGTTGTATCTTTTGTTATTTTTTGAACATCTTCTTCGCTGTAGTGGTCAAAATGTGGATGTGTGACAAGAATTATGTCTGCTTTATCTTTTTCTTTTATCTTCCACGGATCAACAAAAATTATTTTCCCTGCAACTGTTAGCTTAACCGATGAGTGCCCTAAAAATTTTATGTTTTTAATTATTTCTTCTACTAACATCGAAAACAAAATATGTTTAAAATGTAATAAAAATGCCCCCAAGCGGATTTGAACCGCTGCTGCGGGCTTGAAAGACCCGTGTCCTTAACCAGGCTAGACGATGGGGGCTCTAAAAAAGATAATACTAACAGAAGTAATAAAGCGCAAAAAGACTTAAATAATTTTTTTTAATTTTTCAATAGCTTCCTTAGCAGCATTTTGTTGTGCTTGTTTTTTAGTTTTACCAACACCAAAACCTATAACTTCTTCATCTATCTTCACTACACAATCAAACTTTTTATTGTGGTCAGGACCTGTTTCTTTAACAATAGTATATTGAGGTAACTTTTTATAATATTTTTGGACAATCTCTTGAAGAATACTTTTATAATCTTGTATTTCAACTTCTTTTGTAGTAGATAAAAAATTTTTATACATAAATTTTTTACATTCTTCTATTCCGGAATCAAGGTATATTGCTCCCAGTAGTGCTTCAAACACAGATGCTAATATAGATTCTTTTTTTCTTCCACCAGATTTTTCTTCTGATTTACTTATTAAAACATATTGGTCAAGTTTAATTTCTTTAGCCCATTTTGCAAGTTGCACTTTCGATACAAGAACTGATTTCATTTTTGACAATTCACCTTCATCTTTTTCAGGGAAATTTTTATAGAGATATTCCGCAACAATTACTGCTAAAACACTATCACCTAAAAATTCTAATCGTTCGTTATGAACATCTTTTTTATGTTCTACAGCCCAAGATTTATGTATAAACGCTTTCTTAAACAGCTCTTTATTTTCAATTTTTACATCTAATATCTTTTGTAACTCTTCTATTTTATCCATTTTGATATCTTTTGACAACAATTACTGCGTTATGTCCACCAAAACCAAACGAATTTGATAACGCAACATCAAATTTTTGTTCTCTTGCAACATTTGGTACATAATCTAAATCACATTCAGGATCCGGTTCTTCATAATTTATTGTTGGGTGTATAAAATTGTTTTCCATACAAACAAGTATAGCTGCAAGTTCAACAGCACCTGCTGCACCAAGTAGATGACCAGTCATAGATTTTGTTGAAGATATAGGTATTTTATAAGCATATTCACCAAATGCTAACTTTATCGCAAGTGTTTCATATTTATCATTAAGTGGTGTTGAAGTACCATGTGCATTAATATATTCAACTTCTTGTGGTGAAAGTCCTGCATCTTGTAAAGCAAGTTTCATACATAAAGCTTGTGTTGAACCATCTTCACGTGGAGCAGTAATATGGTATGCATCATCAGTAGCCGCATACCCAGCAAGTTCTGCATATATTTTTGAAGCATTACGTTTTATAGCATGTTCTTCTGTTTCTAAGACAAACACAGCAGCACCTTCGCCCATTACAAACCCATCTCTATTTTTATCAAATGGCCGAGAAGCTTTTTTAGGTTCGTCATTACGAGTAGACAATGCTTTTGCAGCACAAAATCCCCCAAGACCAAGTGGTGTTATTGCTGCTTCTGAACCACCAACTATCACAACATCAGCATCACCATATCTCAAAATTCTCAATGCATCACCAATAGCATGGTTTGAAGATGCGCATGCTGAAGTTACTGCATAGTTAGGTCCTCTAAACCCATAATGTATTGCGATTTCTCCGGCAGCAATGTTTGATATTTCCATAGGTATAAGAAATGGGCTTATTCTTGAAGGACCTTTTGTTAAAAGTACCTTCATTTCTCTCTCAATTGTAGCAATACCACCGATACCCGAAGCTATTATAACACCAATACGGTCAAGATTTTCGTTTTGTAGATTAAGTTCGGCATCTTCAATAGCCATTTTAGCAGCAGCAAACGCAAACTGGCAAAATCTATCCATACGACGAATTTTCTTTTTATCAATAAATTCTTCCGGGTTAAAATTTTTTACTTCAGCAGCGATTTTTGTCTCAAATTCTGTTACATCAAAAGATGAAATTTTATCAACACCACTAACACCCATTCTTAAAGAATTTGTAAACTCTTTTTTACCTATACCTATTGGTGATATAACACCAATACCTGTTATTACTACCTTCTTTTTTACCATAAAAAAATTTTAATTTTAAACTTAGTTTATTATTGTTTTTGTGCAACTTTATTTTTGATATATTCAATAGCTTGACCAACAGTTTGCATTTTTTCAGCATCCTCATCAGGAATTTCTATCCCGAACTGTTCTTCTAACGCCATAATAAGTTCTACAGTGTCAAGAGAATCAGCACCAAGGTCATTTACAAATGATGCGTTATCAGTTACTTCATTTATATCTACACCTAAAGATTCAGCAATTATATTTTTTATTTTTGCAGCAATATCTTCTGTCATATTTTTACTCTCCTCCTTTTAGATTTTTATTTTAAATTTACATATACATTCCACCATTGACAGAAATTACTTGTCCTGTGATATAACTTGACTCTTCTATACATAAAAACCAAACAACGTTTGCTACATCTTCAGGTTCACCTAATCTATTAAGTGGAATATATTCTTGTAATTTCTTTTTTTGTTCTTCAGTGAGTTGTTCAGTCATTCTTGTTTTAATATATCCGGGTGCGACTGCGTTAACAAGTATATTTCTTGATGCAAGCTCTTTTGCTAGGGTTTTTGTTAATGCAATAAGTCCACCTTTTGATGCAGAATAATTTGCTTGTCCTGGGTTTCCCATAAGTCCTACTACGGAAGAAATGTTTATAATTCTACCACTTCTTTGTTTCACCATATATTTTGCTACTGCTTTTATAAAATTGAAACATCCTTTTAGGTTAACATCTAAAACTTTATCCCATTCTTCCTCTGTCATTTTTAAGATAAGATTATCTTTTGTAATACCAGCGTTATTTACTAAAATATCAATTTTACCAAATTTTGATACGGTTTCGTCTACACATGTTTGTACTTGTTGAAAATTAGACACATCAACGTTAAACACCAAAGTTTTCACAACATATTTTTCTTCAATTTCCTTAGCAGTTTTCTGTGCTGTTTGTTCATCAATATCTACAATAACACAATTTGCGCCTTCTGATGCAAGTTTTTCAACAATACTTTTTCCTATCCCTTGTGCCCCACCTGTAACTATTACAACTTTATCTACCAGTCTTTTTTCACACATAACTTTTCTCCTTATACTTAATAGTATAATTTAGTAGATTCTTCTACCAACAGTATTCTGTATGAACTAATTTAGCAATTTGTGAAATTAACAGTCAATTTATTATATTTACACCCCCCGCCTTATCAGGCACCCCTCTTAATAGAGGAGATAGCACACCATACTGCTTCGCAGCCACCTATTTTGATAGAGGGGATTACAATTGTGCAATAGTAGTGTTTAAACTTTCTATATTTTCTATATTAAAAATTTTTATAGTTGAGTCAGATACAATTTTTTTTACCATACCAGATAAAACTTTTCCAGGACCACATTCTATAAATGTATTAACACCATTTTCTACCATGTATTTTATAGTATCTACCCAAAGAACTGGGTGGTTTATTTGCAACTTTAAATTTTCAAGTATTTCTTCTTTTTTTGTATGTGGTAAAGCGTCATAATTCATTATTATAGGTATAAATGCATTATTTATATTTAATTTGTCAAGAGTTTGAGAAAAAATTTTTTGTGCTTCATCCATTAAAGATGAATGAAATGCTCCTGAAACATTAAGTTTTATACTTTTTATTTTCTTGTTAGAAAGTAATTCTTGCAATTTTTTTATACCTTCTTGTTCACCTGCAACAACAATTTGTTGAGGTGTGTTAAAATTTACTGGTTCTACAATGTATCCTGTTTTTTTAATTTCTTCACAAAGTTTGACTAATTCATCTTTATCTACACCTATCACTGCTATCATACTGCCGGGATTCTTTTTTGCAACTTCTGCCATAATTTTTGCACGTTCAGAAACAACTTGTAATGTTTGTTCAAAACTTAAAGCGTTAGATATACACACTGCTGTATATTCTCCTAAGCTATGTCCAGCTACAAATTTTATTTTTTCTATTATTTCAGGTTTTTTTGTTTTCAAAATTTCAAAAATAACAAATGAAGTTAAAAATACTGATGGTTGTGTGAATTCAGTTTGAGCAAGAGTGTTTGTATCTGAGCCAAAAATAATACTTTTGATATCATATCCTAATATTTCTTCTGCTATTTTGTAATAAGTTTTAACTTCATCAAAACTTTCATAAAAATCTTTCCCCATACCGACATATTGTGCACCTTGTCCCGGAAATAGCATTGCTACATTCATATTTTTTCAGCTTTTAACTTTCAGTAATTTCCTTTATTTTTTGTTCTAACATCTCATCAATTTTTTTAATATATGTATCTGTAAGTTTTTGCAACTGTTGTTCTGATTGAAATTCTTCATCTTCAGAAATTTTTTTATCTTTTTTAAGTTGACGCAAAGTTTCCATAGCACTTCTGCGTTCGTTACGAATAGAAACACGATAATTTTCTGCAAGTTTGCTTATCTGTCTTATAAGTTCCTGTTTTCGTTCTTCAGTAAGTGCGGGAACTGTGATTTTAACAACTTTACCATCATTTATTGGTGTTAACCCAAGTGGTGAGTTAAGTATTGCTTTTTCTATATTTACAATAATACTTTTATCCCAGGGACGGATTTCAATTATTTTACCATCAATTATATTTATATTTGCGACTTGATTTAATTTCATCTTAGTATCATAACATTCAACTTCTATGTTTTCAACTAAACTTACTGAGGCTCTACCTGTTCTTATAGTGGCAAATTCTGATTTACATTTTTCTACAGTTTTTTTCATAAGTTCTTCTGTTTTAGAAAAAACTTCTTTAATCATTTATTCCTCACCCCCTAATAAATACTGTTAACTTTTTATAATATTATGAAAAAGATTCTTTCTTGGCAAAATTAATTACGCAGACTAAAGTTTTGCAGCTACAAATAATATCCAACCCACAATCTACCGGTAGTGGCACCCTTCAGTGTGCGTAAAATAATAAAACGCAGGCTAAAACCTGCGACTACCAATTACTATTGTATCCGCTGATTTTATATCAGTGTATTACACTAGCGTTAATTAAAATTAGCGAATACAAATTTTTTTTGGACTGCAATAATCATATTATTGTAATTATTACGCAGGCTGAAGCCTGCCTACCAAAAATTAAAATTACATTTTGGACTGTTGCATTTTTTAGCAATAACGCGGTTGTTGCATTTCTTTCGGTACAAAATTATAATTTTTGTGGATCAAAGAACATTATTTTTAGTTAACACAACTAATAAATAACATTATATTATTGTTGTTCCAACATCTTCACCTTGCAACACTTTTAATAAATTACCTTTTTCATACAGATCAAAAACTTTCACCGGAAGTTTGTTTTCCATACACAGAGAAAAAGCAGTTGTATCCATAATTTTCAAGTTTTTGTTTATTGCTTCAATAAATGATAGTTGTTTATATTTTTCTGCATTAGGATTTTTTTTAGGATCGTCAGAATATACACCATCAACCTGTGTTGCTTTAAGTAAAACTTCGGCATTTATTTCTATTGCACGTAACACTGCTGCAGTATCAGTAGTAAAATATGGGTTTCCGGTACCACCAGCAAAAATTACAATTCTTCCTTTTTCAAGATGACGTATTGCTCTTCTACGAATGTAAGGTTCTGCAACACGAGGTATCTCAATTGCTGACATAACCCGTGTCACTAATCCTACTGATTCTAACATAGATTGCAACGCTAATGCGTTTATTACTGTTGCTAACATACCCATATAATCTGCAGTTGTACGTTCTATAAAACTTACATCTTTCCCTCGTAAAATATTACCAGCACCAATTATAATACCAAGTTGTACTTTAGTTTTTTCTACTGCAATTTTAATCTCATCAGTTACTTCCTTTAATGAACTTTCCGATATTCCAATATTATGAGGTTTTACACCAACACTTTCGCCAGAAAGTTTTAATACAACCCTTTTATACATAGTCATCCACCTCTTATTTAAAAAATTTTATTACAGATTTTAATTTAAAACAGATAGGAATAAAGGAAAGTATGGTACAATTTTTTCTATTCTTCACCCAAAACATATCTGGTGAATCTGCGAACATTTATATTTTCTTGTAATTTAGCCATTGTTTGTAAAATCAAATCTTTAACTTTTTGTTTCCCTTGAGGATCTCTTATATATGGTTGTTCTAAAAGACACGTTTCTTCATAGAACTTTTCTAACTTACCTTCTATAATTTTATCAATGACTGTTTGCGGTTTATTTTTATTTTTTTCATCTTGTAAAAGTTGTTTTCTATAAATTTCTTTTTCTTGTTCAATAACTTCCTTAGGTACATCTTCTTTTGACACCCACCGTGGTGCACACGCAGCAATCTGCATTGCAAGTTCTTTTGCTAAATTTTTGAATTCTTCAGTTCGTGCAACAAAATCTGTCTCACAATTAAGTTCTAACAACACACCTATTCTATCTCCTGGATGAATATAAGAGACCACAAGACCGTTTTTTGTCACATTAGATGTTTTGGTTAACGCTTTAGCAACACCACGTTCTCTTAATAATACCATTGCTTTTTCAATATCATAATTAGTTTCTTCTAATGCTTTTTTACAATCTAAAAATCCAGCACCTGACATACTTCGCAGTTTTTTAATTAGTTCAGGAACATTAATTTGTGCATCTTTCATTTCAGTTTCCTTTCTTTAAGTAGGATTATAATTATAATAAGACATTACAATTCTATTTCTTTTTCCAAATCTTCTTGTGATACAGGTTCGTTGACAGGAATTTCTGTAGTAGAAACTTCCTGAGTTACAATTTTTTGTTTACCTTCTATAACAGCATCTGCAATTAGAGAAGTAATAAGTTTTATAGATCTTATAGCATCATCATTTGCTGGTATAGGATAATCAATTATGTCAGGGTCAGCATCTGTATCACAAATAGCAACTACTGGGATATTCATTCTTTTTGCTTCTTTTAATGCAATATTTTCAAACACAGTGTCCACAATATATACAATATCAGGCAATTTTTCCATATTTCTTATCCCTTTAAGTAATTGTTGTAACTTTTGCATCTTTTTTATTCTTAATTTTGCTTCTTTTTTCTTTAATTGATCAAATATTCCACTGTTATACATCTTCTCAAGTTCTTCTAACTTTTTAACAGATTTTCTTACGGTTTCAAAATTTGTTAATGTTCCAGGTAACCATTTATAACTCACATAAAACGCACCACAACGTTCTGCTTCTTGTTGAACAGTTTGTTGTGCTTGTGGTTTTGTACCAACAAAAAGTATTGTTTTTCCTTCAGCAATAGAATCGCGAACAAAACTGTATGCATGTCGTAGTTCACGAATAGTTTTTTGTAAATCTAAGATATGTATTTTATTTCTTGTACCGAATATATATCTTTTCATTTTAGGATTCCATTTTCGTGTTCGATGACCAAAATGTACACCTGCTTCTAACAATGTTTTTAAATTTATTGCTACCATAGGTATAACCATCTCCTTCTTTCCTAAAATTTTTTGATAAAAAAATATATTATTTTAATTTTTATTTTACAATACTTTGAAAAAAATTTTTATACTATAACTTTAGAAACATCTATAATACATTTTGTAGGACATTTTTCTATGCATACACCACAATTATCACATTTATCATATTTCATAACAGCTAAATTTTCTTTTAATTCTATATCTTTAATAGGGCAAGATTTTACACATATTCCACAACCGATACATCCTACTGAACATATTTGTTTCACCTTTACACCTTTATCTTTTGAACTACATAAAATGTGTACTTGGTAATTACAAGGAACAAGTTTTATTATATTTTTTGGACATGCTTTTAGACAGAGACCACATCCTGTGCATTTCATAGGGTCAACTTCTGCCACACCATATTTGTTTATATATATAGCATCAAATGGACAAACTTCTACACAATCGCCAAAACCTAAACAACCATATTTACATAATTTTTGTCCTTCATAAAATTTGTTTGCTATATCACATCTTTTTATACCTTCATAAACAAACTCATCTTTTGCACTGTTGCCTCCTGAACACAACACAACTGCTACTATACGATGGTGAGAAACTTCGATACTTTTCCCTAAAACTTGAGCAATTTTTTTACTTACTTCAGCACCGCCTGGTTTACACAAAGTTATACTTTCATCTCTACTCAATATTGCTTCAGCATATTGCTCACACCCAGGGTATCCACAAGCACCGCAGTTTGCTGATGGCAAAATTGAAACAAGTAAATCTTTTCTTGGGTCAGATTCAACCTTAAATTTTTTTGCAGCAAAACTTAAAAGAAATGCTATTATTACACCTGTTGTTCCCAATGTTGCTATTGAATAGTAAATAATTACATTATTCATAGTATTAAAAACCAAACAAGCCAACTAAACCCATAAAAGATAATGACATTAACGCTGCTGTTATAAAAACTATACCATATCCTTTAACAGCATTAGGTAACGGAGCAAGTTCTAACCGTTCCCTTATAGATGAAAAAAGTATAATTGCTAAAGTATAACCTATTGCTGTTCCAGAAGAAAATACTAATGTTTGTAAAAGATTAAATTTATAATCAACTACAAGAAACGCTACTGCAAGTATTGCACAATTTGTTGTTATCAATGGTAAATAAATTCCTAATGCTTTAAACAAACCAGGTATATTTTTTTTCATAAACAATTCAACAAGTTGCACTAAAGATGCTATAACTAATATAAAAACTATTATTTTAAGAAATTCTAAGTTTAATGGAACCAAAACAAAATTATAAAATGTCCATGAGACAACTGCTGCTAAGTTCATAACAAAAAACACTGCTACTGACATACCTACTGCTGAAGACAATTTGTTTGATACACCAAAAAAAGAACAAAGACCTATGAATCTCATTAGTATGATATTGTTCACAAAAATTGATGATATAAAAATTGCCGTCAATGGTAGATCCTTCATTTATTTATTAACTCCATACATTTTGATTTTAAAGCACATCCTTCACATCCTTGTGGTAAATTAGTTATAGGTTTTTTTCCAGTTAATTTGTTTTCTATATATTTGACTATTGTTATCACAACACCGGCAGCTAAAAATCCGCCTGGTGGTAAAATCATTATAACAGCTGGGTTTGTAAATAATTCTTTAGAATTAAACAATGTTGCAGAACCTAATAATTCTCTAATGATACCTAAAATAACTATTGCAGCAAAAAATCCAGCTCCCATTCCTAACCCGTCAATCAAAGATAAAACCACATTGTTTTTTGATGCGAAGGCTTCTGCTCTCGCTAAAATTATACAATTAACCACTATCAATGGTACAAATACACCCAAACTTTCTGACAATGCTGGAAAGTATGCTTTAATAAGATAATCTACTATAGTTGTAAATGTTGCAATTATTACAATAAACACAGGTATTCTAATTTCTTTTGGCACAATTTTTCTTATCAAAGAAATAATTATGTTTGAACAAGTTAACACAAAAGTTGCTGCAATACCCATACCAACAGCATCCTTTGCAGAAGTAGAACATGCTAAAAACGGACATAGACCTATCATCATTATCAACACAGGATTTTCTTTTATTAATCCGTTAATAAATACTTGTATTATTTTTTTCATTCTTGTTGCTGTTGTTGTATATTATTATATGTTGGAGTGGACACAATAATTTTTTGAAATATTTTTTGTTGAAATATAGCTGGTTTTTTAGGTTGTAGAACCTGTGTTTCTGTTGTTTCTTTTACAAAACTTTGCAATTCTTCGTTTTCTAATAATGTTTTTAACGAACGTGTTATTGCAGCAGAGGTAATAGTTGCACCTGTAATTGCATCTATTTTACCATTAGGGTCATCTTTTTTAAGAACTATTTCAGAAGATGTTTTATTAATAAATTGTGACAGAAATTTTTCTTTCGCAACATTAGCACCTAATCCAGGCGTTTCTTTATGTGAAACAATTTTTATACCAATAATTTGTAAAGGTAAAGTTGAGGATACACTGACTATATATTCTATTTCACCTGCGTAACCATAACAACTTGATTTTAACAAAAACCCAACAAGATTGTCTTTTTTATCATAACATTTTTCTACAGACATCTTTGATAACTGTTTTGAAACAAACTTTTCTGCTAATGGTAATATCTGTTTTTTAAGTTTAACTTCTTTTAAAATTTTATTTTGTTCAATTTTAGGTTGTGTTTTGATATACAAAAAAGATAAACTCATTGCTGAAAATAAACACACAAATAATAAAACTAAAACCATTTTCAAAATATTATTCATAATTTTTTATAACCAAATTTTTTACGAATAGTATACTGATCAATTAATGGTGTCATAATATTCATTAATAATATAGAAAAACATACACCTTCAGGATAACTACCCCAATAACGAATAAGTGAAGTAAGTATTCCACAACCTATTGCAAAAACTATTTTCCCTTTAAGGGATACAGGAGTAGTAACAGGATCTGTTATCATAAACACTCCACCTAAGAATAACCCTCCTGTAAACATATATATCCAAAAATGATTTTTGTCAAAAAAATATGTTATTATTGCTATTGTTAAAATATATAAAATTGTTGGTAAAGGATAGATGTGTTTTCTTAAAACTAAATAAAAATAACCTACTAAAAGTAAAATTACTGAAGTTTCTCCCAAACTACCTAAATAATTACCAATTATTAAATTCTTAATTGGTGGGATATACGAAATTTGTTCAGGAAAATGTTTAAGTATAGTCAAAGGTGTTGCTGAAGAAACTGTTTCAATAGCAAAATTACCCATATATTGTGGAAATGCAACATGAACAAAAGCACGTCCTATGAGTGCAGGATTAAATGGATTATACCCTAACCCACCATAAACTTGTTTACCAAAAACTATTGCAACAAATATACCTATTATTGCAATCCACAATGGTAATCTCGGTGGTAATGTATATGCAAATAACAATCCTGTAACAATACAACTTAAATCTGTGATTGTTGGTCTTTGTTTTCTTAAAATATTAACAAATAATTCTGACAAAATTGCAAACAAAACTGAAGTTAAAATTAGCAAACCACTATACCAACCAAAAAAAACTATTGCACCAACCCCAGCAGGTATCAATGCAACAATAGTATCAAACATCATTGTTTTTACTGAATGAGATTTAACAACATGTGGTGCTGGTGTTATTATAAAAATTTTATCTTCCATAGTTTCTTACTTCTTTTTTATTTCTTACTTAACAACACACTTTTTGCATATTTAATTTGTGCAACTATAGGTCGTTTTGCAACACATACATATGAACAACAACCACATTCTATACAATCAAACGGTGAGAAAAGTTCAACTTTATCCCATTTTTTATGTTCTATATACAAACTTAAAAAATTTGGCATGAGTTTCATTGGACATGCCATTACACATTTACCACATCTTATACATTGCATATAAGAATGAGGAACTAAATTGTTACTGAATAATAAAACTCCAGAAGTACCTTTTATAACAGGAACTTCTAAACTATTTTGAGCGAGACCCATCATTGGTCCACCAAAAATTATTTTATTGATATTTGTTACATCTATATTTAAAATTTTTATAATATCTTTAATCATTATTCCGAGTGGTACTAAAAAATTTCCTTTTCTATCAACATCACCAGAAATTGTAATTATTCTCTCTATTAATGGAACACCTTTTATTATAGCATTATATATAGCGACAAGTGTGCCTACATTTTGTACTACTACACCTACATCCATTGGTAGTCCACCTGAAGGAACCTCTCTGTTTAAGACAGTTTTTATAAGTTGTTTTTCAGCACCTTGTGGATATTTTGTTTTTACAACCTTTAACTCAATATTAGGAGTTTTTACAACTTTTTCTTTAAGTTTTTCATATGCCTCCGGTTTATTATCTTCTACAACAACGATACCTTTAAGTGCGTTCAATATATACATCACGATCTTTAGTCCTTCAATAATTTCATAAGAATATTCCTGCATTATTCTATCATCACAAGTTAAGTATGGTTCACATTCACAACCGTTTGCTATAACATAATCAATAACTTTATCCTTTGGTGGAGAAAGTTTTACATGTGTTGGGAAAGCAGCGCCACCAAGTCCTACAATACCACATTCTTTTATATACTCAACAAGTTCCTGTGGCGTGTATCTATAATACTCCTTGTATTTTGTATTAAATTCAACAGATTTCTTATGTCCATCAGATTCAATAACAATTGCTGGCATAAGTTTGTTCAATGTTGGATGCGGTACGTTTTTTATATCAACAACTTTTCCTGAAACAGGTGAGTGTAAAGTTGTTGATATCCAACCATCAGCATCAGCGATTTTTTGTCCTCTTAAAACATAATCACCGATTTTTACAATAGGGGTAGATGGCTTACCTGTATGTTGAGATAAATGTAGATAGACAAATTGTGGGTAAGGAATTGTATCAATTCTATAATGTCTTGTAACTTTATTTTCTTTTGGATGGACACCACCAAAAAATTTCATTTTTTAGCTTTCCAACAGATTATACTTCTCCACATTTTCCTTAATTTTTTGTTTCCACATTTCTACAATATGTTTATTTTCTTCTTTTAATAAATGACTGAATCTTTTTTGCAATTTAAAGTATTCTTCTATTGGTAACAATTCTTTATATTTCCTAACTTTTGTAAGAACACCGTTCTCATATTCTACTAAAGGCCAGAATCCTGTTTCAACAGCAACTTCTGCAATTTTTATAGTATCTTGTGGTTCAGAACCCCAACCTAACGGACATATTGCTAATATATGTATAAACTTAGGACCTTTCATTTTTAATGCTTTTTTAACTTTGTTCTGTAAATCTATTGGTAAATGGATAGACGCTGTTGCTACATATACACATTTATGTGCTAACGCTATATCAATTAAACTTTTTTTCCATCTAAGATTGCCAACAGAATTTTTTCCTACAGGCGTTGTTGTAGTGTTTGTGCCAGTTGGTGTAGTTCCACTACGTTGAATCCCTGTATTCATATAAGCTTCGTTATCATAACAAATTGTTAGAACATCGTGTCCTCGTTCCCATAAACCAGAAAATGCTTGTAAACCAATATCTGCAAACCCTCCATCCCCTGCTTGTGCTATAACATTTATATTATCTTTTATACCTAAATAATTTAGTGCTGATTCTATACCAGCTGCAACAGCGCCTGCGTTCTCAAACAATGAATGAATAAAAGGAACACGCCACGAAGTATAAGGATAACTCGTAGAAAAGACTTCAAGACAACCTGTATTGTTTACAACAATAGTATTTTTTCCTGCTGCGTCTATTACTAACCTTGCAGCTAAAGCTTGACCACAACCCGCACATGCGGTATGTCCTGCAGTAAATAAAATTTTTTCATCCACCATATTTTTTTCTTACCTCCCTTAAATCCAACTTTAAATGTAGCTACCTAAATTTTCTTTTTTAACTCCAATAAATTTAAATACTTCTTTATCTTTATATACTTCAATAATTTCTTCTTTTGAAACATCTCTTCCTCCAAGGCCACATATATAGTTGTTCACTACAGGTAATTTATTACCATTATTAATTCCTTGAGTGTATAATGAGGAAACCACATCGGTAAACACAGGACCTTTAGCACCTAAAGAAATACATTTTTCTAATACAATAACTCTTTTAGATTTTAACAAAATTTTTGATATTTCATCCGGGAAAGGACGATAAGAAATAATCCTTAACAACCCAACTTTTTCATTTTGTTGTCTTAATTCATCAACAACTTCCTTAATTACGCCAGCAATTGAACCTATTGTAACAAAAATTGTTTCAGCGTCTTCTGTTTTATATTCTTCATATAATCCATATGATTTTCTGCCAAAAATTTTTGTGAACTCATCTGCAACTTCAACAATTTTTTTCTTAACTTCGTTATTTAAAGTTTCTTGTATTGCGTATCTTGTTTCAAGATACCATTCAGGACCAACTAAAGGACCTAATGTTAAAGGATTATTAACATCAAGTTTGTATAACGGATTATATGGTGGTAAGAATTTATCCACTAATTCTTGTTGTGGAATTTCTACAGGTTCATATCCATGACTTAATATATAACCATCTATGTTTACTATACAAGGCAACATTATATTTTGATCTTCAGCAATTTTAAATGCTTGGACGTGTAAATCACAAGCTTCCTGAATTGTTTCAGCAAACAATAAAATTAACCCAGCATCTCTTACTGTCATAATATCTTGTTGGTCATTCCATATATTTATAGGTGCAGAAACTGCTCTGTTAACACAACACATTACAATCGGTAATCTCATCCCAGCTGCGTTAAATAATACCTCTGCCATAAGAAGAAGACCTTGAGATGAGGTCGAAGAATAAACTCTTACTCCAGTAGCTGACGCACCTAATACACAACTTGCAGCTGAATGTTCTGACTCAACATTGATAAATTCTGCCTTAAGTTTACCATTAGCAATTAACGAAGCGAGTTCTTCTACAATATGTGTTTGAGGAGTTATTGGATATGCTGAGATTACTGCTGGTTTACAATTAGCTACTGTTCTTGCAATAGCTACCGCTCCTTCTAAAAATTCTTTCATAATTTTCTCCTTAAATAAAAGTTTATTCTTCTTCCATTATAATATCGTTAACAGGACATACGCTTACACAAATACCACAGCCTTTACAATAATCAAGATCAACATTGTATTCTTTTTTACTTCCGCTAATACATCCTTCAGGACATAAAAGATAACACTGTCTACATCCAGTACAATTTTTATGTAGAAATTTAGGTCTTTTTTTTGTTCTCCAGGAACCAGTTTTGTTATTTAATCCGGTTGCTGGTGGTAATATAATTTTTGCAAACATATTTTTCTCCTTTTTTTATTCTAAAATAATTACTTTTGTAGTACATTCTTAGAAATCCATTCGTAACCAATCTGTGCAAGCTGCAAATTTAAATTTAATGCATCTGCTTTAAAACGTTCTTTTATTGCATCATACAATATATTAATATCTACAATATTTGTCAAAGCACAAAAACTACCTAACAGAACAGTATTTGCAAAAATTTTACCAATAGATTTTAAAGAAAGTTCGTTTGCTGGAACACAAACAATTTTTTTACCATTCTTTGACACAATCTCTTTTTCAGAGTTAACTAATATAATTCCCTCTGGTTTAGTTAAATTTTCAACATTTTGACTCTCAAACAATGTACCATCTACAACAATAGAAAAATCTGCTGATTTTATTCTTGTTCTTATCCTTATAGGTTTATCATCATATCTTAAAAATGCGTTCATTGGCGCACCCATACGTGCAGCACCAAAATGTGGAAACGCATATGCATACAATCCTGATTTAACAATAGCTGAACCTAAAACTTGTGCTGTAGTAATTGCACCTTGGCCTGCACGTGCAAATATGATTATTTCTTTCATAAATATTTTACCCTCCGCAAAGAAACAAAAATCTTATTCAATTTTTATTGCTTCAGTAGGACAATTTTTTGCTGCTTCTTTAACTTGTTCTTCATATTCAGCAGCAACATCTTCTGTTTTTACTACTGCAGAATCCTCTCCCATTTCAAACACTTCAGGACAAGTATCTGCACATAAACCACACGCTGTACATAAATCTTTATCTATTTTTACTTTCATTTTTGTTTCCCTCCCTACGGTATTAGTTTTGGTAACTATTTTATGGTTCTTTTTGGTGAAATTAATTACACAGGCTAAAGCCTGTGACTACAAATTTTTTTGGACTGCAATAACCATATTATTGCATTTATTATGCAGGCTTAAACTCTACGACTACCAAAAATTAAACTTACATTTTGAACTGCAAATTTTTAGCAATAACACGGTTATTGCACTCCAAAATAACTAAAAAAATTTTGGAATGCAACAACCGTATTGTTGCATTTCTTTTGTAATTCACCTATACCATCACACTCAGGACAAAAAATATTTTAGCAAACCAAGGTTTGCCACTACAAAATAAATAAAAATACTCACCATATTGTATCCGCTGATTTTATATCAGCATATTAAACAAGAGCTAATTAAAATTAACCAATACATTAATCTTTAGTTAACAAAATTACACAAGTTAAAGCCTGCGGCTACCTATTTGAATAATTCAGTTTTTAATATGGTAGCCACACCTTTAGGTTGCGTAAAATAATAATGCGAACTCTGAAGTCTGCGATTACAAAATTATATTTTTTGTTTCTCAAAGAACATCAATTTTTAGTTAACAGAACCACACTATTGTATATTTAAGCAGATAAAAAGTCTGCTATTAACATTGAAGTTTTTGTCATATCTAATTAGACAACATTACACTACAAATTTTTTTTAAATATAAAATTAACAAAAATTAGGTTTGATTTTATAAAATCTAAATTATGTTGTCAACATAATTTAACAAATATTTTTTTACAACATTTTTGGACAAATAATTTTCAATACAAAATTTTTCTGACAAACATTTTTTGTAATCAAAATTCTCTTCAGATGAATACACTTCAAAAATTTTGTTAACAAACTCTTCAACAATTTTTTCTCTTGTTTGTTGTAAAGAAATGACAAAGTTTATATCTAAAATTTCAGATACTCCTTCAACTTTTGTTGATATTATAGGTTTTTTAAGAACTATTGATTCTAATACAACATTAGGTGAACCTTCCCAATAAGAAGTTAATAAAAACAAATCACATGCATTAATATAATCATAAACATTTTCTTTATATCCTAAAAATTTAATATATTCTTTAACATTTAATTTTTTTGCATAATTTAACAAATTGAAATATTCTTTTCCATCGCCAATTATTACAAAGACATATTTTCTTTCACAACTTAAACTTTTAACTTTTTCATTAAAATTTTTTACAATCTCTATCAAAAGGTCAAACCCTTTTTGTTTATGTAATCTTCCAACCGAGAGTACAAAAAAATCTTTTTTACTAATTCCTAACTCGTCTCTAATTTCACTGTCACTAAATTTTATATTTATTTCATTTGGCTCAACAATATTTGGCACAATCACAACTTTATCATTATGTATTTTTTGTGTGTTCAACACAAATTCTTTTAATTCAGTTGAGTTAACAAAAATTTTGTCAACTAAAAATTTTGTAAATCTTAACAATTTTAACTGCCACAATTTTTGTTTTTCAGCAACACGTTCTGAACAAAAAACTTTTGTTTTTGGTAAAAAAATTTTTACAAACCGTGCTAAAAAATTTGCTTGAAATAAAAAACTATGAACAATTTTTATTTGATGTTTAACACAAAGAAAAATAAATTTTGTAAAACTATAAATGAGGAAAAATAAAGATAAAAAAGAAAAATTTTCTGGTAAGCCTAAATCGTATACTTTTATTCCTAAACTTATTATTTTATCTCTATACCTACCACCTTTTTTCAAAGATATTACAATTATATCCCATTTATAATTTTTTAGTTCTTTAACAATATAATAAAGATTTTTCTGTGTTCCACCATAATCAAGCGAGGTTACAAAATAAACAATTTTATTTCTTTGATTCAACTCGTTCAACATATTCTCCTGTTCTTGTATCTATCTTTACCACATCACCTATTTCTACAAACAACGGAACTAAAACTTCAACTCCTGTTTCCAAAGTTGCTGGTTTCATTACATTGCTTACACTATCTCCTCTTATCCCTGGTACAGTATGAACAACTTTAAGTTCAACAGTAATAGGAAGTTCGATACCTAAAAATTCTTCGTTTAGATACAACCCTTCTACTTCAACTCCTTCTTTTAAAAACTTTGCTGCTTCACCAATCTGTTGTTTAGGAATACTTATTTCTTCAAATGTTTCCATATCCATAAAAACTAAATTATCTCCAGCTTGATACATATACTGTTTCTTTTTTCTAACAAGATCAACAGTTTCAAACTTTTCACCAGATTTAAATGTTCGCTCAATGATACTTCCGGTTCGAACATTTCTTAACTTTGTTCTCATTACAGCACCACCTTTACCTGGTTTATGATGTTGATACCATATAATTGTATATATTTCATCATCAACTTTTATACATAAACCATATCTAAATTCTGATGTATCTACAGTAACCATACCTTATCCCCCCTTAACTTTTTTATAATGTTTTTGAAAAATTTTCATTGAAATTATGCAGGATAAAGCCTGCGGCTACCTATAATTAAACTTATATTTTGGGCTACAATATAACAGAACCAACTTTTTCGTTTTGAAATTTATAAAAACATTTATCAAAGATAAAAACAAACATTCAATTTTACCAGACTTCGTTTGTTAATACAACACAATTTTTTTCTTTTATCAAAATATCATCTTCAATTCTTAATCCGAACTCGCCTTCAAAATAAATCCCTGGTTCTATTGTAATAACCATATTTTCTTTAAGGACAGATTTGTCAAATTCAGATATTCTTGGAGGTTCATGAATTTCAATCCCTATCCCGTGACCAGTAGAATGTAAGTATTTATCTTTTAACCCAAATTGTTCTAAAAATTTTTTTGCATAAAGATCAATTTCTTTAACTTTAACTTTTGGTTTACATAAAGACAACAGGCGTTTTTGCAATTCTTTAAGTTGATTATAAAAATAAAATATTTTTTGATTTTTTTCTACATTAAACATTCGTGTAACATCACAACAGTAGCCATTATATTTACAACCTAAATCTAACAATACCAAACTATCTTTCTTAAGTTTTTTATCAGATGAAACATGATGTGGATAAGAAGTATTTTCATCAAACGCTACAATTGGTTCAAACGATGCTTCTACATTATAATCCAAAAATTTTTTTAATATAAAATTTTTTACTTCAATTTCTTTTATTCCTTCTTTAAGCATATTTTTAGTTTCATTTAAAACTTTTTTTAATATTTTGACTGCAGTTTTTATGTATGAAACCTCAGATTCATCTTTTATTTGTCTAAGCTGTGATATAACATTTTTGATTTTTATATTTTTAAAACTTTGTTTAAGCAAATTGTAAAATTTTACAGATGTGTTTTCATTACCTAATATTACTCTTTCTACTTTTACTTTCTTTTTTAACATATTTAAAAGTTGCTTATTATCTTCTGCAACAATTAAATTGTTATCTTTAAAAATTTTTCTTAGTTGTCCTTTAAGCATTGGCGAAACTAATATATAATAACTATTTTTTGTAACCACAAATGGTGCATCAATGTTTATACCAACAAGATAAAATATATCAGCTGGATCAGTTGTAACTAAAATTTCGTTTTTACCAATCTGTTTCTGAATTTTTAAGATTCTATCTTTTCTAACAACCATTTTTGTAAAAACTTTATTGAATCTATGACTAAACTATGTTTAATATTTCCTACAACTTTAACTTCACCAATTTTTTTTGGTAGAGCAAACCTGTAAATTTTTTGTTGTAAGGTTTTTTTATCAAATTTAACAAGTTCAGCGATATTTTTTGGTTTTATTTTTAAAATTTTTGGGTTTATATCTTTTATATCCACAAACTTTTCTATTATCGTTTTTATTTTACAAAATTCATTTTCTTTTAAAAATCCTATTTTTTTTGCAAGATAAGATTCTGAAATAAGACCTAAAATTACAGCTTCACCATGGGAATAGATTTTATAGTTGGTAATAGTTTCTATTGCATGAGCAATTGTATGTCCAAGATTAAGAATTTCTCTAACTCCTTTAGTTTCTTTTTCATCTTGTTGAACAACTTTTAATTTTGTCTTTATACATAAATATATCAATTTTTGTGTAAACTTATTTATAGGGAATGGAATAGAATATATT